>ENA-ORXM01002997-ORXM01002997.1-marine-metagenome-genome-assembly--contig:-NODE-2997-length-17892-cov-4.157452_pt1 | contig 17892 bp, 16 predicted proteins | sample MGYA00237867_ERZ511480 | MGnify/ENA primary metagenome ERZ511480 (study PRJEB26309, sample SAMN06266103) | marine metagenome | isolation source: Algal blade | place: United Kingdom:Sidmouth, United...
AACAAGTAGTTATACATGTATGGTCAGTGACTTTATATACATGTATCATAGTGCTCAAATAGTAGTTGCTGTATATACGGCAGAAGGCTATTCAAATCATTTATTAGAAGAAAAAAAATGTGTGTTTGTACTTTTAGATGGAGAGATAAATTTTCAGATAAAAACTATGCAGAATTTAAAAAAAAAAGATGCTTTAAGGAAAAGACTTTCCAGAAAAAAAACCTCTTTCTGCTCCTCATTAAGAGGTTTTTTTCTGGATAGTCTTTTCCTTAAAGCATCATTTTTTTTAAACCCATATCATCTGGGATTAAGACTGCTACTTCCACAGGATTAGGAATAATACGCCTAATTAAATAATGATTCTTATCAAGATCATTTATCCCAGTGAACTTAATCTGCTCCTCATCAATCGGAGTAGAGAGCATATAATCATCTTGGTAAAATTTAGAGACAAGACCAACCAGTTTAGGGTCTATGAATTCATAGAACTCACTGGTTCTTTTTTTCTCATTAAAGAGGCTCCAAACTTTTACCTTTATCTTGTTTAACTTTAATTGCATATTAGGATAATTATAAATGTATTTTTGTGAGCATATCAATGAATAGTTTAAGTAGATCTAAGAAAAAAAGAGCTGAGTATATTCATCAAAGATTAGAAAAATCTTTTCCAGAAACTCCCATCCCATTAGATCATAAAGATCCCTATACTCTATTAATTGCAGTTTTATTATCTGCTCAGTGTACTGATGTGAGAGTCAATAAAATTACACCAAAGTTATTTAAAAAAGCTGATTCTCCCCAGAAGATGATTAAATTAAAAGTTAAAGAAATTGAAGATATAATCAGGCCTTGTGGCCTTTCACCTCGAAAATCTAAGGCCATTTGGGAGTTATCAAATATCCTCATTAATGATCATAATGGTGAAGTTCCAGCTGATATTGATGAGCTTGAGAAGCTACCGGGAGTTGGTCACAAAACGGCATCCGTTGTTATGAGCCAAGCTTTTGGAGAACCAATGTTCCCCGTTGATACGCATATTCATCGTTTGGCACAGATTTGGGGACTAACCAATGGTAAAAACGTCACTCAAACTGAGAAAGATTTAAAGGCCTTATTCCCCAAAGAGTCTTGGAATAAACTACATCTGCAAATTATCTTTTACGGCAGAGAGTATTGTCAGGCTCGAGGGTGTGATGGGATGCGGTGTGATCTATGCCAAGAGATGTATCCAAAGAGAAAAACAGTGAAAGCTTACAGAAAGCCTTAAGTACTTTAATAGTCTTACACTACTTATCATCTAGAATTTATCCACATATTATAATTATATTCAAACTAATAATTAGTTTATCAAACGTGAGGAATTTTATGAAAGTATTTGTTTTATCATTAATGTATTTAATCTCTTTAAACACTTTTGGAGCAGAATCTTTTCTCTATATTCAAAAAGATGTTGCTGGAGTTGTTGAGAAAGATTTAGGTCTTAAATTCTCAAAAAAAGATCTTGATAAGAAAAACTTGCTAATAAAAGTTCCATCTAGCTATGTAGATAAAATCTCTGAATCAATTCATACTAAATTTCATAAATGTGGTGGATTTTTTAATTTTGATACAGAAGCAGAGGCTAAGAAATATCTTTTGGATATGAAGAAAGATAAGAAAGCTTCAAGTGCAAGAAATTTATTTTTCCTTGAAGGTTTAGATCTTCAAAAAACGAAAAAAAGTATCGTTAAAGCTGTTGATGAAATTCAAGAAACTGAAATCAGAGAAATGATTGAAAAGTTATCTTCTTATAAAACAAGGCATTACAAATCAGCTACTGGTGTAGAGTCTGCAAAGTATATTGCTTCAAAGTGGAAGAGCATTATTAAAGATCGATCAGATGCACAAGTTGCTTTATTTGATCATACTTGGGAGCAGCCTTCTGTTATTTTAAAGATTGAAGGTGAAACTAAAGATGCGATCGTTTTAGGTGGGCATTTAGATTCTATCTCCAGAGGCTCACATGCTCCTGGGGCCGATGATAATGCATCTGGAATAGCAACAATTACTGAGATTTTAAGAGTGATCGTTGCAAAAAACTTTAAGCCAAAAAGAACAATTTTCTTCATGGGTTATGCAGCAGAGGAAGTAGGACTAAGAGGATCTAAGGATATCGCATCAAAGTTCACAAAAAGTGGATTTGAATACAATATTCAAGCAGCACTTCAATTTGATATGACTAACTTTAAAGGTTCAGATAAAGAAATCTATTTAATAAGCGATCACACAAATGAGCAACTTACGAGCTACCTTGGGAGTTTAATTGATAGATATGTTAAAGTTGAATGGGGAATGACTAAATGTGGTTATGCTTGTTCTGATCATGCTTCTTGGGACAATGCTGGAGTACCAGCTGCCTTTCCTTTTGAAGCGAGCTTCAGAGATTATAACGGTGCCATTCATACTCCCAAAGATACTATTGAGAGATCTCAAGGTGTTGCCGATCATGCTGTTAACTTTGCTAAGCTAGGGCTAGCTTATGCAATGGATTTAAGTAAAAAGTAAATAATAATCGTGGGAGTTGAGAAATCAACTCCTAAATCTTTTCAAATTCATTTAAATTAAAGAAAATCATCCCATGGAAAATCAAAAAAATCCGATTAATGAAATAATTATAAATGTTATAATTCCTGTTCTCGTTTTAAATAAAGCAGGAAAGTATTTGGGTGAGAATGGTCAAACTTATGCTTTGATCATTGCTTTAGCTATTCCTGCCATTTATATGATCCAAGACTTCATGAAATCCAAGAAGTTCAATCCAATCTCAATTTTGGGTTTCATTAGTATTTTATTAACGGGGGGAATAGCTTACTTAAAACTTGAAGGATTTTGGTTTGCAGTAAAAGAAGCAGCTATTCCGGGATTAATAGGTATTGTCGTTTTTATATCGGCTTTTACAAAAAAACCGCTCATGAAATTACTTTTCAATGAATCGATTATGAAAATGGACTTAATTGAAGATAAATTAGTAGAAAGAAATACTAAGTCTAAATTTAATGAGCATATAAAAAAGTCCACAATCTTTTTTTCATTTTCTTTTTTCTTTAGTGCTATTTTAAATTATCTTCTTGCCATTAGAATTTTCACACCTATAGATATAACTCTATCTGAAGTTACTAGGACTGAAATCTTAAATACTCAAATTGCTGATATGACTTGGCAAGGCTATGTTGTGATTATGCTCCCAAGTTTAGTCATCATGGCTGCTTTAATGTGGTATTTATTCAAGGGGATCAAAGAATTTACTGGTCTTACTATGAATGATGTCATTAAAGAGAAAAAATAATTGAAGATCTGGAAAGATATTCCTACAGAGACAATAATCAAACATTCTTATCCTGAACATTCAATATGTATCTTTGATATGGATGGTACTTTAATCAATTCAGAACCAGCTCATATTAGGTCGCTGCAAAGTTTATTAAAAAACGAAAAGATAGACTGGGAACTACAAAGAGTTTATAAAGAATTCTCTGGTAAAGCTGATGAGAATTGTTTTAAAAAAATCATTGAACTCTATCCTAGCTTTTCCATGGATATTCAAACCTTCTTAAGTGCAAAAAATAATGATCTCTTAAAAACCTTTGATCAATTACATGCTCAATCACAGTTAATTGATAAGGCAATTCTAGATTTATTAGTCGAAATGAATTCAAAGAATTGGAGATTAGCTCTAGTCACTGCCAGTGAAGATGTGCTTTTACAGAAAATACTGGATCTTTTGGGTCGGGAATTATTTGAGTTTTCCTTATCAACCAAAGATACAGTTTTACAAAAACCTTATCCAGATCCTTACTTAAAGGCCTTCAGTCTCTTTAAAGTAACAGATCCTAAACAAGTTATTATATTTGAAGATTCTCCTACTGGTTTAGAAGCGGCCCAAAGTAGTGGGGCAATCGTAAATAAAGTTGAGTGGTTCGAAAACTTAGACTAATCTTAGAGACTATATGGCACTAATACTTAAAGAAATATTTAATCTTATTAGGATTTTAAACTCTGAAACTGGAGCAGGACAAATTGCACTAGGTATCAGTCTTGGATTTATCTTGGGACTATCACCTTGGGTGAGTTTGCAAGGCATTGTGATTTTTCTTCTCATTATCATTTTCAGATTACAAGCTACCGCCGCTTTAACATCTGCTTTTTTCTTTTCTTTCATCGCTTATGTATTTGATCCCATCATTCATAAGCTTGGAAGGTATGTTCTCAAGCTTGATAGTTTGGAATCGACATGGACTCTTTTATATAATGCTCCAATCTTGCCATACACTCAGTTCAATAATTCCATCGTGATGGGAGGAGCAGTTCTAGGAATCTTATTGTCTCCAATTATTTATTTGATCTCTTATTCATTGATCAAGAAATATCAAGATGTCATCGTTGCACGATTTAGAGAAACTAAGGTTTGGAAGATTATTAAAGGATCAGTTGTTTACAATTGGTATAGTACTTATGAAAAATTCAAACCATAAAAGAACAAAAATATTTAGAGGTAAAGTCTTATCAATATTTATATTGCTAGGGATTTTATTAGCAATCTATATAAGCTTCTTTTTAGATTTTCATTTACGTTGGGGACTTAAGAAGATTTTAACTGATGCTAATTGTGCTCAAGTTGATATTCAGTCTGTAGAAACAGATCTAAAAAATGCGAGTTTTAAAATCTCAGATATTCGAATTACAAATTACCATGTACCTGAAGAAAATTTATTACATTTTGATGAGATATCTCTGAGTTTCTTATGGGATGGTTTACTACGGAAAAAATTTATAATTGAAAAATCTAAAATTAATGAATTAAGTTTTCATAAGACTAGACCAAGTAAAGGAAGGGTTTATCCTGTCTGTAAGGAAAATCAAATAAAAGAAAGCGGTATAGATGAGAAGATTAAAAATGAAAAAGAAAAAATCTTCGAAGATAATGTTATTGCAGGGCTGATCTCATTATTACAAGGTGATGGAAATATTAAAGAAAAAATTAAAAACATCAAGCTAGATCTTAAAACTCAAAAGAGAATTCAAGAACTTGAAGTTCTTATTTCCCAGAAAGAAAAACAATGGACTAAAGAATATGAAGAGTTAAAAGACTTCAGTGATGTGAAGAAATTATATGATTCCGCTAAAAGTCTAAAAATAAGTGATAATCCAATTGAATTGGCTACAACAATAAAACAAGCAATCAGCATTCAAAATGAAGCTCAGGAAAAAGTTAAAAATTATGAAAGCAAAATTACAGCTTTGCGATCTGATATAAATAATTTCAAAGATAAGACTTTAGAAATTAATCAATTAGTAAAAGAAGATACATTGTATCTTAAAAAATATTTTAATATCCCTGATGTGAACTTATCAACCTTCTCTCAAGATATTTTTAAAAGTTATATTGATGGAGTGGTTGCTCCTTATATGAGATATTGGCATACATTTAAGCGCAAGATCCCTCAAGTGAACAAAAAGGATGATAATAAGTTAGAACCTAAAAAAAGAGATGCAGGAATTACTTACCATTATCCAAGGACTAAGTCTTATCCAAGTTTTTGGTTGAAAAATTTAGAACTTACCTCTAAGTCTCAACTGGTTAAAAGTAATGAAAAAACGACTTATACTTTTAGCGGTAATTTATTGGATTTCTCGTCAGATGAAAGAATAGTTGGAAGACCTATGAGCTTTAAACTTGATGGCTCTCTACCTGTTCAGCAAATTAAAGGAATTAATATTGATGGGACAGTTGCCAGAAATTATGAAACTGGAAAATATGAATCTAAAATTAAGGGAGCAGTGAACTCTTATCCAGTGAAGTTAATAAAATTAGGAAATTCCAGTAAGTTTAAATTACAGCTTACTGATGCGATCGCTAAAACAACCTTTGAAGGTGGGATCAATGGGGCCGTCAGTGATCTAAAGCTTAGGACAGCCTTTCAGGATATTAATTGGATAATTGAGACACAAAAAGAAAAAGTCACTAAGATATTAAAATCTGTCTTAGATAAGATCCCAGATGTTTCCTTAAAGAGTTTTTTCTCAGGAAACTTTTTAAAACCTAAAATTGATATTAGTTCTGACTTTGATATGAGGTTTAAAGATGGAATTCAAAAATTTATAGGAGAAAAGTTAAAAGAAGGTGAGTTAAAGCTTAGAAAAATTGTAGATGAGAAGATTAGTGCTGAAAAAAAGAGATTTTTTAATAAATTAGGTTCTACCGAGAAGGGGTTGCTTGCCCCACTATTAGCTAGTGAAAATAATCTATTAAGTATGCAGGGAGCAATTCAAAAAATTAGAACAGACTTTGAAGCTCAACAAAAACAAAAGGCCAAGCAAAAAGTTGAAACCGAAATAAATAAAGGTATAAATAAGATAAAAGATAAATTAAAGATTGATTTCTAGTTTCTAAGCCTATTTCAAAGCATATGATCACTCCCAATAACTACCTATAATCTCATACCCAAAATAGAGATGGATAACCTTGGCTTATGCCAAGAAAACAAAGCACTTTAGCTTATTTGAGGTATTCAGGTTCTGAAGCTAAGTATCTGTAATTATTAAAAAAATATCTCTTTCACTCTAAAATTCAGTTCTCACGTATAATTTGATCACTAATTAACTTTAGACAGAGACAAAAAATAAAGGATGTAGAATGAAATTTTTGCTGTACGTATGTTGCTTCTTTCTTCTTTTTGCCTGCCAGGATGCCAGCTTCTATGAAGATGGAATTGCAGCAGGTGAGATTAATCTTCCTGACAATCGAGAGCAGGATGAAGATGATAACTCAATTGATGAGTTTGGAAATTGTGGTGAGCTTAACCATGGAGAGTCAATAGACCTCCTACTTTTTGAAAAACAAGTCGTTGAATTTGGTGAGCAGTGTTTAGAAGTAGATGTTACAAAATCTTGTAACGATGGAGAGGTTTCGTATACCTCAAATAATGAATCAGTGAATATTGATGATTATTATGAAGAGTGTGAAATCACAGATCCTATGGCCTGTGGAAATATTCCTCATGATGGTCAAATGAGTCGAACAAGATTTGAAGATCTTCAAGTTGCTTATGGAGAAACTTGTAAGAGTGAAGTTCAAACAAGTGTTTGTTATAATGGGTCACTTTCAAACTATTCAGGAACTTATGAAGCTGAAACATGTGAAGTAGGTGATGCTAAATCTTGTGGAGCTTTAGGACATGGAAGTAGTGAAACAAGAATGCAATATGAAAATGCTTCTGTCGCTCATGGTGATACTTGTAAATCTGAAGAGCAAAGTAGAACTTGTAATAATGGTGAATTATCTGAGTGGTCAGGTTCATATTCTCATGCAACCTGTCTTGTTGAAGATGCCAATTCATGTGGTTCTACGGCCCATCAAGGAGTAGAGAGCAGAGTTAGATATCAAGATGATAATGTTGATCATGGTGGAACTTGTGTAGAAGAGCAACAAACTAGAACTTGTACTAACGGAGATTTTTCTGCTTGGACAGGAACTTATACGAATGAATTTTGTGTTGTTGGTGAGCCAAAAGATTGTGGAGCATTAGAGCATATGGGTTCTGAGACTAGAGTTAAGTTTGAAAAACTAACAGTAGGTTTCAACTCTGAATGTCAAAGTGAAGAGCAAAATAGAACTTGTAATGATGGAGCTTTATCGCAATGGTCTGGTTCTTATAATGAAGATAGTTGTAGCGTAGATGAAGCTAGCTCTTGTGGTGATCTAGGTCATAATAGTTCAGAAACAAGAATTCGATTTAAATCAAATATGGTAAGCCATGGTGGTCTTTGTGAGTCAGAAACTCAAAGTAGACAATGTCATAATGGTGAATTATCTGAATGGTCAGGAAGTTATACTGAACAAGAGTGTTTAGTAAAAGATCCTGAAAATTGTGGAAATATCAATCACGGTGATAGTGAAGATAGAATAAGATATGAGTCAAGTGTTGTAAGTTATAACCAAACTTGTAGTTCAGAAAAGCAAGTTAGAACTTGTTCAGATGGAGAAATGAGTAATTGGACAGGATCTTATGATAATGAAACTTGTGTAGTTCAAGACCCTGCTACTTGTGGGGATACTAATCACAACGAGACTCAATCTCGAATGAGATATAAACAATCTTCGGTAGAGTTTGGGAATGTTTGTGAATCAGAAAAACAAGTAAGAACTTGTTCAAATGGAGATTTTAGTAGTTGGTCAGGAAGTTATACAGCTCTATCATGTGATGTATCTGCACCTGCTGCTTGTGGAAATATTTTAAGTGGATCAGTAGAGACAAGAACTCGTTATTTTGAAAGTTCTGTCGCTTATGGTGGGAAATGTGAATCACAGGTACAAACTAGACTATGTACGAATGGAAATTTCGGCCTATGGTCTGGAACTTATATCAATCTTGCATGTACTGTACAAGAAGCTGCAAATTGTGGTGATATTGCCCATGGTCAATCAGAAACAAGACAAAGATATTTATCATCACTAGTAGGTTTTGGTGAACAGTGTAAGTCTGAAACACAAATGCGAGTTTGTAATAACGGAACTCTTGATCAATGGTCAGGAAGTTATGAAAAAGAAAGTTGTGAAGTAGATGTTGCTAAAAGTTGTTTTGATGCTCAAGGCGTTGAAGTGAAAGATGGTGGATATGAAGTTAGAAGCAAATATAAATCAGCTGTAATACTATACGGTGAGATTTGTGAGCAAGAAGAGCAAAAAAGACAATGTATTAATGGTAGCTTTGGACAGTGGAGTGGATCATTTACTGCTGATGAATGTGCAGCTGCTACGCCTAAGAATTGTGGAGATATTATCCATGGTGGAATAGAAGTGAGAGTTAGGTATGAGCAAGATGTGATTGATAAAGATCAGTCATGTAAGTCTGAAGAGCAAAAAAGAGAATGTGTAAACGGAGAACTTGGACAATGGTCAGGAACTTATGAAGAAGAGACTTGTCGTAAAATTAGAAACTGTATTTATCAAGGTGGGATGATTGCTCATGGTGAAAATGTAAGTAGAGTTAGATTTAGAACAATGGATGTACCAGCGGGTCAAACTTGTGAACAAGAAGAGCAGTTTGCATTATGTGAAGATGGTATTATCGGAGAGTTTGATGGCGGTTATGAACATGAAAAATGTGAAGTAAGAGGTCAAGAGTGTCAGAAAGGAAAAGTATTAACAATTATGATCGACAAAGACGGTGACGGACTTGGAGATACTGAGCCAGTTGAAATAATTTCTTATAAAGGTCAGTACAATAATGCTGATAATTATAACTATTACTCATGGTCAGCTCATCCACATATTGGACCAAACCCTGATGGTTATAAATCACATGCATTCCTTTATGAAGGACCTGATGGATTATCATTCCAGTTCTACTTCAATAAAGATAAAATCGCAGGTGAGAATTATAATGGATCACCAAATAGTGTTGTGAATCTTGATATCTTAACTGAAGGTAATAATTACGATGATGCTGTTATTCTTGCTGATGATAAGAATGAGTTAAAATATAGAGGTGAAGTGAGTGGACAAAACCTTTATGAAGGTAGATTTCATTACTGGTATAACACAGATGGTGGTGTAATCGGTCCATTTAATGGAGAAGATTATAAAATTATCGTTAAGCCGATTGAGAGTTATGAGTTATACAAAGTAAATGGTGTAAATGAGAGAAGAGATGCCTTTAATGGAGCGACTTTTTACTCTGCAGATGGAACAGTCGTTCAACTTGATGATCAAGATGGAAACTTCCATTCATATATCATCCAATTTAAAGAAGATATGACTTGTGAAGAACATGAAGATCAAGAAGTAACTGATGTTGGTTGTGCAGATGGAAACAGAGAAGGATTTAAAGACATTGGAAAGTTTAAGCATATCGCAGGTTGTGCGGGTGGTTTTGCTAATGAAGGTGTATTACCTCAACATAGATATAGAGACGAATCGTGTAAAGGAATTGGGAACAACTCAGATAATCCAAATGGGCAAGGGTGTGGGATTAGAAACATCTGTGCAAAAGGATGGGAAGTTTTACCGAGTGTTTCTGCTCTTGGTAGCCTTACTGATGGAGGATATTGTCACGCAATGGAGCAAGATTATTTAACTCAAAACATTGCATTTGTTACAGGTGTAACAAGTCAAGGAGTTTCAAAAGTGTATGATAAAGATGAAGATCTTTTAAATGCCATCTTAAACTACGAGCAAGAAAGACAAGATTATTTATCTATGGGTACTAGAAACTATTTAAATCATGTCAATGATTTATTCTATTGTGGTGGTGACAATGTTGCTTCAAAACCATTTAATAACGCTTTAAAATATTTCACTACCTTTTCTTATAATGCATGTGCAGGAGCTAGAGGTTTTGCAAGTTGTAATTCAGTTGGTGGTTTCTTTGAAGCAGATAGATATGTTCAATCATTAAGTGGAGTTGAATCAACAAGAGGTTTAGCTAGTTCTGAAATGAAAGGTGGAGGAGTTGTATGTGTTAGATCTTCACAAATTGATGATCTTGAAATTGAAGATGACTTAAGAGGTGAAGAAGATGAACTTGAAGAGTTATTTTGTGAAAATATTATTCAAAATGGAAGTTTTGAAATTGGACATTCTTTAAGTGGAGATGCATGGAATACTTATCGAGAAGTAGCTCATTGGTTTGCTGATAGTAAATACTCTGATGCTGGTATTGAAATTCAATGTGGTAACGCTGGACCAAGATCGAGTGATCAAGATTGTAATCTTGAACTAGATGCTCATCATGATAAGAATGGTTTTTCTGAAAGTGATGCTGGAGTTAATCAGGTGATTTCTCTTAAAAAAGGTAGAAGTTATAATTTAAGTTTTGATATCTTTGCTAGATCTTCAAAGAGCTCAAGTAACGAGATGAGTGTATTTATTAATGGAGAAGAAGTTTTTGCTTTTAGCTCAAATGATAAGAATTGGGTAAGGCAATCAATTTCATTTGTTGCCAAGAGAAGTGGAAGACAAGTTTTATCATTAAGAGGTAATAAGGATAGTGATACGATTGGTGCCAATATTGATAACGTAGTTCTTATTGAGTCAGAGTGTATGGATTATGAAGAAACAGAAGTTCAAGACGTAACTGCTAGTACTGATGTTGAGCATCATTACAACCCAGAAAAGGAAAATCAGTCAAGATTTAAATTATCTTGTGCTTCTTTGAAAGCTGGTGAACAAATTCCAGCAGAGACACTTTCTAAGATGCCGGAGTCATTAAGAAACCATATTCAGATCTTTGGAGTCTATTTATCGAAGCAATGTGGAAGCTATAAGAGTTTCTTCTTAGACTATGTTTTAAATGAAGGGAAACTTGAAGAGTTAAAAATTCTTCCAAATTATTATAAGTAAAAATTATTAGAGTTGTGTTCCGAGAGTTTATTTTAAACTCTTGGAATAACTCTCTGGTATTCCAAGAAATGACAGTATCGATGTCATTGGCCCATGACTCATCTGATGGTTCGCATTTTTTCTCACAATTTCTTTAGCATGAAAAGCAATACCCATCCCAGCAGTGGCAAGCATTTCTAAATCATTGGCCCCATCACCAATAGCAACAACTTGTTCGAGGGAGATAGATTCTTGTTGAGAGATAAGTTCTAATAACATAGCTTTTTGAGAAGCATCAACTATTTGACCTTCCAGATTACCTGTTAATTTATCATCTTGGTCAAATTGTAATTTATTTGCAAAAGCATAATCTAGAGATAATTTCTTTTTAAAATGATCAGTAAAGAATGTGAACCCTCCCGAGATGACCCCTACTTTAAATCCTAAACTTTTAACAATTTTTATAAAGTCTTCAACACCCTCGGTGAGTGGGATTTTATCTAAAAGATTTGTTAGCTCAGATTTTTCTAACCCCTTTAAAGTTTTAACCCGCTTGATGAGTGATTCAGTAAAATCTAGTTTACCTTCCATCGCTGCACTAGTAATAGCTTTTACCTCATCACCACTTCCAGCAAGCATGGCTAACTCTTCTATGACCTCAGTTTGAATAAGAGTAGAATCCATATCAAATATAATGAGTCTTTTATTAAATCTAAATACATTGTTCTCAACTATAGATAAATCAACCGAGTGAAGCTTAGAGATTTCTAAAATAGATGTTTTTAAGTCCTTGAGATCTAATGGGTCTAAGCATACAAAACATAAATCAAGAGTAGTGAGTAGGTTCTCAGAAGATCTATTATCAATGTTTTGGAGATTTAGGTTTTTCTTAGCACAAAAACTTGTAATATCTTTTAAAAAAGTTGAACTCAATCCAGTTGGATTCACACAACTGATAATAAATTCTTGAGCAAAGTTACGACTGACGTTTTGAGCTTCTACAAATGTATAGTCAAACTCGATGCCAAGATTTTTAGTTTCAAATAAAAAGTCCTTTAGAATTGAATCTTCATCACTTGTTGGACTGAGTTGAGTTAATATACTTAAAGATAATAAGCCATGGGTAACCGATTGACCGATATCATGGATTTTTAAATGATGTTTATCTATTAAAGAACTAAGACTAGCAGTAATCCCTGGTTTATCTAGTCCGGAGATATTAAATAATAAGTAATTCATTCTACTTCACTTTTTTTAATTTTCTTTTTTGCTGAACTGTTTTCAAGAGACCTAATGTATAAATCGTTGCTGAAATCACTGATAACAATGCAGAGATAATGATAAATACTTTCCCTAATAAATTAAATGGAATATTACCCCAAACTCCTCCAATCATGAGAAAGGGTATCCCAAACATTTGAGTTGCTGTTTTCCATTTCCCTAAATGGTTTACAGGTACACTTAGATTTTGATTACTGGCTAAAAGTCTAAGTGAAGTCATATAAAGTTCTCTTACAACTAAAATGATAACAACCCAATCATAAATTCGATCTAGCGATAAAAGCATGATGAGGGAACTCACAACTAAAAATTTATCTGCAATAGGATCTAGGAAGGATCCGATAATAGTCTCAATATTTCTCTTCCGTGCAATATAGCCATCAAAAAAATCTGTGACGCTAGCAATAAAGAAGAAAAATGAAGCCAATATGCCATATTTTAAGATTTCTTCCGGAATAACTGTAAATTTAATCAGGTATAAGAAACCAACAATAATTGGAATAAGAACCACTCTAAAGAGAGTTAGTCTATTAGGAAGGTTATCTATTTCCCAAATGTTACTTTGTTGATCCACTATAGCCCATAGTGTAATTCGCCATTTCCCTTTGGTCATTCAATTTTTTCCTCCTTTCAAAATTGTCTTTTTTTCTTGGTAAAATATTAAGAGATATGACCAGCGCAAAGGAAATTTATTTATGAGTGCAGAATTAAACTTGATCCTTAAAACATCTAATAAAATAGAAAAAAGGGTTCTTCCTAGATTTCCATTAAATTATTTAACTTTCAGGCTTCAAGGCGAAGAAGATAGAAGTCTCAGTACATTCTCTGTTAAAGACATTTCTCTGACTGGAGTTCAGCTAGAAAGAAATAGTGGAACCAAAGGTCTGGAAGTTGGTAGCACCTTAAAAGGAACACTTAGTTGGTATGGGGAAAGATGCTTCATTAGTGCTGAAATAAAATGGGTCAAAGAGAAAAGACTTGGTCTTCATTTTGAAGAATCAAAAATTGTGAGATCTAAAATTGAATCATTCCTAGAAATTTCAAATTTTGTTAGAAATTTAAGACCCCTGCATAAAGATAAATATGAAATACATAAACCACAAGGACTTAAGTATTGGCTTCAAGCAGACGGACCGATAGAGCTTTTTGTTTGGACACATACAAATGGAGAGATCGCAAAGTTTCAAATAATATTATTCAAAGATTTTATCGAATGGGATATCAAGGGAACTCAAACTGGTGATGTTATTAATAAGAGAAACTTAGAAACACCTTTGTTGAGTGAAGAGGAATTTGCCTTTCAACTTGACCCTCATAGAAATGAAAGTCGAATCGAAAAAGCTAAAACGTTTTTATCAAAACTAAGCACAGATCATATAGATCAAATCACTTTAGATTTTCTCATCAGAAATATTTAAGCACTCTATACTTGGCCATAATAGCTAATTAGGCTTAGAATAACCCTGTTTTCAAATCCAATTACTAACAGGAGAGTTATGAACAGGAATCTTGCCCTTGAGTTTGTAAGAGTTACTGAGATGGCCGCTATTGCTTCTGCAAGGCAGATGGGTAGAGGAGATGAAAAAGCAGCTGATCAAGCTGCAGTTGATGCGATGAGATCCATGTTAGATTCTGTTGATTGTCGAGGAACTGTTGTTATAGGTGAAGGGGAGAGAGATGAAGCTCCCATGCTGTATATTGGAGAAAAAGTAGGTTCAGGAATGGGACCTGAAATTGAGATTGCTCTTGATCCTCTTGAGGGAACAACAATTTGTGCTAATGGAATGCCTAACTCAATATCGGTCATGGCCATTGGAGACAAAGGAAATCTTTTAAATGCCCCAGATATTTATATGCAGAAAATTGCAGTTGGTCCTGACTGTAAAGGGGTAATTGATATCACAAAAAGCCCAACTGAGAATTTAAAACGAGTTGCTGAAATTAAAAGTTGCAGGATTCAAGACTTAACAGCTATTGTTTTAGACCGTCCAAGACATTCGGAGCTGATTAAGGAAATTAGAGAATCTGGTTGTAGAATATATTTAATTGGTGATGGTGATGTGTCGGCAGCAATAGCAACAACCAACCCAGACTCAGGTGTCGATATTTTATTTGGAACTGGAGGAGCTCCGGAAGGAGTGATCGCAGCTGCGGCACTAAGATGTGTTGGGGGAGATTTTCAAGGAATTTTAAAACCAAGAAATGATGATGATATTCTAAGGGCCAAGAAAATGGGAATAGAAAATATTGAAAAAGTTTTTCAAATTGATGAACTTGCTAAAGGAAATGTTTTATTTTGTGCCACAGGTGTAACAGATGGAAGTTTTTTACCAGGAGTGAGGTTTAAATCTTGGGGAGCGATCACAAATTCAATTGTTATGCGAAGTGAATCAGGAACAATTAGAAAGATTCAAGCCAACCACCGTTTTGATATGAAGCCGAGGTATTAAGTGCCAGCAGTTGAGAGAGTAGAAACATTCAAGGCTCCTATAGAATCTGTCTATGAAGCAATTATTGATTTTGAATCTTATCCAGACTTTGTAGATGGTGTAGAAGAGATCAAAATTTTAAAGAAAACTAAAAAGAAATTAAAAGTTCAATATACTGTTAATATGATTAAAGTTGCAACCTACGTGATAGAAGTGACGCTTGATGAACCAAACGGCATATCTTGGAAGTTAGTATCAGGTGATTTTTTTAAGAAAAATTCTGGTTATTGGGCCTTAGAAGAAATAAGTGCCAAGAAAACAGAAGTCACATATGGATTAGATGTTGAATTTAAAATTTTTGCCCCTAAGATGGTCGTTAATAAATTAGTCAAAACAAGTCTCCCCTTAATGATGAAGTCTTTTCATAAGAAAGCAAAATCTATTAAATAATGTGGAAAGTATAAAAAAGAATTATCAAGAAGTTCTTAAAGATCTCAATGGGTGTAACCTAATCGCAGTTTCAAAAAGTGCTTCAATTGAGCAAATTTCTTTTCTCTATGAACTCGGTCAAAGAGATTTTGCTGAAAATAAAGTTCAAGATTTAGAACTAAAATCTTCTGAATTGTCTAAACTTGATATTGCCTGGCACTTCATTGGAAATCTTCAAAGTAATAAAGTTAAAAAGCTACTTGCCATTAAAAACTTAGAGTCAATTCACTCAGTTTCAAAAATGAGTTTGGTAGATGAACTTATTAAATTACAATGTGATGTGAAGTTATTTTTGCAAGTCAATACCTCTGGAGAAGATCAAAAATCGGGCTTTAAAGAAATAGCTGAGCTAGAAGCTGCCCTGATAAAACTTGTTAATGCTAAGAAAAAAATTCAAGGGTTAATGACTATTGGAGCGATAAGATCTAACTCATTTGAAGATGACGCAAAGAGCTGCTTTTCTAAACTCAATAGAATCAAAGAGGCATTACGAGCTGAGTATTTCCTAAATCATCAAATTGAATTATCAATGGGGATGAGCCAAGATTATAAAATAGCTCTTGATTATCAAACTGATTGGGTGCGAATTGGAAGTAGGATATTTTTATGAAAAGAATTTTATTATTTTGTTTATTAGGGTGTGTTGGTTATCAAGCCAAAGATAAATTGATAGATTCTCAAGCAACTAAAACAGCTGAGTCAGCGAAGGTATCTATGAATGATCCTAAAGACGATCCTGAAAATCTAAAAAAAATTCATAGCATGTTTAATATTTATAAACTGACATTTAATTCTGTAACGAATTTACCTCCTAAGAAAGTTGTTGCTATCAAAGACGTCGTTTATGTCGATGTCAGAGATGATAATGAAAGAAGTGTCTCGATGATAAAGAATGCTCTGACTAAAAAAGAATTCTTAGCAAGCTCAGATAAATTCAAGGATAAAACAGTTGTTGCTTATTGTACCATCGGCTTTAGAAGCGGATTGTTTACTAAAGATCTTCTTAAAAAAGGTTTTGATGCATATAATATGTTGGGCGGATTATTACTTTGGAGTCATGAAAATTACGAAGTTTATTCAGGACCCAAAAAGACTAATAAAATTCATGTCTATGGGGCTACGTGGGACTTATTAAAGTCTGGCTACGTATCTGTTTACTAGATTGATGCAAGACTCTCTTTTCCAGCACAGTGATCATAATCAGCCTTTAGCTTATAAGATAAGACCTACAACCTTTGTAGGATTTCATGGTCAAGATTTTATTAAATCTAGTCTAGAAAAATTTAACTCATTAAATTGTCCACATTTTATTCTTCATGGACCCGCTGGCACAGGAAAAACTACGGCAGCTTTAATTTTAGGTAAACATTTAAGGCTTGAAGTAGAAGTGTTTAATGCTGTTCTTGGTGGGATCAATGATTTAAAAAAAATATTAACTCATATAAAAGATCAAAAAAATCTTTATAAAAAAAAATGTATTCTTTTTGTCGATGAAGTTCATCGTATACATAAAGCTGCTCAAGATGCTCTTCTTCCTTATTTAGAAAGAGGAGACTTTATCTTTATAGGTGCAACAACAGAGCACCCTCAGATAGTTTTAAATAAAGCTCTCTTATCTCGAGTGAATTTATTAAGATTTAATTCTCATAGTAATGAGAGCTTGAAGGAAATATTGAAAACTGGAAATGCTGAACTTGAAGTGCCTGAGGAAGTAATAGATCTAATTATTAATTTCTCAAATGGTGATGCTAGGTTTGCATTAAGTAAATTAGAGCGAATTTTTGAATCCAAACTCATTGATATTGAAGAGATTAAAACCCTTCTATCTCAAGAGGCTAGGTTTTATGATAAAAAATCCACAAGGCATTACGATGTCATTTCAGCTTTTATTAAAAGTATTCGTGGGAGTGATATTGATGCTGCTCTTATTTATTTAGCAGTCATGCTTGATGGCGGGGAGGATCCAGTTTTCATTGCTAGAAGAATGATGATTCTTGCCAGTGAGGACATAGGTAATGCTGATATTCATGCTCTTAGCATGGCAAATAATGCTCACTATGCCGTGAAAAATCTTGGTATGCCTGAGGCTCGAATAACTCTTTCTCAAGCATGTATATACTTAGCTAAGGCCCCTAAGTCTAATAATGCTTATAAAGCAATCGATAAAGCCTTAGAAGTTGTTAAAAGTAGAGCAACGATAAAGGTACCGACTCATCTTAGAAATTATCACCCTGATAAACAACATTATAAATATCCACATAATTATGAAGGAAACTTTGTAGAACAAGTTTATTCAACTATCAACGAAAAAATCTATAAGGACTAATTAATTAA
>ENA-ORXM01002998-ORXM01002998.1-marine-metagenome-genome-assembly--contig:-NODE-2998-length-17883-cov-7.196282_pt1 | contig 17883 bp, 14 predicted proteins | sample MGYA00237867_ERZ511480 | MGnify/ENA primary metagenome ERZ511480 (study PRJEB26309, sample SAMN06266103) | marine metagenome | isolation source: Algal blade | place: United Kingdom:Sidmouth, United...
GCTAAACAAGTCTTCCGCGGAAGTTTAACTAAAGTATAAAAAAGCCGCTGATGAAAATCAGCGGCTTTTTATTTGCTGTGAGTTCAACTGGTCGCCGCAACACATTGACTGAACCTCTCAGCCGGTGTTTCATAATCGAGGGTTTTTCTGGGACGCTCGTTAAGCTCTCTTGCTACTGCATTTAACTTGGCTTGGCTATGGACTGATAAATCTGTGCGTTTTGGGAAGTATTGCCGGAGCAATCTGTTGGTGTTCTCATTCGTGCCGCGTTGCCAAGGGCTTTGTGGATCACAGAAGTAAACATCGATATTGGTTTCCATTGTGAACCGTTTGTGCTCGGCAAGCTCATGCCCCCGATCCCAGGTAAGGGATTTATAGAGCTCCTCAGGCAGCTTCCTTGAGTGTTTGATAAGTGCATTCACGACGGTTTCTGTCTTCCGGTCTGAAAGCTTCGCTAACATCACGTAGCGAGAGTGACGTTCTACCAAGGTCGCAATAAAGCTGTGGTTTGGACCACAGATAAGGTCGCCTTCCCAATGCCCCGGCACAGCGCGGTCTTCTATTGAGGCAGGCCGCTCGCTGATAGATATAGCGTCAATAATTTTGCCGCGCATGTCCTCACTCTTCACGACATGACGCGAACCCCGTAGCTGCCGCTTTGTGCGCAGATACTGCTGCAACTCCTTCTTCAAGGCCCCGCGTGCCTGCACATATAGGCTTTTGTAAATCGTTTCATGTGACACATGCATGGCCTCTTGGTGTGGGTATGTGCGCTTTAGCCATCCTGCAATCTGCTGTGGTGACCAATGACGCTTAAGCTTGATAATAACAGCTTGCCTTAGGCGGTGATACAATACCAGCTTGCAGGGCTTGGGCCGTAAGGACTGCTTCCAAGCTCGCTTATCTGCCGTGACAGCTCGGTAGCGCGAAGCGCCGCCATTGCGAGCAACTTCACGACTAACCGTGGACGCCGCACGCTTTAGAAGTCGGGCAATAGATCGAATTGACCGACCTGCCACAAGTCCCCGCGAGATCTCCTCACGTTCAGTAAGGCTCAGCGCCGCTGGAGCTCGCCGTCGTACAATAGGCGTGAAACCACCGGTAGAACGGATATGGTTGAAAACACTCGAAGAGGGCTTGCATAACTCTCGCCCAATCGACTTCATCTGCTCACCGCGACGCCACCGTTCCCAGAGCTCTTTCTTTTGAGCGGGCGTAAACCCAACCCGAACATATTTCTTCTTCATAATCTTCACTCCACATACTTAGTTTATAGTATGTGTTGCGACGACCAATTGAACTCACAGGATAATCAGGCCGCGAGGTGTTCCTGTATGAGGACAGCATAAGCTTTCTCGCTAATATGATATTCTCCATCAGCTTCAGATATTAGCTTTACCGCGTCAAATATGGGTCGAGGGTCTTGGATATGCTCGAGTGATACAGATAGAGTATGCAGCCAGTTTTCAAATTCATGGGTAGCAAGAATCTCTTGGAGTCTTTCCTTATGGGTCTCGTACCATAAGATGATACGGGTTTCTGTGAGCTGATCTCTTATGACCTTTTGGGCCTGAAGGTTTTTCACGGCTTTTACAAATGAGGTAATCTCAGATGCTAAGATCCGCTTATCGGCAAATATTGCCATGGCCAAAACTTCTAATAGGCTCTGTGTTTGGGCATTTTCCATAACACTTTTTTTGACAAAATAGCCTTACATTTGAGCGAAGAAATAAGATAAATATTGGGTGTATTTGGGTGAACTTAGTGTCTTGTTTTGAGCTACAAGGGTCGCAGAGCTAAGGTCTGCAATAAGAATTTTTCACTCGTAAGGGGTGGGCAATGTCCCAGATATTGAATTATGCTCGTTTTTCAGCCCTGCATTTTTTTATGGATAAATCCCCTTGGATTATGTAACCCGTTCATAGGGGCGCGGGTTAGAGTCTTACTTTCGATGTGAGTCGAAAAATTATTGAGATAAGGGGATATAAAATGGCTGATAACGAACAAACAGAAGACGTAGACGTGACCAAAGCTTGGGCCGCGTCAGAAGACCAAAAAGGCAAAGCGAAAAAGCTGCGCCTGTTCGCGGCGGTCTCGTGGGTGATTGCCATCGGCACAGAGATTGCGGCGATTGTTCTGATTCTCAAAAAGCACTTCAATGAGGGCGGTCTCGCTCTGATGATTGGCCTTTTCGTCGTGATTGGTATCTTCGCCATTGCCGGTAGCATCATGTGGAAAAAGGCCAATCGGCATGACCCCGCGACTAAATCAGAGCCAGTTAAGTTCTTTATCCAAAACCAGCTGGGCGCGATTATTACGCTGATCGCTTTCCTGCCTTTGCTTGCTATGATCTTTTTAGATCCAGATATGGATCCGAGAACCAAGAAAATCGCAGGGGGATTTGGCGCTGTCTTGGCCCTGATTGCTACTTTTGTTTTCGGCGCCGATTACAACGCGCCCTCGACGGAGCAATATACGCAGGACATGAATGAGTGTGCGGCCCAGATTAAGGCTAAGCTGCCGACGACGGCGTGTTCACCTGCTGTTGCTGAACAGGCTCAAGATATTGCGAAAGACTCAGAAGCTGTCGCAGAAGCCACTGGCGGCCAAGATGTCGTCTATTGGATTGCCCCGAAAAATGGCGCTGAGAAGTCATCATCTCAGCTCGTGTTTCATCTGTGCCCTGAGGTGAGTACGCTCCGGGGTAAGACTGTGAATTCAGGGTCTGTGACAGAGGCTTATTCGCAAAATGCGGTTCGCCTGACCAAGCAGATTAAAATGGAACAGAAACAATGCGGTATTGTAACGGCTGAGTAAGATTTTCGTGAAAGTCCTCCTTCCCCTGCTCGCGGGGGAAGTACCCGCAAAGCGGGGGATGGGGGGAGCGGCAAGCGGTATTTTAAATTTGGGGGTGGCACTGTTTTGCTCCCCCCTCCGCCCCTGCGTTTTTACAAAACGCCTGGGCACCTCCCCCCTAGCGTTTTGAAAAAAAACGCAGGACGGGGCGAGGGGTTTTACGACTATGGACAAAGCTTCCAAGCTTTGCCAACACTCTTCCTATGAACCCTTTATCAACAGCACATTTTGCGAAAGCTAAAAAGGCAGGGCAGGCGCTTAATGCGGCGGCTAAATCCATGCGCGTTTTATCCTCTGTGGAATGGAGCGCGTCTTGCCGCTCACGCTTTTTAGATAGGGGCAAACTGCCCGCGCCGCGCTATGCCAAAGTCGATACATCGAAGACGCGCGATTACATTATAGCAGCGCGAGCGCAGATTGAAGGCGATCACGTTGTATTTGAATGGCTGGGGCGGCTCGCCGATACGCTTGAAGCGACGGTCAACCTTATTGAAACGCGCGGGACGAAAGAGTTTTTCGCGCATTCCGTTACGCTTTACGGGCAGCCGACGCAGCTTATGCTAGATAAAAAAACGAGGGTGCTGGATCTGGCGCGCCATATGGATGCGTCTCTGGCGGATTTGGATTTTTCAAAACTCGTTATGGAAGGGGTTGAGCATCAGCTCACCTCCCAAGAGTTTGCAGAGGAATTACGCGAAAAGCTGGCGCGGCATTTTGAAAGCTCCGCGCCAAAGGTCATCGTCACAAAAGAGCTTTCAGCCAAGGCGGCGGCGAATTCTAAACGTATCCGTATTCGCGAATCCGCCGGCTTTACAGAGCGTGATGTTGAACAGCTTTTACAACATGAAGCGCTCATCCATGCGGCGACGGGTTTGAACGGAAACGCTCAAAAGCATTTCAAAGTTCTTGGCCGTGCCCATGCCGGCACGACAGAAATCCAAGAAGGCCTCGCTGTCTTTGCCGAGATTATCAGCGGCGCGATGGACCCTAACCGTTTTCGCCGCCTGGCCGACCGCGTTATCGCTATTCAGATGGCGATTGAGGGCGCAGACTTTAAAGAGGTCTATGATTTCTACGCGGAGCGCACCGACATCGATCAAGCCTATGATAATGCGAGGCGTGTCTTTAGAGGCGGCGTGATTAGCGGCGGCGCGCCTTTTACCAAGGATATGGTTTATCTGAACGGGCTCTTGCGGGTGCATAATTTTATGCGCTCTGTGGTCAAGATTGGCCGCGCCGATTTAATCCGCATTCTCTTTGCCGGAAAAATGGATCTCGAGGATGTGCCTGCTTTGGCGCAACTGGCCAGTAGAGGCCGCCTGACCCCGCCTAAATTCATGCCGCCTTGGGCCAAAGATTTACGGTTCCTCGTCAGCTATATGGCCTATTCCAGTTTTCTCAATCAGGTCAAAATGCCGGGCTTCCAGGCCTATTATGAGGATGAGCTAAAGGACGTGCCCGTCATTTGGGACTTTGGGAGTTGAGGAAGAATTTGATCCAATGAATCAAATTCTAACGAACACTTCGTTCATAAATTTGACATTTTGCCGATTTTGTCTTACATAAATATGGTGTCTTAAAGAGCTTTTTGAGTTTGCCTCACCTGTTAATTGGCGGCTTATGTGGAAGGTAAAGTCGACAGGGACTTTATTTGCAGGACATTAAGTTGGTTTCCGACCCCTTGTGCTAAGGAAATGCTGCTACTGCGAACACAAAAATTATAGCACGATTCCAATCTTGGGATCGTGTTTTTTATTTCCTGAAAAGGCAGTGACAACAGAATAGTGTCCATTTGGATATTGGCCTTTATATTCTAGAATTGCAGTGCCGGTAGAGTTTCTCAAAACTGTTAGCCTCTGAAAACCTTTTAATTGTGCGAACTCACAGTGAATTGCGGAACCAGAACAGATAATACTATTCACATAGGCTGGGACGTCACTAAATTGTTTGAAACCTGCCCTATCCATTTCTTAGCATGTTCTGCCCATATATGATTTGCGCCAAAGCCTCTACTTGGACCGATCTGTCGTGCTAGTTTTAAAAAAATATCACCTTCTGGAATCAACACACCTTTGGATAAAATTTTGGGAATGATTCCAAAGTTATAATCGCCATTGGGTAGTAAAAGCTTTCTATTTTGAGACATGTTCTTGGATTACCAGTCTTGTTTTTAACCATTACCTTCGCTCTTTAACAATAGTGCCGCAAGAACCGCATTTACAGCTTCGAAAACTCCGTAACCGATGAGGGTCGCAGAGGGTGTACCTTCATATGGTAGGGCCAATATACGTCCAAGCGCATACCCACCTGTATAGGTCATGAGGACAAACAAGGCGGGGCGCTCGAGCTTTGATCTAAAAGCCGCAAAGGCGCAGAGCAGACCTATTCCCAAACTGACGCCGCCATAATTGCTTCTGACTTCATATAGCGCATTTGAGCCTAAATCACCAAACCCCATGTTTTGGAAAATCTCTGGCGCAGTGAAAAAGACGTAAGCGCCAAAGCCGATAAATAAAATCGCGTTCACAGACAGAAATAGTCGGGTCATATGCTTGTCTTTAAGCTCTTTCGCCTAGCTCTCACGTCTATTCAAAAATGCTAAGCGCTCGAATAAATGCACGTCTTGTTCGTTCTTCAGTAATGCGCCGTGGAGCGGCGGGATGAGCTTTTTTGGGTCGGCTTCTTTGAGGGTTTCAGGGTCAATATCTTCAACCAATAGAAGTTTGAGCCAATCTAATAATTCTGAGGTGCTCGGCTTCTTCTTGAGGCCTGGCATGGCGCGCACATCGAAAAAGCGCTTCATCGCAGCATTAAGCAGACGTGGTTTGATGCCCGGAAAGTGAACCTCGACGATTTTCGCCATGGTTTCATCATCGGGAAATTGAATATAGTGAAAGAAACAGCGGCGCAGAAATGCATCCGGCAGGTCTTTTTCATTATTAGAGGTAATGATGATGATCGGGCGCTGTTTGGCCGTAATCGTCTCGCCCGTCTCGTAAACATGGAACGACATCTTATCGAGCTCATGCAAAAGGTCATTGGGAAATTCGATGTCCGCTTTATCGATTTCGTCAATCAGCAAGATAGGGCGCTCTTTAGATTCAAACGCCTCCCATAATTTTCCTTTTTTGATGTAGTTGGAAATATCGTGAACGCGGTCTTCGCCCAATTGAGAATCGCGCAGACGGGCCACAGCGTCATATTCATAGAGGCCTTGTTGGGCCTTGGTGGTTGATTTGATATTCCATTCGAGCAGAGGCGTGTTGAGCCCTTTAGCGATTTCATGGGCTAAGACTGTCTTACCTGTTCCGGGCTCCCCTTTAATCAAGAGGGGGCGTTCCAGCGTAATCGCGGCATTGACCGCCATCTTCAGGTCCTGCGTGGCGACGTAGTTCTTTGTGCCTTCGAACTTCATAATTATATCCTTATTTGCTTAGCTTTTTATACGCAGAGCGGTGACTTGCAAGAGTCGTTTTTTAATCACAGTTATTTGTGGGGAATCGTGTTGCTCTTGAAATATTACCGCGATATTACGCGGCTCAGTCGACGACCGCTTAACGAGTCGCGAGAAAAATTTTGGGATGTAATTTTGCAATTGGAGGCTCGCATGGCTACAGCAAAAAAGACGAAAAAGCCCGTGAAGTTACCTAAAGGCTACGTGCCTTCTGAAGACGAAAAGTTCATGAATGCCAAGCAGCAGGAATATTTTCGTCAAAAGCTGCGGGCTTGGAAAGATGACGTCATAGAGCAGACCAAGGAAACGGTTGCTTTTCTGCAACAGGAGAGTGTCTCCTATCCTGATCCGGCTGATACAGCGGCGGCCAATGCGGACCGTCAGTTGGAACTGCGCACACGGGACCGCCTGCGTAAACTCGTCAACCAAATCGATAAAGCTTTGAAGCGTATTGAAGACGGCACATATGGCTATTGCCAAGAAACAGGTGATCCTATCCGCCTAAAGCGCTTGGACGTGCGTCCAACGGCAAAGCTCAGCCTCGAAGCCCAAGAAATGCACGAAAAGGGCGAAAAGGTTCGCGCGGGGTAGTATCTAAAGTCTTGCAAGGTTTTACTATTAAGATTAGTCACTTTTTACAATTAGGAGTAGACTAATGCTAAACAAAACGGCTCACAATGAAACTTGTAAAGCATCATCGACTTTATTTCGTACAGTTGCGCTTGCTCTGTTTGCAACACTAGTGTTGGCGCCCTTTGCGAATAGCCAAGGGTTTCAACCTTTAAATAGCTTCCTTAGCATAGTTCTAATACTATTCTTGATAATTACATCATTTGTGCCTATATTAATGATGCGCGAGGAGTAGAATATGCTTTCAATTGAGCTTCAAATAGCAATAACTGCAATGACTTTCTTGTTATCTGGAGGCTTATGCCTTTATCTTTTTAACAATGCTAAAAAACTTAAAAATATTAGTGATACTCATCTTTCCGAAAACTCTTTTGATGTTATCTCGAAGAGGTTAGTGTCTTTGGAAGGGCAACTTTCTGACGTTCGCAAGCAACTTAACAAAAGAGCTGTTCCAAATACTTATTTTAACAAGATCGAATTAACCAAAAAAAATGCTGATATCGTAGCTAGAGGATACTTAACGTCTAAAGGTTCTGCTTTTAAAAGAAATACTACAAGTTTTGAAGAAGCGGATATAGAAGTAATATTTCCTAGAGTTTTGAAAAAAGCGACCGAATGAAAATTTCATATTTATGCGGTAACTAACGTATTTCATTTCTGTTTCTTGGTTAATATAAAAATTAACATGTGTTATGAACTTGATTAGATTTATGTTTTTGTAGAAAGCCCTTTTAACTTTTACTCGCGACCCAGCTATCCACGCGTTCTTCGAGGATGTTTAGCGGCACAGGACCCGACGCAATGACAACGTCATGATATTCGCGGATGTCAAATTTATCCCCTAGAGCCTCTTTTGCTTCTTCGCGTAAGTCGAGAAGCTTATTCATCCCGATTTTATAGGCGGTCGCTTGGCCTGGCATGACAATATAGCGCTCAATGGCTTTGATGCAGTCATTTTCCGGGTTGGGTGTATTTGTTGTGAGGTAATCAATGGCTTCCTCGCGCGTCCATTTCTTGTCATGCAAGCCCGTATCGACCACAAGGCGGGCCGCGCGCCAGAGTTCCATCGCAAGCCGTCCAAAATCAGAATAAGGATCTTCATAGAAACCCATTTCCTTGGGGAAATATTCTGAGTAAAGGCCCCATCCTTCGGTATAGGCTGTCACGCGGTTATGTTTGCGAAACTTCGGAATGCCTTCCAGCTCTTGGGCAATGGAGAGCTGCATGTGGTGACCGGGATTGCCTTCGTGATAGGCAAGGGCTTCCATTTGATATTTCGGCATGTCGCTGATTTTATAAAGGTTGGCATAGTAATAGCCGGGGCGAGAGCCATCAGGCGTGCCGCGTGAATAGAAGGCTTTGCCGGCAGCTTTTTCGCGGAAAGCTTCGACGCGGCGCACTTCGAGTTTTGCTTTGGGGCGGCGCAAAAAGACTTCGTCCAAACGCTCTGTCATGACGTCAATGATACGCGTGGCTTCGGCCAGATAGGCTTCGCGCCCCGCGTCTGAATCTTCATAAGTAAAGCGGGGTTCGTCCTGAAGGTATTTAAAGAATTCTTGGAGGCTACCTTCAAAGCCAACATCTTTCATGATGCTCCGCATTTCGCCGTGAATACGGTCAACTTCTTTGAGGCCGAGATCATGTATCTCTTTGGCGCTCATATCCGTTGTCGTCATACGGTTCAGGCGATAAGCATAGTAATCTGCGCCGTCAGGCAATTTCCAAACCCCGTCATCCGTTGTGGCTTTCGCTTGCTGGATCTCCATCTCGGTCAGGAGGGCCGCATAGGCGGGCTTTACAGAGGTCAGCAGCGCGGTAATGGCGTCCGCGTAAAGGCCTTCTTTTTCTGAGTCAGAAATATCCAACTTATCAACTTTGGTTTTGAAATTATCCAGCATGAGGTTTAGATCATCGCTATCATCAAAAGGCGCGCCGCTGACGATATTGTCGGCTGTGCGGATAACATGCGCATAGACAAATTTTGGCGGCATGATGCCCTTGACGGCACTCTCGCGAGAGTTTTGGACAACTTCGCCCAGATAGGCGTCAACGCCTTCGAGGCGCTTGATGTAGTTTTTGGCATCCTCAACTGACTTAATCGGGTGCTCGTTAATCAGGAATGTCGGGATGCCGGCATGGGCGCCAAACATTTGGGTCAAGGCATAGCCGTGATACCACCACTTTGCGCCGTCTAGCGTGTTTTGACTGTTCTCTAAGAAGAGGCGGTAGGAGAGTTTGCCGCTTTCATCTAAATCAGCAGGGTCGAAATTAGCCTCCAGCTCTTTCATGTCCTGCGAGATGCGGTCCAGTTCTTCGAGGGCAAAGGCGCGGCTGGGGTCGTTCCATTCGTCCATGCGTTCTTTGATACCAAGTCCGGCCAAGCGCTGCGGATAGCGGCGGGCCCGTTCCATAAATTTATCTTCAAACCACGCATTAAGCCGAACATTCGCGTCGGCCTGTTGCATTTTTTCAGCGGTCTCAACAATGGAGGGGGATTCGATGGAGGAGGCTTCGGTTTTGGATGTCGTCCCGGCATTATTACAGGCCGTGAGGGTGAGGGCGGCAGCCCCGAGAAGAAGAAATTTGCGCATCATATTATCCTTTTGACTTTACCCAGTCATTTACCAGCTCTTCGAGCACTTTTAAAGGGACTGAGCCATTTGCGAGAACCACATCGTGAAATTCTCTTATGTCGAACTGCTCGCCCAGCCGCGTTTCAGCGTCGCTGCGTAAGTCCTGAATTTTCAACATCCCGATTTTATAGGCCGTCGCTTGGCCGGGCCAGACAATGTAGCGATCAATTTCGGCGCGAACATCGCCCTCAGGATTTGGAATGTTATCGAGGTAATATTGAACGGCTTCTTCGCGGGTCCATTTTTTCGTGTGGATGCCTGTATCAACAACAAGCCGCGCGGCGCGGAATATCTCCATGGAGAGGCGGCCAAAGTCAGAATAGGGGTCTGTGTAAATCCCAAGCTCTTTGGGCACGGACTCGGCATATAACGCCCAACCTTCAATGTAACTTGTATGACCGCCCATCGTTCTGAATTTAGGTAAGCCTTCCAGCTCCATGGCGATGGCAATTTGCATGTGATGACCTGGAATGCCTTCGTGATAGGCGAGGGCTTGCATGAGATATTTGGGCTGCTCGGCAACATCTCTTAAGTTGATATAATAGGTTCCGGGACGAGACCCATCTGCAGCAGGTCGATTGTAAAATGCGCCAAAGGCCGTGGCTTCGCGAAAGGGTTCAACGCGTTTAACAACGATATCGGCTATAGGTTTTGTAATAAAGAGACTGTCAAGGCGTCCCTTCATATCTTCAATGATATCAGTGGCTTGCGCGATATAACTCGCGCGTCCTTCATCGTTATTCGGGAAGACAAATTGCGGATCAGAGCGCAGGAATTCGAAAAACTCTTTTAGATCTCCGTCAAATTCGACTTGTTTCATAATCTCGCGCATTTCGTCTTGAATGCGCGCCACTTCTTTCAGGCCGATGTCGTGAACCTCTTGGGCGCTCATATCCGTCGTCGTATAGTGACGCAGCCGCGCGGCATAATAGGCCTGCGCATCGGGCAGTTTCCACGCGCCGTCATCTTCATCAGCCCCAGCTTCGTGTTCTGTAAACATCGTGATGAGATTTAAATAGGCCGGTTGCCATGAGGAGAGAAGGGCGCTTTGAGCGTCATCTATCAAACTGTCTTTTTGGTCTTGGGTGATGTCCAGTTTTTCCACTTTGCTTTTTATGTCTGCAAAGACGGGGCTGTCTTCACCTTCACTAAAGGGCGCGCCGGTGATGACATTGCGCGAGGCTTCGGAGATTTTAGCATAGACAAATTTTGGCAGAACAACGCCATTTCCAAATTGGGCCTGAGCCTTGTCTGCATATTGTCCAAGATATCGCTGCGAGTCTTCCAACCTTGAAATATAGGCTTGGGCGTCTTCAACACTCGCCACTGTGTGAAAGTTGATCATGAATGAGGGCAGGCTCGTATGAGGCCCGCTCATATGCTGAAAGATATACTCATTGCCGCTAAATTTGTGACTTTCAAGAGAGTCCTCAGTCGCGAATTCATAGAGGCGATAAGATAAGGCTGTTTGTTTGTCCAATCGGTCTACGTCAAATTGGCGGCGCATGTCCTCTAGCCAGGCTTTGGACAAGGCCGCGCTCTCATCATCGGCCAGTTGAGAGGCATCATCCAGCTTATCCTGATTATCTTTTATCCCAAGATAAGTCTGGGTCATTGGGGAGCGCGCGAGCTCGTCTTCATAGCGGGCTTGAAACCAATCATTAAGCGCCTGGCTTTGGGTTTCGACGATTTCCGCCTTTGACGGGGTCTTATTATCACCTCGCGGCGTACAGGCCCCGAGTAGCAATCCTGCAGAAAGTGTTGACGATAAAAGAAGCTTCGAAAAACGCATCATAACTGTCCCATAAAATATATTCTTTTATCCTAACGAAGCTCTTGGAAAGGCCAAGGCCATATTTTAGACTTATCCGCGCATTATCTGCCAGAATAATAGGTAAGACTGCGAGAAAGTGTCTAAGGTTGCGCCATGGTTTCAGTGATTCGAGATATGGAAAATAGTGAGGACGCGGCGTCACGGCCCATTTGGGTCTGGGTTTTGGTCAGCGTTTTGGGCATAGTTATCGCGGCCTGCGCCGTCATTGCGGCTCTGAATGCTGCGGCTTTGGGCTTGCCGGCTATTCTTTTATTAGGCGGCATGGCCTTAGTCGGCGTATTAGCTGTGGTCAGTGTGTTGATGGGCGGGCAAAGCTCGGAAGGTTTTGAACGGCGCAAATCGCCTCGAGATGGGCCTTATGCACAGGCTTTTTTTAGTAACCCCGAAAGCATGGTGTTGATGGAGGACGGCAAGGTCGTTCATTCCAATGAGGCTTATTTAAACTTCGCCAAGAAAATTGGCGTAGCTAGCGTAAGCGAAACTGCGCCATCAGTTGACCGCTTATTTAGCTCAGGCGGCAAACAAACCTCTGCTGCAATCTTTCGATTACATCACATGCACAAAGACACAGCGCAGGCGCAGGAGATTATCGATACGCTGGATGCTGACGGAAAGCTCAGCACTTACCGCGTTCATGTTACGAAGCTGGAACGTCAGCAGCTTTGGCACATTACGGATGTAACAGAGGAAAGCCATAGCGAGCACAGCGTCTTGGCGGAGGCCCCTGTGGGTCTGTTTTCTGTGAATAAAGAAGGCCGCGTCATTGCGACAAATTCTGTTCTTGATCGCTGGCTGGGCGGGGAAGAAAATCTTCGTCCGGATTATATGCGGGAATTCATTGAGAACCCAGAAAGCCTACTGGATAGTCCCGCAACGCCGGGCCGCGTCATTCGCACAGATACACGGCTGATTACCCGCAAAGGCGTCGTGACGCCTAGTATTATGGTCGGGACGTGGAGTGAGCTTGAGGGCGGCGAAGCCATTGCCAGTGTTGCGGTTTATGGGCATTCAAGCCTTGGGGCGAATAAAACAGCGCGCGCTATACCCCTTGCGGGTGTAGGCACACCGTCGGCCGATAAAGATATGGAGACGGGGTTCTCCTCTGCGCCCGTTGCGATTTTGCATTTGAACGGTACGGATCTTAGCAAAGCGAATGTGACAAGCGCCAACCCTGCCTTTGAGCGCATGAGCGGGGGGGTATCTTGGGAGGGCTTGCCCTTTTCAAAAATCTTCACACAGAATGATGCAGAGCACCGTTTCTTAGCGCTCACAGCTTTTGAGTGCGAGACGGATAAGCCTTTTGACGCGACCTTGGCAGGGACGAACATGCTACCTGTCTCTGTTTACATCGTGCCCGATCCGATTGTTGAGTCGTCGGCTTGGGCCTATCTTGTGGATACGAGCGCGCGTAAATCGCTAGAAGATCAGCTCGTTCAATCGCAGAAGATGCAGGCCATTGGGCAATTAGCGGCGGGCGTGGCCCATGACTTTAATAACCTTCTGACGGCTATTCGCCTGAATACGGATGAGCTTTTGCAGCGTCACCCTGTTGGTGATCCGTCCTATCCTGAGCTGCAAAATATCAATACGACAGGTATTCGCGCGGCGGCGCTTGTTAAAAAGCTTTTGGCGTTCTCACGTAAACAAACCCGCCGCATGGAATTGCTCAATGTAACCGATACGCTGTCTGAGATGATTGTTACGCTAAAGCAGACATTAGGCGAGCGGGCCAAACTCAATGTCGTGCATGGCCGAGGGCTGCCGCCTGTGCGCGCGGATAAAAGCCAGATTGATACGGTCTTGATGAACCTCTGCGTCAATGCGCGAGACGCGATGGAAGATCAAGGCGGCGGCACGATTACGATTTCCAGTCTTGAGAAAGCCCGCCACGAGATTGATGATGCCAGCCTGGGATTAGCGCTTAAGACCATTCCCGGGGATAATTTCGTTGTCATTGAAGTTGCCGATACGGGCACAGGCATGACGGATGATGTAAAATCCAAAATTTTTGAGCCGTTCTTTACGACTAAAGAAATCGGCAAAGGCACAGGCCTCGGTCTGGCCACCGTTTACGGAATTGTGCAGCAATCTGGCGGACACCTGACAGTGGATAGTGAGCTGGGTGTCGGAACAACCTTCCGCATTTATCTGCCGGCCGTAGATCCGAATGACGTGACCGAAGAAGATCTCCCCAAAGCGGTTGCCGTTGCTAAGAAACCAGCTGACCTGACGGGGCAGGGCAATATTCTCTTTGTTGAGGATGAGGCCTCTGTGCGTCTCATCGCGGCAAAATCCTTGCGCAAGAAAGGCTATAATGTTGTCGAGGCCGAAGACGGCGAAGAGGCCTTTGAAATGCTGGAAGAGGCCGATGAGCCATTTGACTTGATGATATCAGATGTGGTCATGCCGGGGATGGACGGCCCGACCTTACTCAAGAAAGGCCGGGCGATGTTGGGCGAGGCGAGAATCGTCTTTATATCAGGCTATGCCGAAGAGGAATTTTCAGACCTGCTCTCGGAAGAACCTGACGTGACCTTCCTGCCAAAACCCTTTACACTGGCGCAATTAGCGGAAAAAGTGAAAGCCGAGATTGGCGAAAGTGAAGCATAATCAATGACTTATCATTTTTCGTTCCGTAAATGTTCTTTTTTCTTGCGCCTTGAGAACATTTGTGGAACAAAGCTATTACGGCAGTCCGATACCAGCCGCAATTTCAAGACGATGACCGAAGGGCTCCGGTCATTTTTACTGGAGTTCCGTTATGGCCAGAAAAAATTCAACCCCTTTAACCGTCGTGGGTAAAGCCGACGACAAAAATAAATCCGCCGCGCTCGAAGCTGCGATGAGCCAAATTGACCGCGCCTTTGGTAAGGGCGCCGTTATGAAGCTCGGCCAAAAAAGCACGATGGATGTCGAATCCATTTCAACAGGCTCTATCGGCCTTGATATTGCGCTCGGCATAGGCGGTCTGCCCAAAGGCCGCGTTATCGAAATTTACGGTCCTGAGTCATCAGGTAAGACAACCTTATCTCTACATGTCATTGCTGAAATGCAAAAGACAGGCGGCGTTGCGGCCTTTATTGACGCGGAACATGCGCTTGATCCCGTCTATGCCGGTAAGCTTGGCGTTGACGTCAATGAGCTTTTAATCGCTCAGCCTGATACAGGTGAGCAAGGCCTTGAGATTGCTGATACGCTTGTGCGCTCCGGCGCGGTGGATATTCTTGTCATCGACTCTGTTGCCGCGCTGACCCCGCGCGCTGAACTTGAAGGCGATATGGGCGACAGCCTTCCGGGTCTTCAAGCCCGCTTGATGAGCCAAGCGCTTCGTAAGCTGACAGGCTCGATTTCAAAATCCGGCTGTATGGTTATCTTTATCAACCAAATTCGGATGAAGATCGGCGTCATGTATGGCTCGCCTGAAACCACAACGGGTGGTAATGCGCTTAAATTCTACAGCTCTGTGCGTCTTGATATTCGCCGCATTGGCGCGATCAAGTATCGCGATGAAGTTGTCGGCAACCAGACCCGCGTTAAAGTCGTGAAAAACAAAGTCGCGCCGCCATTCCGCCAAGTTGAATTTGATATCATGTATGGCGAAGGGATTTCCAAGACAGGCGAGCTTATTGACCTCGGCGTCAAAGCTGAAGTCGTCGAAAAATCCGGCAGTTGGTATTCTTACGGCGATGAGCGCATCGGGCAGGGACGCGAAAATGTTCGCACCTTCCTAAAAGACAATCCTGATATCGCGGCTGACTTGGAACGTAAGATCCGCATCAATGAAGGTCTTATTGAAGAAGAGCTTCTGATGCCAAAGAGCGAACAGGTTGAGGATGATGAGGCTGAGCCAGATAACATCACCTCATTGGGAGCCTAAGCCACATATTACGAATTCCCCGTCTAAAAGGCAGAATTCCCCGTATATCCCTGTCTTTTGACAAAAGAGCGCTTGGCTAAGTCAAGCGCTCTTTCTATATGAATGCTCTGTAAATGAGGTAATGAGCATCGATGACAAGCTTACGTGATATTCGGCAGCAATTTTTAAGCGTCTTTGAGGGGCAGGGTCACACTGTGGCGGCCTCCAGCCCTTTAGTGCCAGATAATGATCCGACATTGCTTTTTACCAATGCGGGCATGGTGCAGTTTAAAGATTATTTTACGGGCGCGCAGACGCCGCCATATCCACGCGCGGTGACCTCGCAAAAATGCGTTCGCGCGGGCGGTAAGCATAATGATCTAGACAATGTCGGCTATACGGCCCGCCACCATACGTTCTTCGAAATGCTCGGTAATTTTAGCTTTGGGGATTACTTTAAAGCCGAGGCCATTGAACATGCGTGGAACTTGGTCACGAAAGACTTTGGCTTGGATAAAGATAAGCTTCTCGTCACGGTCTATCACACAGACGACGAAGCTTTTGACTTGTGGAAAAAGGTAGCAGGTCTTTCTGATGAGCGCATCATTCGCATTGCGACATCTGATAACTTTTGGGCGATGGGCGATACGGGGCCTTGCGGGCCGTGTTCTGAAATTTTCTATGACCATGGCTCTGATATTCCCGGCGGGCCTCCCGGCTCGCCTGATGAAGATGGCGACCGCTTCATTGAAATCTGGAACCTCGTCTTTATGCAATTTGAGCGCTCTAAAGGTGGCACGCAAACGCCTCTGCCTAAACCGTCCATTGATACGGGTATGGGTCTAGAGCGTACCGCCGCTATCCTCCAAGGTAAACACGACAATTACGATATCGACCTGTTCCAAAATCTAATTGCCGCCTCCGTTGATTTGACAGGGGTGAAGGCCATAGGTGAGGCTAGGTTTTCTCACCGCGTGATTGCTGACCATTTGCGCAGCTGTTCATTTCTTATGGCCGATGGTGTTTCCCCTTCTAATGAAGGCCGCGGCTATGTGCTGCGCCGCATCATGCGCCGCGCCATGCGCCACGCCCATATTCTCGGCGCAAAAGATCCGCTTATGCACCGCTTGGTGCCTGCACTGATGACGGAAATGGGCGATGCCTATAGTGAGCTTGGCCGCGCCCAAGCCGCCATTGAAGCGACATTTGAACAAGAAGAAGAACGCTTTCGCAAAACCCTCGGACGCGGCACCGCGCTTCTCGAAGAAGCCACAGCGTCCTTAGGCGAAGGTGATACGCTGGACGGCGGCACGGCGTTCAAGCTCTATGACACTTACGGCTTCCCGCTCGATTTGACCCAAGACGCGCTTCGCGCCAAGGGTATCGAAGTCGACACGGAAGGTTTTAATACCGCCATGGCCCAGCAAAAAGAAGACTCCCGCGCCGCAGGTTTTAAATCGGGCGATGCAGGCACAGATGATATCTGGCTCGCCGCCCGCGAAGCCAACGGCCCAACCGAATTTACAGGCTATAAAGAACTATTTGTCACCAGCCCCGTGCATACGCTCGTCGTTGATGGCGCGGCTGTGGACAGCGCTAAAAATACGGACGTCATGTTCGTTACACATGCAACGCCCTATTATGCTGAAAGCGGCGGACAGGCTGGCGATAAGGGCAAGGTGACATTTGAGAACGGCGCAAAGATTATCGTCAAAGATGTGCTGAAAAAAGCAGGCGATTTGCACGTTCATATCGGCACGCTCACTGGCGAGATTAAGCTCGGCGATGTCGCGCATTTGACGGTGGATGCGGATGACCGCAAACGCACCATGGCGAACCACTCTGCAACCCACATCATGCATGAAGCCTTGCGCCGCGTGCTCGGCGAACATGTCACGCAAAAGGGCCAGATGGTGGACGGCGAGCGTATTCGTTTTGATATTTCCCACGGCGCGGCGATTACGCGCGAGGAACTGGCTAAGGTCGAAGATCAGGTCAATCAGGTTATTTTGCAAAACACTGAAGCCGACACAAAATTGATGAATCCCGAAGCCGCGATGAAAGCGGGGGCCATGGCGCTCTTCGGGGAAAAATATGGCGATGAAGTGCGCGTGCTATCTCTCGGCGATCCTATTGATAATGATCCCAAAGCCTATTCTGTCGAGCTGTGCGGCGGCACACATGTGGATCGTACGGGCGATATTGCTTTGTTTAAAATCGTCTCCGAAGGCGCGGTGGCCGCAGGTATTCGCCGCGTCGAAGCCGTGACAGGTGAGGCGGCGCGCCAATATCTCGAAACCCAAGCGGGCTATACGCGCGCGGCGGCGGATAAACTCAAAGCCAAGCCCGAAGATGTGCCTGCGCGTATCGAAGCGCTGATGGCTGAGCGTAAGAAACTTGAGAAAGACCTCTCAGCCGCCAAAAAAGCGCTCGCCCTTGGCGGGGCAGGCGGCGGCGCGGCCAAGGCAGAAGACATCAACGGCGTCAAATTTATCGGCGGCGTTCTGGACGGCGTATCGGGTAAAGACCTGCGCGCCATGCTCAATGATCAACTCTCATCCATCGGGTCTGGCATAGTTGGCTTTGTCGCGAAGGACGGCGAGAAAGTCGCGGTTGCTGT
>ENA-ORXM01003002-ORXM01003002.1-marine-metagenome-genome-assembly--contig:-NODE-3002-length-17862-cov-4.886815_pt1 | contig 17862 bp, 18 predicted proteins | sample MGYA00237867_ERZ511480 | MGnify/ENA primary metagenome ERZ511480 (study PRJEB26309, sample SAMN06266103) | marine metagenome | isolation source: Algal blade | place: United Kingdom:Sidmouth, United...
AAAGCGGCGTAACTAATGGCTATTTCTTTATTTTTTAGATTTTGTTCGCTAGCAGGTCTGCGATCTACACCTTTTAAATATACCGGTATCGCTTTTGGGTCATAGACAGACCAAGCGTCAAAAATTGAAACAAAAATCAGCCCTAGATATCTAGACGTTATTGTGGGCCTGGGTTTAAATTGTTCGGTGTCTGAAGCTGTAGCATCCAGGGCCATCTTTCCCCATTTATAAGCTACATTTTCAATTCCTTTTGGCTCTTCTTGATTTTCTTGGGCAAACGAGCTTCCAAAGGACAATAACCCACAGATTAGGGTTAACATAAAAATACGTTTCATGTAATTGGTTATTAAGTTGTTGTTGACCTTCAAATATAGGGAAGGCACTTAAAGTTTTAAAATATTTTACGTAAGAACATTCATCATAAATCCATAGAGTTCTTGCATTTGTGGTTTTCCTTTTTGTTTTCCGCCGCGTCCAAAAAAATAAAGTGCAAACCAAAGGATAACTATCATGACCATAAGTCCTAGTTGCAGATGATACGGCTTGTTTAAGGAGGCACTGGAATACCCCCAAATCCCTAAAATTATAAACAAGGCAGCTATAACAAAATGTAGGAACATAAAGAAGGTCCAAAGGGTAGGATTAGGGCCAAAAACACCATGTAAATGACAATTTTTTTCATCTATTTTATCTATTTCCAAATGGAGCTGTGGAGACCAAAAATGATTGTTCTTCTCATTAAATTTGATGAAAATATGCTCATCTAAACGTTTCACTAAAAAAGGTGATTCCGCAGCAGATTCAAAATTTTTAAGAACATCTTCTTTATTGCCAACTACATCTAATTGAAACCTTGGGCGAAGTACAATTTCGTTTGGTAAAGGTTTCATATTAAAAACGTTTGGTGGCCATTAATTATGACATTCTATGGCACTAGTGGCCAATTGTGTAACGGGCGCGGGCGATACATACGGAATACCTAAGCCAAGCCCCCTTAAAATAAATAATAAGCCTATGACCACTACGAAAACAGGAATGGCTTTCTGTACTTTTTTGCGAATACCACCTTTTAATAAACCACTAAAATATATAGCAGCCGTCATTAAAGGCAGTGTACCTAAACCAAATAGCACCATATAAAGACTTCCTTGCATTGCATTTCCCATGGCAATAGCTCCAAAAAGCGCCATGTATACCAAACCACAAGGGAGGAAACCATTTAGAAAACCGATGGTGAGAAAGGTGTCCGGAGATTTTTTCTTGAGTTCTTTACCTAATTGGTTTTTTACCTTTGAGATAACTTTATAGATAGGTTTAGATAGATTGTATTTATTGAATGTCTTATAAGGAATCAAAACCACCACAATCATCAAAACACCAATAGCTATGGATAGTTTTTGTTGTGCACCAAAAATAGAAAGTCCTTTTCCTAGAAGCCCAAATACGAGACCTATTATACCGTAGGCCATTAGCCTACCAAAATGATAAATAAATATCTGGCCAAACTTTTTTAAATTGTTAGAGTGGTCTACCGGAAGCATAAAGGCAATAGGTCCGCACATACCAACGCAGTGCAAACTTCCCATAAGGCCTAATATGACGGCAGATAGTAACATGTTTTATTTTAAAAGGTTAGGCTTTCTTTGTGTAGAAAATCTTTTCCTTGGTGTTTCCAGGTAATTTTTATGTCCCATCGACCATCCAACAAGCGTTTGTCAGGTATGAGCAAATGTGAATTGGATAAACTTATAGGAAAGTTAAAATCCAAGTGCTTATTGGACGGTCTGTATAGGGACACAATGCCCGAAACATTAGTATTATCGAAACCTTCGGGAAAAATTACCAATAATCCCTCGGGGCTTTTTTTTAATTGTATTTGTTCATTGAAATTAAGGGCGTTTTGCTCCGCATCGATTTCTTTTTGATAGCCTAGTTCTGCCTTATAATATTCTTCCGTAACCAAATCATGATTGGCGTTATGACTCGTAGTCATACGTATCACAAAGAACAGTATGAAACTGATGAAAGCAACAAAAGCAATTACGATACCTGTACCCCAGTTTATTTTCATGATTTTTTATTTAAATGCTATTTATAACTACGTGGTGCTAAAAAGCGCGCCGTAGTGGTCTCTATTAATTTATCATCACTATAAACACCAATTTTAAGGTTGTTCTTGTCACCGCTAAGTGCAGATGCATTAATTTCTATAAACAAAGTTCCTTCTGCCAAAGCTTCTGGCTGTACATCAAAATTATCGTTACGTACCAGTTTTATTTCGCCTTTTGGAGATATCAGTTCAAAGTGAACATTATCTACGGATTTGGTTGTTTTGTTCAAGAGTTTATAAGTATACACGTTACTTATGATGTTACCTTCTTTGTGTTCGTAAAGCTGTCCGGGTAGTCGTAAAATATTAGCCTCAAGATCGTTTCTTAAAAACATCATACCAACCAATACCCCGGTCAAAATAACTAGTACTGCGGTATAGCCTTTTAGGCGAGGTGTAAATTTGAACTTTTCTTTTTTTGTAATTTCATCCTCACTTGCATAACGAATCAACCCTTTTGGAAGATCTACTTTCTCCATAATGGCATCACACTCATCTATACAAGCCGTACAGTTAACACATTCTAACTGTGTTCCGTTTCTAATATCAATTCCTGTAGGGCAGACATTTACACATTGGTTACAGTCAATACAATCACCATGTCCCAAAGCTTCGCGGTCTTCATTTTTACGCCATTTTTTTCTTCCGTTTTCGGCTTCACCTCTTTTATGGTCGTAAGCAACAACTATAGATTTATTGTCTAACAATACCCCTTGCATACGTCCGTAAGGGCACGCAATGATACATACTTGCTCTCTAAACCAGGCGAACACAAAATAAAAGACACCGGTAAATATTAACAACGATAACATGGTGCTTAAATGTTGGGTAGGGCCATCTGTTATATACTGTATCAACCTATCACTGCCAATTAAGTAGGCCAGGAAAACGTTGGCTATAACGAAGGATATGATAAAAAAGATTATCCACTTTAAAACACGTTTACGAATCTTTTCAGCATTCCATTCCTGTCTATCCAATCGCATTTGAGCACCTCGATCTCCATCTATCCAATATTCGATTCTACGGAATACCATTTCCATAAAAATGGTCTGAGGACACATCCATCCGCAGAAAATACGGCCAAAGGCAACTGTAAACAGGGCAATGAAAACCACCCCGATTATCATTGAAATAACAAACAGGTGGAAATCTTGTGGGTAAAAAGGAAAGCCAAATATGTTGAAACGTCTTTCTAGGACATTGAACATTAGAAATTGGTTGCCATTGATCTTTACAAAAGGAGATGCAATCAAAAAAGCCAAAAGCGCGTAGCTTACGTATTTACGATACTCATAAAACTTACCACTTGGCTTTTTAGGAAAGACCCAAGCTCTTTTTCCATCTTCTTTAATGGTACCTATTGAATCCCTAAAATTGTCTTGATCTTGTGCCATTATATATCTCTTTATTGGCCCTAAGAGGTTTTAACACCTCGTTGTATTCAGTTCATAGTAACCGATGTGGAATCTACTTCCTGTTCAGTACTGGCTTCTTCTGCCGGTGTAGCTGATTCAGGAGCATTGGGATCAACCCAAAGGTCTCCTTCAGCTGCTTTTGGATTTGCAGGTGTTGTTCCTTGGAAGCTTAATACATAGCTTGCAACCTGCGCGATTTCTGCAGGTTTTAAATTTTGTTTCCAAGCAATCATACCTTTACCATCACGACCACCTTCTGAAATGGTATGGAAAACGTTTTTGATGCCTCCACCCAAAATCCAGTTTTGGTCCGTTAAGTTAGGTCCAATACCACCACCACCGTCTACCATATGACAGGCAACACAGTTACTTTCAAAAATGGTCTGGCCCGCTTTAAGGTCACCGGCATCGGTTAGTAATTCTACCGTGTTGGCATCTACAAGACCTTTGGCGGTTTTTTTGTATTCTTCAATTTCCAATTGTGCGGCAGCAACCTCTTGATCGTACTCTTGGATTTGGTCATACTCATTAAAAACATGAAAACGTGCCAAATAAACTACGGCAAATACAATAGAAGCATAGAACAGGTATACCCACCATGGTGGTAAATTGTTGTCTAGCTCACGTATACCGTCATAGTTATGGTCAAGAATAATTTCGCCCTCTTTTTCAATAGGTTTAGAACCTAGTAAGTTTTGGTATGTTTCTTCACCCCATTTCCAATGGAAAGATTTGCTCTTTGCAGCTATGTAGCGCTCTTGAGCTTCTTTTGACAGCGTCTGGAACATTACATTTTCTATAGCTCTTGTAATTACGGCAATAACTATTAGGAGGAACAGCACAAATACAAGAAATACCTGTACCATAGGGTATTTTATAAAGGCAGGCATTTCTCCGGAATCAACAACAAACTCGGTTATCCCGAATATTATAAAGAAAATGAGTGGAATTTTAATCCACCAGGTTGATGTGTTTTTCATAGCTCTAGGTTTTGTTGGTTATCTTCTTCAAAAGGTAGTTCGCTCACTTCTTTTATGTATGATTTTGATGCGGTGATAACCCACCAGAATAACAATGTGAAAAACACAAAGAAGATAAGTAATGATATCATGGGGTAGGTAGCTACACCATCTATAGTTTCCATGTAACCTTTTACAAATTTGAACATGATTTCTAGTTTTTGTTTTCAGATAATAATTCTCCTGTTTCCTTAACCTTGATGTCTGTTCCTAATCGCTGTAAATACGCAATTAAGGCTACTATTTCTCGGTCTCTCATTTCTACAAACTCTTCGCCGTTTTCAGCAGCGTAAGTTTTATCGGCCTCATAGGTTTTAGCAAAATCGGGATCTGTATATAGATTCTTTTCTATTTTTTCGGCCTGTGCATCCATAAGGGCATCGGCATTTGCAATTTCCTCTTCGGTGTAAGGTACACCAAGGGTTACCATAGCTTCCATTTTAGTCTGTATGTTACTACGGTCATGTTTGTCCCGTACTAACCAAGAATAGGATGGCATAATAGATCCGGATGATGTACTCTGTGGATCGTACATATGGTTAAGGTGCCAATTATCGGAATATTTTCCGCCAACTCTAAGCAAATCCGGTCCGGTTCGCTTACTGCCCCAAAGGAATGGATGGTCATATACAAACTCCCCAGCTTTGGCATATTCGCCGTAACGTTCCACCTCACTTCTAAACGGACGAACCATTTGCGAGTGACAGCTAACACAGCCTTCACGAATATAAAGGTCACGACCTTCCAGTTCTAATGGAGTATACGGTTTTACACTTGTAATCGTAGGAATATTGGATTTTACAAGAAGTGTTGGTACAATTTGTATTAGACCTCCAATAAGGATGGCTACAGTAGCCAAGATTGTTAACTGAATTGGCTTACGCTCTAACCATGTATGGAAAGTTTCACCAGCCGTTCTATGTTTAGAAACACGGGTAAGTGCAGCAGCTTCCGCCAACTCGTCCTCTATTGTGCTACCGGATTTAATGGTGCGAACCACGTTATATATCATAACACAGGCACCTACGATATAAAGGCTACCACCAATGGCCCGCATCCAGTACATAGGCATAATTTCATGCACGGTTTCTAAGAAGTTACCATAAACTAAAGTACCATCTGGGTTAAAATCTTTCCACATTAAAGCTTGGGTAAACCCAGCAACGTACATTGGCAAGGTGTAAAGTATAATACCTAATGTTCCTATCCAGAAGTGGAAATTAGCCAGCCCAACGGAAAATAATTTGTTTTTTGTCATTTTGGGCACTAACCAATAGATCATACCAAAGGTCAAGAAACCGTTCCAGGCTAAGGCACCTACATGTACGTGAGCGATTATCCAGTCACTAAAGTGGGCAATTGCGTTTACGTTTTTAAGCGAAAGCATTGGGCCTTCAAAAGTTGCCATACCATAACCTGTAATGGCAACGACCATAAATTTTAAAACAGGATCGGTACGTACTTTGTCCCAAGCACCGCGCAAGGTTAATAGTCCGTTGATCATACCGCCCCAAGATGGTGCTAATAGCATTATAGAGAATGCTACCCCTAAATTTTGAGCCCAATCGGGCAATGCAGAATATAATAAGTGGTGAGGACCAGCCCAGATATAAATAAATATCAATGACCAAAAGTGTACAATAGAAAGTCTATAGGAATAAACAGGTCTGTTAGCAGCTTTAGGTACAAAATAATACATAAGACCTAAGAATGGAGTGGTCAAGAAAAATGCAACCGCATTGTGCCCGTACCACCATTGTACTAACGCATCCTGAACACCGGCATAAACCGAGTAACTTTTTAATGCACTAACAGGAAGTTCAATATTATTGAAAATATGAAGTACTGCTACAGTAACGAAAGTGGCCAGGTAAAACCAGATTGCTACATAAAGGTGGCGCTGTCTCCTTTTTATCATAGTACCTATAAGGTTAGCTCCAAAAGCAACCCAAACTACAGCAATAGCAATATCTATAGGCCACTCAAGCTCAGCATATTCTTTAGTACTGGTGTATCCCAATGGTAGCGTAATAGCTGCTGCCACAATAATTGCCTGCCAGCCCCAAAAATTGAATTTACTAAGAAAATCGCTATACATACGCGCTTTTAGCAAACGTTGCGTAGAGTAGTAGACCCCTGCGTAAATAGCATTTCCTACAAATGCAAAAATCACCGCATTGGTATGCAATGGGCGCAAACGACCAAAACTTAACCATGAAATTCCATCGGTTAAGTTGGGGAACATGAACATTAAGGCTAACAATAAGCCTACAGACATACCCACAATACCCCAGAACATGGTTGCATAGAGGAAATTTTTCACGATTTTGTTATCGTAATAAAATTGCTGTACTTCCATAATTATACTTGTTTATTTAGTTGGATTTTTTCTTCTTTTAACTTTTTGGAGCTGGTTTTTTTAGTTTTTACCAGTTCATCTTCAAAAAGCATGCGTACGGATGGAGTATACGAATCATCGTACTGCCCGCTTTTCACCGAAACGATGAAAGCAATGAAAAATATGACCGCAACAAAGATGCTTATGGCCAATAACACATAAATGACACTCATACCTACCTGAATTATGCCGTAAAACTACGGTGTGAACTTTCTATTTAATATGATTTTTGTCAGGTTTTAATAAATCTATAAAAGTTTCTTTGTTTATAGATATAACCAGCTGCACTGTAAATATATACAGTATTATTATTTTCAATGGGAATAGTTCAAAAAAATTCTTTTATCAAGCTAAAACGTTTTAATCCAATTTATTTAAGCCTTTTTTGTGTTTTGATAAATAGAAATCAAAGCGGCAATTATAATTAGATTTTTAATTACATATTGCCCCAAAAGAGTGGGGGCAAAAGGGCTATAAGTAAAAGAGGCTTCGCTAAGAAGGAGTAAAGTAGAGAAAGTACAGATCATGTGTAGAAGCGTTACTATAACAGTTTGCTTTCTAAACAGGTCCAAAAGCAAAAAAATACCAATCGCTACTTCTATAACAGCAAGAATTATGATGGAAATTTTAGGAGGAATTAAACCGAAAGTAAGAGAAGTAATTGTTTCTTTGGCCAATTCTTCGGCCGGACTTATGTCGTTAAAAAACTTAAGGCTTCCAAACCACAAATAGACAATAGCTATTGAGATTTGTAGTAATGAGATTTTTTTAAAATGTTTTGAGAACGAAGAGATAGTTGAGACTGGCATTGGTACTTAAAACGTAATTAGTTGTTGGTTTTACAAACGTAACTTTTTAATCGGACTGAATCCGATTTTTAACTATTAAGTTGTCTTACTGAGCGTTAATCCTTACAGTGCTAGTCAATTTTTCTGCCTATGAGGTTGGTTGCCACAGTAGCAAACACAACTACGCTAATAGAGCTAAGGGGCATTAGAATTGCGGCTATAACCGGTTCTAGCTGACCTGTAACTGCAAAATAAAGGCCTATAAGATTATAGGTCAACGATAACAAGAAACTAAGCTTAATAATTTTCATGGCTTTCTTTGAAGCCAATATATAGTTGTTTAATTGTTGGAACTTAGAAGCATCCATAATACCATCGCTTGCCGGAGAGAACACATTAATATCCTCTGATATGGCAATACCAACTTCTGCTTGTGCCAATGCACCGGCATCATTAAGGCCATCACCTACCATAAGCACTTTTTTGCCCTGTTCCTGTAAAGCCTTTATGAATTCTAGTTTGTGTTGAGGTTTTTGATTGAAGTAAAGGGGTGTTAGTTTGGGAAGCAGTTTTTCTAAGCGTGACTTTTCACCTTCGTTATCGCCGGACAAAATGGCTAAATCAAAATTTTGAGACATCGCTTTAAAAACATCGGATACACCATCACGATATTCATTATGAAAAACGTATCTACCCTTATAAGCGTCGTTGCTACTAATGTGTACAGATGTATTCAAGGCATCTGGTGTTTGTTCGTTACCAACGAAAGCGGCAGACCCCGCTTTTATATGCTCATCATCTTTGGTACCTTCTATTCCTTTGCCAACATGTTCCTCATATTCATCTAATGTAATAATATTTTGCTCTGCTAAAAGCGTATAGAGCGTTCTACTGAGCGGATGGTTAGATCCGCGCAAGGTGTTTTTTAGTAAAGAGGCCTCAGATTCAGTAAGTGGCATGCCTTCATAGGTAGCCGTACTTTTTTTGGCCGTGGTAATCGTGCCTGTTTTGTCAAAAATAGCGGTATCTATTTGCGCAAGTTGTTCTATGGTACGTGTGTCTTTTAAATAGAATTTCTTCCGGCCAAAAATGCGCAACATATTACCCAATGTAAAAGGAGAGGCTAAAGCTATGGCACACGGACAGGCAATAATCAAGACCGCTGTAAAAACGTTCATGGCTTTACTTGGCTCATAATACAACCAAAATACCGCTGAAATAAATGCAATACTAAGTACCGCTATCGTAAATCTTCGGCCAATACTATCTGTAAGTGTTTGAAATTTACTGGCTTTGTCTTCTTGAAAAATGCTGTTGCCCCATAATTGGGTAAGGTAACTTTGCGAAACAGATTTTAATGCTTCCATCTCAATAGCACCTTGTAACTGTTTTCCACCTGCAAAAATCTTCTCTCCAGATTCTTTTTTAACGGGTTCGGATTCGCCGGTGACGAAACTATAATCAATACGTGCTTGTCCGCTCATAAGAATCCCGTCTACGGGAATCAATTCTTCGTTTCTTATCAATAACCGGTCTCCTCTTTTTATATCATGAACCTGCGTAGTTTCTTCTTTTCCTTCTTGGGATATGCGAGTTATGGCAATAGGAAAATACGATTTGTAATCACGTTCAAAAGATAGAAAGGAATACGTTTTCTGTTGAAAAAATTTGCCGAGTAATAGAAAGAATACCAATCCCGTTAAAGAATCAAAAAAGCCGCTTCCCCAATCAAAAGCAATTTCTAATGTACTGCGAATAAAAAGCACCAAGATTCCCAGTGCAATGGGTACATCTATATTTAAAATCTTACTTCGAAGCCCTTTATAAGCTGATATAAAATAATCCCTGCCGGCATAAAAAATTACGGGTAACGAAAATAGAAACATAAGCCAGTGAAAAACGGGTTCATATCTATTAAGCCAAAACTCGCCACCGGAAGCATCACTAGACGATAGGTCAAAATAATCGGGAAAAGATAGGAACATGACATTCCCAAATGCAAAACCTGCCACTCCAAGTTTATAGATTAAACTACGGTCTACACTTTTCTTTTTGTTATCAAAATCATCTAATGAAATATAAGGTTCGTAACCTATCTTGGCCAACAGCACCACAACCTCTTTTAGTGATATTTCTGTACTGTTATAGGTTATCCGAACGGTTTTCTTAGGAAAATCTACTTGTCCGCTCTTTATTGATGGATTTATTTTGTTAAGATTTTCAAGTACCCATATACAAGAACTACAATGAATATGGGGTATGTAAAGGTTTATGATCTGTAAGTCGCCATCATTGAATTCTATTAGTTTTTCTGCTATTGGTACTGAGTCTAAAAAGTCGTATCTTCCATCAACCTTTTTTGGAGTAGCACCGGCAGCAGACTGAATGTCGTAGTAGTAATCAAGGTCATTACCGGAAAAAATTTCATAAACGGTCTTACAACCATTGCAACAAAAAATTTTGTCGTCAAGGACTATGGGTTTTTTACCACAGTCATCACCGCAATGGAAACAATTGTTAGAATTCATTTTTACATTTGCTAATACCTTTTACAAAGGTGCAAGTTGTGAGTCTTTAAATATATGACAATTGTCAGGTTTATTGTAGGTTTTGAACGGTACCTTTGTTCAGTCAGGTATAAATAATAAAGGATATGAGTAGCAGATGTGAAAATTGTATAATAAGACAATTCAATTCTTTACGGGCCATGAGCAAGGAGGAATTGAAGAAAGTATCTGATTCTAAAATTTCAAAAACCCTTAAGAAAGGGGAGGCAATTTTCCAAGAAGGAGAAAAGCTAGATGGTGTTTTTTGTGTTAGGGACGGCGTTTCAAAATTGTCTAAACTAAGCGAGAACGGTAAAAACCAAATTGTAAGATTGGCCAGTAAAGGCGAAGTCATGGGCCAACGTGCTGTTATTGCCGAGGAATCTACCAATTTGAGTGCCATTGCCGTAAGTGATATGGAAGTTTGCTTTATTCCAAAGGAAGCCATTTCCAATACGCTGGACACCAACCCTAATTTTGCTGTTGAAGTCTTGCGCCATATGGCTCACGATTTAAGAGAGGCAGATGATGTTATTGTAAACATGTCTCAAAAAACAGTGAAGCAAAGAATGGCAGAGGCTTTTTTATATTTGAAAAAGAATTATGGCGAGGATGCTGAGGGTTTTCTAACACTCACCTTGTCTAGGGAAGATTATTCTAACGTAGTAGGAACGGCAACGGAATCCTGTATCCGCATAATTTCTGAGTTTAAGAAAAAAGGACTCATAAAAAGCTCAGGTAAGAAAATTGGTATTGCTGATGAGCGTAAACTCTTGGAATTAGTTGAGGGATTTTAGCCGGCCTCTTTTTAAAAGCTGATATTTATCATAGTTTGACTTTAGAGTTGGTTCTACTTTTACATTGAAGATTTCAATAAAAAAGTAGATGAAAAATATACTGTTACCTACCGACTTTTCCGAAAATGCATGGAACGCTGCACGCTATGCAATAGAACTTTTCAAGAATGAAAATTGTACATTCTACGCATTAAATACCTACACACCACATATAGCGCATAGCCGTTTTATGGCAACCAATGTGGGTAATGGCACAGAGGAGGATGCCGCAAAAACCGTATCTGAAAAAGGTCTTACTGCGCTCATTTCTAGAATGAACACGGAATTTAATAATCCCAAGCATAAATTTATTGCAATATCTTCTTTCTCTATGCTCGTAGATGAGATAAAGGAAGCCGTAGATGACTATAAAATAGATTTGGTCATTACAGGTACCAAAGGGTCCTCTGGTGTAGATGAAGTCTTTATGGGTAGTAACACGGTACGTATTATTAAAACGGTAAAGAGATGTCCCGTGCTTGCCGTTCCTCAAAATTTTAAATTTAAAACTCCGGATGAAATTGCTTTTGCTACAGATTTCAATAGGTTCTACACACAATCAGAACTTCAACCATTACTTGATATGGCCAGCACGTTCAATGCCGTAATTAGAATAGTCCATGTGCAGCATAAAATCACGGCATTAACAGAACTTCAGAAATTTAATTTAAGTATGCTGCGCAAATATTTAAAGACCGCGGAGCATTATGTGCATACCGTATCAGAATTAAATTCCATTTCTAAAACATTAGAGGTTTTTAGTGAGGAATTAGATATTCATTTGTTGGCCATGCTTCACTACCAACATAGTTATTTAGAAAGTATAACCCGTGAGTCTGTTGTGAAAAGGATAGCCTTTCACACACAGATTCCTTTATTGGTAATACCCGAATTGGGTATGAGCGGTTCTGCAAAAAGTAAAAAAGAACAAAGTGTTTATGTTTCTGAGTAAATGCATTTTCACTATATGAAATTTAGCTTCTTTTCAGTTTTTTTATTGGGGCAATATTATATGTGATATTTCTAAATATAAAAAAGATATTGGGCTGGTTCTTCTTAATTTGCAGAAAAATTTAAGCTATGAACCTTCCTAATACAGGTCAAAAAAGATTAGTGATTATTGGTGGCGGCTTTGCCGGAATATCACTAGCCAAAAAGCTAAGTAAAATAGATTTGCAAGTCGTATTACTGGACAAGCATAATTACCATACATTTCAACCCTTACTTTATCAAGTTTCCACGAGCGGTCTTGAGCCGGACTCCATTGCATATCCCATACGTAAAGTATTGAAGCATTTGGAGAATTTTTACTTTAGATTGGCCAATGTGGAGCGTATTGACCCTGAACAACAGTTAATTGCGACGGATACGGGCAATTTGCAGTATGATTATCTGGTTTTAGCCACTGGTACAAAAACTAATTTTTTCGGTAATCAAGAAATTGCAAAGTATGCTATGCCCATGAAGAGCGTGCCACAAGCATTGGATATTAGAAGTCTCATGTTGCAAAATTTTGAAAAGGCAGATGATTGTCAAGACCCTATTGAGCGCAAGGCACTACTGAATTTTTGTATTATAGGTGCCGGGCCAACAGGTGTTGAGCTTGCGGGAGCTTTTGCAGAATTGAAGAATAATGTATTTCCTGAGGATTATAAACATCTAAATATAGATGAAATGGAGATTAACTTGTTTGAAGGCGGCCCTAGAGTATTGCCTCCAATGAGTGAACATGCTTCAAAAAAAGCTATGGAATTTTTAGCGGAATTGGGTGTTCGTATCCATTTGAATTCTATTGCTAGCAATTATGATGGAGAACAGGTAACCCTTAAAGATGGAACAAGTATGCGGACCAAAAATTTCATTTGGACAGCAGGGGTGACGGGTGCAGCCATAGAAGGGTTTGCACCGCATATTTTGGTTGAGCGCATAAACCGCTACAAGGTAAACCGCTTTAATCAAGTAGAAGGTTATAAAAGTATTTTTGCCATTGGAGACATCGCTTATATGGAAACCGAAGATTTTCCAAAAGGACATCCGCAGGTAGCGCAACCGGCAATTCAACAAGGGGAACTGCTAGCTAATAATTTAGAAAGGATGTTAGAGGGAAAAGACATGAAACCTTTTACCTATCTAGACAAAGGAACTATGGCTACCATAGGTAGAAATAAGGCAGTTGCAGATATTAAAAAACTTAAGTTCGGAGGCTTTTTTGCTTGGTTCATATGGATGTTTGTTCACCTCATGGCCTTGGTAGGTTTTAGGAATAAGGTCATTGTGTTTTTTAACTGGGCATACAATTATATTAATTATGATAAGGCTGCGCGCCTTATTTTAAGAAGGTTTGACCCTAGGGCATAGTTTAGTCTTAAGACATAGTAATTATGTCAAAAGCTTTAGTATCTTTGCCCTGTTGTGTTGTGACCCAAAACCTAAATAGGTTTGGTCCAATGAAAGGCTTTCCAATGTTGGAAGGCTTTTTTTTATGGATTTTGGTGTAGTATAGCCTATAAAAAATAGCCTTACACACTAATAATCAAAGAAGAGTTTGCAGAAGTTACATGCATTTTATGCGTGCACTGCTTTGTATTGAGAATTATACTTTACGCAACTGGCGTTCTAAAACATTCTCTTTGTTTTCCTTGGAAGTAATTTGATTTTGGATGGATATCCATGCTTTTTTTGCTCTTTCCGCTTTTACCTGATAATGTGTTCTGTTCATGATACAAGGTATTAAGGTTTACATTTTCAATAGAAATACTAAATAAAGCTAGACAAGGATTTTATAAATGTCCAGTTTTATGTCGCTCATCTTCATAATCTTAACAACGGTACAAACTTACATCAAATAGATTTCTTTTCATCGATCAAATGCGTTAGTATAACGTTTTTTTCATTTTAAGAAATTTGTGATAATGTGGTTATTTCATACGTTCATAAAAAGGCTCAAATATGCGAAATCGACAAAAAAGACGTAATTTTAAGCTAGATTTTTAAAGAAAAATACATGCCTTTATATCATAAGCTGGGAAAGTTTCCGCAAAAGCGACACACCATATTCAATAAAGAAGATGGAACCTTGCATTACGAACAATTGTTCGGAACAATTGGTTTTGATGGTATGTCTTCCCTTTTGTATCATTTACACAGACCTACACAAATAAAAGAAGTAGGTAAAACTTTAGACATAGCCCCTAGGGCGGCGGTAGAATACAACATTAAGTCTAGGTTGCTAAAAGGTTTTAAGATAAAGGCGGAAGACGATTATCTAGAAAGTAGAAAAACCGTACTTTTTAATAGTGATGTACATGTAGGGCTTGCAGCCCCAAGAAAGTCCCTAACCGATTATTTTTACAAGAATACAGATGCAGATGAGCTTCTGTTCATTCATAGAGGTTCTGGTACTTTAAAGACTTTTTTAGGGGAAATTCCTTTTGAATATGGTGATTATCTGGTGATTCCCAGAGGAATGATTTATCAAATAGAATTTGATACTGAAGACAACCGATTATTAATTACCGAAAGCTACCATCCAATATATACACCAAAGCGCTATCGCAACTGGTTTGGGCAACACTTAGAACATTCTCCTTTTTGCGAGCGTGATTTTAAATTGCCACAAAATCTCCAAACGTATGATGAAAAGGGAGAGTTTTTAATGAAGGTGAAGAAGCAAGGACAGTTGCATCACTTGGTCTATGCTACACATCCTTTTGATGTGGTGGGTTGGGACGGTTACAATTTTCCCTATGGTTTTTCAATTCACAATTTTGAACCTATTACAGGGCGTGTGCACCAACCGCCACCAGTACATCAAACTTTTGAGACCAGTGCTTTCGTAGTGTGTTCGTTTTGTCCTAGGTTGTATGATTATCATCCGCAATCTATTCCGGCACCTTACAATCATTCCAATATAGATTCTGATGAGGTGTTGTATTATGTAGATGGCGATTTTATGAGCCGAAAAGGTATAGATGAAGGTTATATTTCCTTACATCCGGCAGGTATTCCCCATGGTCCACATCCTGGTACATACGAAGCGAGCATTGGTAAAAGTAAGACCGAAGAACTTGCAGTTATGATTGACACGTTTAAGCCATTAAAGTTAACACAACAAGCCATGGATATTGATGATGGCAAGTATTACAAAAGTTGGCTTGAGTAATATCTTATAGCTGTTATCTTTTTGCTAAAGCCCATGCTTCCCTAAGGGTTTATAGGTACTTTTGGGAAAAGAAAAAGAAACAAATGATTTTTGATTTAATAAAAAATAGACGTTCGGTTTTTCCAGCACAGTATAATAATAAACCCATTGCAAAAGCGGATATAGAAAAAATATTGGAAGCTGCCAATTGGGCGCCTACACATAAGAAAACGGAACCTTGGCGATTTCGTGTACTACAGGGCGAATCTCAAGAGAAATTAGGACTTTTCCTTTCGTTAAAATATTTGGAAAATGACCCTAATCCAAAAGAATTCAAAGCTAAAAAACTGATTGAAAACCCTAAACGTGCAGGGGCAATTATTGCTATTTGTATGCAAAGAGACCCATCACAAAGCGTTCCTGAATGGGAAGAAGTAGCTGCTACGGCAATGGCCGTTCAGAACATGTGGTTGTGTTGTACGGAAATGGGCATAGGTTCTTACTGGAGCTCTCCCGGACTTGTAAAGCACATGCACGATTTCTTTGAGATGAATAACGGCGAAGCCTGTTTAGGCTTTTTTTACATGGGCTATACAGATGAACCTATTCCTGAAGGGGAGCGGACTCCTATTGCGGATAAAGTAGTTTGGATGGATTAGTATTTGGATTAAAATTTTATGCATACTCAATACACGACCTTACTCTTTGAGCAAGGTTTTTTTGTATTAATACTGACTGAATTAATTTAGAAAAGGAAATAATTCAGCTTTGTAATTCCAGGCCTTGGAAATGAACAGGCCAAGAAAGATTACTGCAATCAAAAACTTCATAAACGTGCCGGTAAGAAAGCCTAAAAAGCTCCCAAATGCTGCTTTCGTAGCGGTTTTCCCATCTGCTTTATTCAATAGTTCACCCACTAACGCTCCCACAAAAGGCCAAATTATGATGCCAAAAGGGCCTAAAACAGGAAAGAATAGTGCCACTAAAAGTCCTAATGTGGTGCCAATAACCCCATATTTTGTACCCCCAAATTTTTTGGTTCCTATAGCAGGTATCACATAATCCAATCCAAAAACAAGAAGCGCTAGCGCTGCAGTTATACCTAAGAATACCCAATCTTGCGGTATTGCTTTCGTAAGATGTAGCAATAATAGTCCTACCCAGCTAATTGGTGGGCCAGGGAGTATGGGTAAGAAGCTGCCAAAAATACCAACGAGCATAAAAACAAAACCCAAAACGAGCAAAACAATATCCATTCTATCAATTTTCTATGGGACGAAGATAATTACATTTTGTTACAGGTTCTTCTCTAGAAATGAAATTGCGTTTTAATCTATACTGACTATCAGTTGATCAATTTTTAAACTAAAAAAATAGTTTAAACTAAAATTTTAGTTATATTTGTTTAGAGAACAAACTAAATAATTAGTTGAATGAAGCAGTTGACGAAAGCGGAAGAAGAGGTAATGCAGCAATTATGGCAATTGGAAAAATGCAATGTTGCCACTATTATAGAGCAGTTACCAGAACCAAAACCGGCATATAATACCGTGTCTACTATTGTTAGAATTTTAGAAAGTAAAGGTTTTGTTGATCATGAGAAAGAGGGTAAGGGGTATCTCTATTTTCCTATTGTAAAGAAATCCGATTATAGCAATCAGAGTATCAATAAACTAGTGGATGGCTATTTTCAAGGGTCATTTAAAAGTATGGTTTCCTTCTTTATGAAAAAGAACGATATGAGCCTAACGGAATTGGAGTCTATTTTAAAGGATATTAAAAAGGATGAATAATGGTACAATACGTTTTAGAATGCATCGCTTTTCAACTGGTTTTTCTTGTTATCTATGATTTTTTCTTAAAACGAGAAACCTTCTTTCAATGGAACCGCTTTTATCTTTTGAGCACGTTTCTATTATCACTGGTTTTGCCTTTGATAAAAATTGAAGCTTTCAAGACCACAGTTGATCAGTCTTATATTGAATACCAAGAATATTTATGGGAGTTAAACAATGCTGTTGTTGTAAGTTCTCAAGAAGATTCAGGGTTTGATGTATCATGGCAGATACTGGTATTTGCAGTTGGTGTGGGTGTTGCACTTATATTGTTTGCCCTTAAACTACGTCAACTAAATCTTCTGAAATCTAAGGGTGAAAAGCTAAATTTCAAGGAGTTTACCCGTATTATGGTTTCAGATAGTACTATTGCCTTCTCCTTTTTTAAGTCTGTTTTTATAGGGGATAAAGTTCCAAAAAGTGATTATAAAAGTATCATAGCCCATGAGTTGGTTCACATTAGGGAAAGACACTCTTTGGATTTAATTTTCTTTGAGCTGATGCGCATTATAGGTTGGTTTAATCCGCTGGTCTATGTATACCAAAATAGAATTTCTGAATTGCATGAGTTCATCGCCGATGCAAAAGTGGCAAAGAGCAATAAAAACGAACAATACCAATTGTTGTTGTCACAAGTTTTCCAAACACAAAATATATCGTTCATCAATCACTTTTTTAAATCATCATTAATCAAAAAACGAATCGTCATGTTACAAAAATCACAATCAAAATCGGTTTTCAAATTAAAATATTTGGCATTGGTGCCCTTGG
>ENA-ORXM01003003-ORXM01003003.1-marine-metagenome-genome-assembly--contig:-NODE-3003-length-17859-cov-2.925880_pt1 | contig 17859 bp, 19 predicted proteins | sample MGYA00237867_ERZ511480 | MGnify/ENA primary metagenome ERZ511480 (study PRJEB26309, sample SAMN06266103) | marine metagenome | isolation source: Algal blade | place: United Kingdom:Sidmouth, United...
CGTCCGGAAACCCTACGCCATTTGGGCGCGCATGGATAAATGGCGACGCCGCGGCCAAGCTGGCGCAGCTTAGCGATACTGATTTGCAGGAGCTGCTACGCGCAGAGCTATCATCTTCAAGGGCCATTAAATCCGGCGACATTGAGCTCTTGGCTGTTAAGCGGTGGACAGCGCAAAACAGCTATAGCGGCGGTGCTTATATGCATTGGCAACCCGCGCAGATACAAGACTGGGCGTCCGTTATGGGAGCACGCGCAGGGCGGCTATCCTTTGCGGGCGAACATCTCAGCCTGATGCATACAGGGCTTGAGGGCGCAATGGAGGCGGGCGAGAACGCCGCATTTGCTTTGATGGATGTTTAGTAGAATTCAACTTGCTGGCACGAAAAAACCTGATTAAAACAGCGCTATGACAGCACATGGCGGACATATAGCGGAAATGGCGAAGGGCTATGACAGCCCCGAGATAAAGTTTCTATTCTCGGAGGGCCGCGAGCGGCACTTTAAAGCCGGTGAGCATTTGATCACCGAAGGTCAGCCAACCGATTACTTCTACGACATTATTTCGGGTACTGTTGCACTGGCGCGTAATGGACGGGATGGCCGGCGGCAAATATTATCCTTCATGGGCGCGCGGCAATTTTTAGGTGCATCATCCACACCCAGTTACCCCAATCTCGCCACCGCGCTTACCGATGTTAGAGCCATTTGTTATCCGCGCGCGGCATTGGAAAAAGCTCTGAACACAACTCCGGGTCTGGCTTCGGAGTTCCGAAGAGTGCTCACCAGAATATTAGAGAGCGCCCACGATCACATATTTACGATCGGGCAACGTTCAGCCGTTGAGCGGGTCGCCTCTTTCCTGCTGTATTTACGGGCAAACCAAGCCCGTTTTGCGCCGGAAGGGCCGCGTGAGAAAAGCGAACTTATCGATCTGCCCATGACGCGGCTGGATATTGCAGATTTTTTAGGCCTGACAATTGAAACGGTAAGCCGCGCTTTTTCCTCACTTAAAAAATCAAATACAATCGCTTTCACAGATAGTCATTCCTGCACCATCCTAAACATTCAAAGCATAAGAGACCTTGGCGGACGCGAAGACTTCACGCAGCATCGCGGCTCAATATAGCCACGCTGTCACAGCTTGCGAATTCTCAAATATTGTACCTCATCAAATCCCTAGAGAGTTACAAAGGGAGATAATTATGAGCAGCACATCAAATACGCTAAAAGAACAAATGCCTGTCCTGGCGCGCCACGAAGGCATTTGGGAAGGCACCTACCGTCACTACGATGCAGACGGTAATAAAACAGACGAGCATCACTCACGGCTTATTTGCCGCTTTCCAACGACGGGTGACCACCTTTATCACCAAACCAATATTTATACCTGGGAAGACGGCAAGACCGAAACGCGGGATTTCCCGGCAACCTTCAAAGATGGCCGTTTGTGGTGGGATAATGAATTTATCCAAGGCTGGGCCTGCGACATGGAGCTTGATTTTAATAACCGCACAACAGTCCTGAATTGGACGCGCACAGGTGATCCGGATCTTTATTTATATGAGATGATTCAAATTTCGGATTGCGGTAAAAAACGCGCCCGGACGTGGCACTGGTTTAAAAATGACGAGCTTTTTTCGCGCACGCTTGTTGATGAACGAAAAGTCAGTGACAGCTGGGAGGGGCATTAAGCTCTGCACCAAATATCTAAAAAGGGCCGCGAAATTCGCGGCCCTTTTGTATTCAGCATAGAGCGTAATATCAGCGCTTGGGCAGGGTAATCTCGCCGTCTTTGACCGCTTTGTAATATTTCCAGCTGGTCATATTTTTTCTATCATCCATATCCGGCGGCGCTGTGGTATATTCAGGATAGTGGGTGCGAATTTCGGTTTTCATCCGATCTGACATCTCATCCCAGCTCTCAAGCTTTCGCCCCGCCGTATGCATATAGATGATGCCGTCGCGGCCCTGCATATTCATCCACGGAAGCCAGTCCGACATACGCGCCCAGCCAACAGCAACGCGGGCTGTATCCGTTTCGGGATCAATCAGATTGTCGAGATCACCCATAAAATTGAACATCTCTGTTGCGTGATAAACTCCGCCAATCTGTTTTTGGTATTCACTGGCCAGAGGGTTGGGATAGAAGAGCGGCACAGTAAAGCTCATCTGGAATTTATCACCTAAAACATCCCCGCCAAATTTGGTCGGTTTCCCGTCGCGGCCCGTGACATAACTTTCAAAATTCACGGGGTCATTGGCGACATGCATCACCTCGACCTCCTCGCCGGACCAGGGATTTTCCCATGTCTTTAAAACGTCGCCGGTCTCCGGGTCGAGATAAAGCAGGATCTCGCGGCTCACCAATTTATAGCCCAGACCTTTTTCAGGGTCATTGACCGTGATGCAGCTGCGCACATTCATGCCCTCGACATTGAATATATTTTTATCGCGCTCGCCCATGCGGCGGCTATAGGCCCGCCCAAACCAGAAAAATGTAATGTCTTTGCCGTCAACAGTGCTGCATTGCACTTTGCGCATCGCCTCCAGCGCGCCTTCGGGCGTGTCCAGATCAACAGGGTCGGCGCTGGCAGGACCGCTTGTGCATGCGGCGAGGATGAGCGCCGCGCCTAAGAACAGAGATTTTTTCATATTAATTTCCACTTCCTGTTTTCAAATTTATTCCGGGGGTAATGGTATCATCACCTTGCGTGCAGCTGGCTTGCATCCAGCGCAGGTTGATCCCTATGCGTGGCTCATCCGGGGAGGTCCACGCATAGGATATGGCTGTGTCTTCGTCGTCGCCGCGATAGGCATAGAGAACGAGTGAAGGGCGATTATTGCCTGCAGCCCAAACCACATTGCGCATTTTAAGGCCGACGCGATCATGGTCGTCGCCCTCTAGCCAGGCCCGCCCGCCTTGGTCATGTAAAATCACGTCATTATAAAACGCGTAGCTGCCGTCGGTTTTTTGCGGGCTCACCCAGCATTTAAAATATTTAGCGCGGCGAAAAACGCCATCGCTCAATCCCTCAGGAGCGTTCGTAATACTGAGGCCTTGCGGCGACCAGACCATTTGGGTTTGCGCGCAATTCTCGTCGCCGCGTCCGATAAATTGATCAAAGGCGCGCGTGAATGTCACTGTACAATTTCCGACTTTCCATTCGGTGCCATGCTGCGAAAGTCGAAGCGGATTGTAATTTGTGTCCGGTCCATCCGTAAGTTTAATTCGCACAATGCGCCGTTCAAATGAGAGCTTTGCGTCCGGAAGAGAGATTGTCTCAGTATCTTCAGTGGATATTGTAAGCGTAGACCGCGCGTGGCGTTCGCTCTGATCAAAACCTAAATTATCTTCAAAATAAACCTGCTCTTGATTATCATACACGCCGTCCACGAGGGCTAGAAATTCACGGTGATCGCGGGCCAGAATTTGTGTTTGTGGTTTAGAGGCCCATTCCGCATCGGGTTTTGTCTCGGCGCCGGCAACGCTGCTTGGCGTACATGCTGCGAGCATGCAGACCGGGATGAGTGATGCAAGTCTCAAGACGTATCCTTGGTGAATTTCGGGGCGTCAATCACGATAACCTGAACATCGGAAATCCCCTCGCGCAGTTTCTTCGCCTCTTGATATTCGGGACTGTCCCAAAAGGCTTGGATGGCCGCACGGTCAGGCCATTCGGATATGGCGGCAGATGCCCCGTCGCCCCAATGATTATTGGCGTCAGCGCCCTCAAGCAGCAACCCGCCCGGCGCGCGCATTATATATTTCCCACCATATTTTGCGACGAGGGGCGCGGTCGCTTTGGAGTAGCCCGCGATGAATTTATCGCGCTCGGAAATTGTCGCTAAGATAATCATATAGCTGCGAGTGTCGGTCATCCTTGCATCCTAAATTCTAACGTGCATGGCGGCTTGATATTTATCATTTGCTGGCAGCTCTTAGAATCTCACCTGCGATTGCCTGACTATGCGCTTCGAAAACGGGCTTAGAAATATCGCGGCGCTCTACAAAATCACAATGCGAAATAAGCTCTGCGGCCCGTTTTGAAGGCTCAAAGAGAAAGGACTGCGTCGCGATAATCGTTGTCGGCGCAGTGACCGAGGAAAAATGAACCGTGCAGTCATAATCAAAGGCAGCAAAAAAGGCTGCATTTTTAGGATCAGATTTATCCATACCCGCTGCGTATTTTTCGCGGGTCGCTGCGTCGAAATTAGGGACGTCAATTAGGATCAACCGCCCGCATTTATCGCCAAGTAATTTGGATATTTCCGCCCCGACAAGGCAGCCTGTGTGGAAGCCAACGAGAATTGCTTTTTCCAACTCGTCAAAATGCGTAAGCAGCGCCTTGGCATAGCTTGCAATGCCGGGGTTATTTATAGCGCTTTGCTCACCATAGCCGGGATAGGTGAGCGCTGCGCTGCCTACCCCTAACTCATCAATAATCGTATCAAAAAATGCGCCCGTATGCGGAGCGGGAGGCAGGAAAAAGATCACTTAAAAGTCTCACTCATTTTAAGGCTCATGACTTTGGCGAGTTCTTTTTTATAGAGTTTAAGGGTCAGCGGGGCGAGCAAGATGGGGATAAGGCCAAATACTATCGGGAATATCGCCATGGCGTAACGCAAACCTTCTCCGTCAAAATACGCATCATTAAGCCATCCAATAAAGGGCGGGCTAAGCGCGCCGCCGATAAATGAGATGAAGAAATAATAGAGCGCCACAACAAAGCCGCGCACATCGCCGGGTACAATCGCCAGCAGCGCGTTCACGCCCGTAGCGCTAACAAGGCCGATGCCCACAGTGGTAATACACAGCATACCAAAAGCCATCCACGCAGCAGGCATAAGCGGCGCAATGCTGGCCGAAGGTATCATTATGAGCAGACCAAAAATTGCGAGCTTGAGCGGCGCAGCGCCGTCACCTGCCGCGACGCGCTTGTCCGATAATTTACCGGCGATAATATATGTCAGAGGACTGATTGCGAGAATAGAGAGACCATTAATCAACGCATAATTTGAGGCCTTCCATCCCCATGTGCGCGTAAACATCGGGGCGTTAAAAAATTGACCGTAAGCCACGGCGACCATGCACATAAATATGGACACGAAACAGATAAATGTCGGAAAGCGCGTCGCGGCCCAGACGATGGCATCATAAAATTTTGCACCATCGCGCGGGCTGCTTTCAATTCGCGGCGGCTCTTTGGTGAACAGGAAATATATTGTCAAAAGAAAGCCGGGCAAACCCACGACGATAAAGACAAGCTGCCAGGTCGCAATTTGCCCAAGCAGCGGCAATGTTACTTCGCCGACCGTTTCGGCCCATTTCAAAATCCCGCCGGAGAGAAGATTTGCAATCGCAGCGCCAATGACGAGCGCCATGGAATAAACCGCAATGGGCAAGCCGCGCCGCTCGCGCGGGAAGCTGTCACCAATCATGGAAAAGGCGGCGGGGCTAAGTACGGCTTCACCGACGCCGACGCTCATGCGCGCCATGAAGAGCTGCGTAAAGGATTTGGCCGCGCCCGTCCAAATTGTTGCCGCAGACCAGAGAAAGACGCCAATGGCGACCAGCTTGGTGCGCGATTTACGATCGACCAGAAAGCCTAACGGCAAAGCAAAAAGTGCATAGACCCATGTAAAGGCCGAGGACAGCAAGCCCATTTGAAAATCGCTCGCGCCCGTATCGGCTTTGATCGGGTCAATCAACAGGCCTAAAACATAACGGTCAATGAAGCTGGAAATATAAGCCAGCGTCAGAAATATCAGCAGTGTCCAGGCATATTTATTTGAAGGATATTCGAGCGGCGCATTTTGCGGCTCTGTTGATGATGCTTCACTCATGGCGCGGCCTTTGTGATTAAATAAATTACGACCAGATTTCCGTCAAAATCGGCTATCCCAATTTCGCGGCCTTCCCGCCCGTCTTTAGTGACTAATTTATCTTCGGGGTAAACCGTGAGGCCGAGCGCTTTGGATTGCTCAATCACGCGATCAATCTCTGTGATTTCCAAAATAATAGCGCTGCGCCGCGCCTCGCTTTGATAGCCCAGCCCGCCCTTAATCTCAGTAAGCGCCATAACATTGCGCTGCTGGGGCGTGCTCAATACGGCAAATTTCATGGGGCGTTTGGGGAGTTGAAAGACCTCATAGGAATATGAGTCAGGCTCTGAGTCTTTGATGAAACTGACATCGAACTCCAAGACATCACGATAAAATGTCAGCGCCTTTTCGATGTCGGCGACAACAAAATTTGCGCGTTGGAATCTGAGTTTAGGTTTCGTTTCATTCATCCAGCTTCACCTTCACGCAGCGCGTTCCGACATTATTGCCCTCATACACCCCAATTAAGGCCTCGGGCATTTTATCAAACCCGACCAGTTCATCAATCAGTGGCGTCATTACACCGCTTTCTATCCATCCGGCCAAAGCCGCATTGGCGCGGTCAAATTCGGAGATATAGTTATAAACAAAATAGCCCAGCATATCGCCTTCGACGCGGCGCAGACGCGTATAGTTCTCGAGACCAAACGGCACGGCGCGGCCATATTCAGATATTGAACCGCAGAGCAAAACCCGCGCGCCATAGGCTAAATTGTCTAAACAGGCCGACAGGATTTCCCCGCCGACATTATCAAAATAAATATCCATTCCGCCGGGGCAGGTTTGCGCGATGCGGGCGGGAACGTCTTCATTTTTATAGTCGATCACCTCATCTGCGCCGAGATCTTTGACAATCGCGCATTTCTTTGGCCCGCCCGCCATTCCGACAACCCGCAGCCCTTCGATCTTGGCCATTTGCAAGACCATATGGCCGACGCCGCCTGCCGCGCCTGTGACGAGGATTGTCTCGCCTGCCTTGGGGCGGCAGCGATCATAAAAGGCGGTAAATGCGGTGAGGCCCGTCATAGATAAAATACGAACGCTATGGGCATAAGACAGGTCATGATGTTTAACCCGCAAAAAGCGCTCGGCGGGCGTCATCTTCGAAATCTTAAACCTCTGCCATCCCAGCTGTCCCTGGACGATGTCTCCGGCTTTGTAATCCGGATGATGTGACTCGATGACTCGCGCGACGCCGCGCCCGTGAATGGTGTCCCCAATATTGAGCGGCGCCTCGCCGGCCATCGGCATCGGGCATTCCGGCCCGTTCATCATATACATGCGCATAACGGGCGCGATGCCCAAATAAAGTGTTTCGAGCAGAACTTCACCCTGCCCCGGCGCGCCAATCGGCGCTTCGCTATAGATAAAGTCACTGGGCTTGGGCTTGCCTTCGGGCCGCGCAGCAACGCCCCATTTTTGATTAACGCGCATCTAGGCGGGCTGCTCAATTTTGGTGACTTGATTGCACTCGAAAAAATGACCATCCGCGTCGAAAAGGAAAGTCGAGAGAAAATGTTTTGTCTCGCCTTTGGCGCCCGTGGTGGACCATGTTTTCGGCTCTCCGCGTGTATGGAAGCCATGTTTGACCGCGCGGTCATAAAGGCCCTGCGCGTCTTCGGGAACGACAACAAAAACGGGGCGACCATAGCCCAGCTCATATGTCACCTCAGGGGCGGGCATGACGGGATCGATAAATTCCATCAAGCCAAGCATCCCAATCTCGTCATGCTCAAATTGAATAATACACAGACGCAGCGTGTCGCCTTTTTTACCAATGGGCAAGCCCCCGCCATCCAGTGTAAATGGGCGATCAAACCATACGCTACCGCCTAACACGTCGCGATAAAATTCCAGTGCACGCTCCATGTCGCGAACCATCAACGTTGTGCGTTTGATGTAATTGCCCATATATCCCCTGCCCTTTGCTTATGGCTTTGATTTTTAATCGCCAGCCTATCCGGCACGTTGATTTAAGTCAGCTATTTTCTTTCTATCCGCGTTTAGGCTAAACGAAGAATATTAGGAGAATAATCATGGCCCAGGCGAAACGCGTTTCAAAACTCACTTCTCAAACCTTTATGTTCACCTGCACCGACGGGCCGGAGACAAAGCCGCTTCGCGAGAAACATCTCTTTGGGCATCTCGATCATATCGAAGCCAATAATGATCATTACCGCATTGCCGGGCCATTTCGCGACGATGTCAGCGGCGAGATTTTAGGAAGTTTCTTTTTGGTCAATGCCGACAGCAAAGACGCGGCATGGGAGATTATGCGCGGCGATCCCTATATCTCATCTGAGATGTATGCCTCCATCACATGCCAGCATTTCATGCCGGCTTGCGGTGAATGGATGGGCGGCGTGATTTGGGATCAAGACGAAATTCGCGCCAATTTGCCTAAATATACTTAGGCTCGGTACTTAAATAATTCCCGCAGATTTAAGCTTTGCGATCACGCCGTCTTGGCGGGATTTATAGAAATCTTTAGCCGGAGGATTTTGGCCGTTGCCCAGACTATTGGCAGGGTGCATATCCATCCTCGAAAACATCTCGCCATAAAGCCCCATAGGCTGGCGCGCGAGCATATTATCCATCCCGTTACGCGCGCGGCGATAGCGCAATGCGGTAATATCAATATCGGCGCAGGCCGTAATGCTCTCCCCGCCCGATGTTTCCGCCAAAATAATGCCGCGATCATCGACGATTTGACTGCGTCCATCCGTGCTATAGGCCGCAAGGCCTGAGCCCGTAATTCCGGCAGAATTGGCCGACACGACGTAACATTGGTTCTCTTGCGCGCGGGCCAGCTTGGCGACATTTTTATAGGTCATCAATGTGCTCGCCGCCTCGGAGGTCGGGTGCATGATGATCTCTGCGCCTTTGCAGGCGAGTATGCGGCTTATTTCCGGATAGCGGATTTCCTCTGAGGCCAGCGCGGCCATACGGCCCAGCGGAGTGTCCAGAACGGGAAAAATCTCCTCCATGTTGTAATGCTTTAAATACTCATCCCACACGTCATATGGCGAGGGGGCATACATTGAAACCATACGCCGATAACGCAAAGCCAGCGTTCCGGACGGATCAATGATAAAACTGCATTGGAAATAAAGGTCCGGGAAATGCGGATCAATTTCATAGGCATTTCCGGATAAATAAATCCCCGCATCAGCCGCCAGTTTGCCAAGCGCTTTATATTCCGGCCCGTCCATCTCAATCGCCGCCTTACGCTGCCAGTCCTTGGCGCTCTCTCCAGCGGGAAATCCCGTGAGAAAATATTCTGGCAGCACAACAAGTTTTAGGTCATCGCCGTGAAAAGCTTTAGCCGATAAAATCTGACCGCGAATGCGGGCAATTGTGCCATGCATGATCGGGCGGGATTCTTCGCGCGACGCGCATCGATTGACGGCTTTGCATTCAGTCTGCAGGGCCAGAGCTTTGTAAATAATCGGTGTTTCAGATTTCATAGTCATATCATTGCGTTATCGCGGCCTAAAAGTCTATCGTTGACCTAGGTCATATCCGTGCCTTTCAAAATGCCTATCAGAAATTATATCCAGATTTGAGGTTATTGTGAGCCAAACACTCGACGTTAAAAACCCGCGCACAGGCGAAGTTGATTACCACATTCAGGCGCAAAGCGCGCAGGAGGTCACAGACCACGCCGCGCGGTTAAGGACGGCCCAAAGCGAGTGGTTTTTGCGCGGTATGGCCGCGCGCGGCGCGGTGCTTAACGCCTTAGCAGATGCCCTGGGCGCGCATTCAAAAGCCATTATCGCTGCGCTGGAAATTGATACGGGCCGCCGCAAAATTGCGGGCCAAGAAGTGATGGGCGTGATTGGATCGCTGCGCGGCTGGGCCGCCATGGCTCCGACATTATTGCCGGAGATGCCATGGGTGCAGGGGCGGATGAAACCCAATTTCAAACATCAAAATGATTATGTCCCCTATAGCCTGGTCGGCGTGATCAGCCCGTGGAATTTCCCGATGACCTTGTCATTTATCGACGCCATTCCCGCGCTTATGGCCGGGGCCTGCGTGATGATTAAACCCAGCGAAGTGACGCCGCGTTTTGCCGATGCGGTCATGCCCGCCATTAAAGAAGCAGGGCTGTCTGATATTTTAACATTTGTTCAAGGCGATGGCCGCACAGGCGCAGCGCTTGTCGATGTGGTTGATAACGTGTGTTTTACGGGCTCAGTCGCGACAGGGCGCAAAGTTGCGGTCAAGGCCGCAGAGAACCTCATTCCGGCCAATTTAGAACTGGGCGGGAAAGACCCGATGATCATCCTGCCCTCCGCCAATATGGACGAGGCCGCGAGGCTTGCCTTGCGCGCCTGCGTACTGGCCACCGGGCAAGCCTGCCAGTCTATTGAACGGGTATATGTTCCGCGCGATCATCATGACGATTTTGTCAAACGCATTACGGCGGAAGCGAAGACGGCAAAACTAAATTATCCCGACATAAATGACGGTCATATCGGCCCGTTTATTTTCGATCAGCAGGCCGGCCTCGTTGAGGCGCAAATCAAAGACGCCATCAAAAATGGCGCAACCCTTCATACGGGCGGAAAGGTTCTGCGCCATGGCGGCGGATATTGGATGGCCCCAACAGTGCTGTCCGGCGTTACGCATGACATGGAGATCATGCGCGAGGAAACGTTTGGACCCGTCATCCCAGTCATGGCCTATGACACGGTTGATGAAGCGATTACGCTCGCAAATGATACAGAATTTGGATTGTCAGCAGCCGTTTATGGCGGCTCAATTGATGAGGCCCGCGAGGTCGCCAGCCGCATTGATGCCGGAGCCATAAGCCTTATGGACGGCGCGCTGACGGGGCAATATTTTGAAGCCGGAAAGCAGAGCTTTAAAAATTCCGGCCTCGGCCCGTCGCGCATGGGCGCAAATGGATTTCTACGTTTCTTCAGGCAGAAAGCTTATATCGCGAACACCACAACGCCCCTGACGCTGGAGGCCTTCGCGGAATAACGCCTATTTCGCGTTATAGGCCTCGCGGTCCAAGACCTGATTGAGCTCGACAAAATAGCCATCCGCATCAAAGAGATAGCATGTCCGCACTACAATATCCGGCCCGCCATCGCGCCCGGGATAAGTCGTATTGCCCGCGGCTTCGGTCATTGTAATCGACGACAATTTGGCGGCGGCGTCGCAATGCTCATCTACTTTTTCCGTATTAAATACCAAAAGCGCATCCCCAATGCCCATGCGGGTGCGTTTTTCAGGACGCTCAAGCGGCGGATCAATCCATTGCAGCAGTCCAATCCAGCCGACCCAGCTATCATTTGAACTAATCAGAACAAGGCGTGCCTGAGCCCCCGGCTCGCCTGCCGGAAGGGCTTTGCCGCTCATTGTCACCTGCGCATCGTAATTGACTTTAAAGCCTAAAATATCGCGGTAGAATTTCAGACTCTCATCAATATCGTGGACAATCAGAGAGGCGCGGCGAAAATCGACAGGGTAGTCTTGGCTGCCCGCATCCGGAGCCTGAACTTTGGGAACGTCTTTGGATTTTGCCGTTTCATCCGTTTGCGCCGCGCCGCAGGACGCAAGAAGCACCCCCGCAATAAGTCCTGTCAAAATACGCATTTTCAACCCTCTCGTTTTTGTCATTGTAAATTCTCTGTACTTTGCAGCATTGCGCTAAGTCACAATTTACTATCAAAAAACCCGGCCACTCCAAGAGGGGCCGGGTTTTAATTAAGCTATGTTATTCGCACTAGAAATCAGCGCTAACCCGAACGCCGACTTGTGAGCCGCGGCGATAAGACAGGAAAGTGCTGCGCGGACCAATAATGCTGCGGTCAATATATCCGCCAACACTGCTCGGCAGTGTTGTGAAGCCTTCTTGCAAATCGAACCAACGCGTTGCGATAGGCGGCGTGCGCTCATTTAAAGCGTTGCGAACAAAAAGCTCGGCTTTGTAGCCATCATTTCTAACGCCGATATTGCCGCCGAGAATTCCGGTTTCTCCGGTTTCCATACCGTTGTGAACCTGAACGAATTTACTGCCCTCATAAGTATAGTCAGCATTTGCGTACCAATTCCAATCACCTGAAAGCGCTGCTTCATATTGACCATAAAGGCTGAATTGGTTTTCGCTGGTCATCGGAATTTTGTTGCCCGCAATAGAGCATGACAGATTACCCGTGAAGAAGTTCTGCGGATCTGTTGGCGGGGTCGTTGTGCCACCGCGAATTAGGCCTGTTTCCGGCGGATTTGTGCGGTCAAATGGGTCGATCAAGAAACCACCTGTATTGAGTACAAATTGGAAATCATCACAGCCTTTGGTGAATTCAGCGTTCATATATGTATATGAGCCCCCCACCTTCAGATTATCCGTGACATCAAATGAGCCTTCCAGCTCGATGCCAAACACTTCCGCGCTGCCTTGGTTGGTCGCAACAGAGTTAATCGCTGTTGATCCGGCTACAGCCACGGGCGTAGTCAGCTGATATTGTTCCAGCTCATTGAAATAGACGGACGCGGCTAACAGGCCTCTGTTCTCCATAAAGCGCGTTTTGTAACCCGCTTCCCAGTTCTTACTCTCTTCGGGGGAGTAAAATTCATCACCTGTCGGAACCCCGATTGTGCCGTTAATTCCTCCGGGTTTTTCACCCAGTGCAAAACTGGCATAAGCTGATGAGTCATTATTGATATCATATGAAACGATGAATTTTGGCAAGAAACTGTCAAATGTGACACTGCTGTCATAACCCGTATCCCGCTCAAGACGGCCTTTGGTTTCTTCTTGGAAACGTCCCTCAAATGAGAACGTAAATTGGTCCGTCACGTCGAAATCAATTGTGCCAAAAATCGCCTTGTTTTCAATAGTCAAAGTATCAACAACAGGACCTAATGGATTTCCGACATTACCTAACGAAAGCGACGCAATGTCTTGTTCGAAATCATAAGCAAAGGCTCCAATTGACCATCTAAAGGCTTTATCACTCGCTGATGACAAAATGATTTCAGCTGAGACATCATCCGTTTCATTTTGGCCGGCATTGTAGAAAACACCGTCTTGCTGCTCAATTGAGAAAAACGGGCTGATTGGGAAAACATAAGGCGCGCCGCTGGGCCCAGGACCTGTTTCACCCTCAAGGTGGTTTGAGTCTGCACCGGTACGCAGCGTTTCTTTACGGAAACCAATGTCACCTGTCAGGGATAGGCCATTGTCAAATTCATAATCCGCTTTGACCAGACCATTTACCATTTCACGCGAGACGCCAAAGAACGGGCCTGCTTCCAAAGTTTGGGCGGGAGCCAGGTCTTCGAATTGCGAAAGATCACCACAGAAATATTGGAAATCACTATTATCTTCAGGTGTCGTTACGCCGTTAAAAATGCCGCCAAAGGGCGTTGGAAACGGGAATGGGTTCCGGCTATAATTACCGCCGGAGCGATAGCCCGGGAAGCAATTATTTTGCTCGGCGCCAATTAAGCGGAATGGACGCGGACCATCGTCATCTTCTGTATATCCAACGCGGGCCATGACTGAGAGCTTATCACTCAGATCACCGGCGACAGTCAGATTTACATTTACAGAGCTTTCGTCACCAAGCTGCGCGCCGCCATCAGCATTAATCCATTCTCTATCCCCGCCATATTCATAATGACGTGCGGACAGGGCCCATCCTAAGCGCCCATCTCCGAGTGAATTTTCGATGCGTGCATAAACTTCATATTCATCATCTTGGGCCGCAAGAATTTCGCCGGAGACGGCAAAGCCGTCCGTGCCGGGCTTGCGCGTAATAAAGTTGACCGCGCCCGCATAAGTATTTCGTCCATAGAGCGCGGATTGCGCGCCTTTGATAACCTCAACCCGCTCAATATTGCGCAGATCGATTGAGGCCATGTCGCCATTATAATAAACGCCATCAATGAAATAAGCTGTGCCGGACTCCACTCCGAACTGAACCCCCGCGAGAATATTGGCCGCGCCGCGAATGACCGGGCGCTCCGTTGTACGGCCAAAAGCTTGGCTAAATGAGAAGCCTGCCGTGTGCCGCGCCACATCATTAATATCGCGAAGTCCCAGCGTTTCAATTTGCTCTTCGCCAAATGCAGAAACGGAAACCGGCACTTCGACGAGCGTCTCAGATTGTTTACGCGCTGTAACGATAACTTGGTCTTCTTCAGTGACCTGAGCGTTTGCGGCCGGAAGCGTTGCAATAAGTGCCATACCTAATGCAGCGACGGATACGCGAGAAAGGAATTGTTTTTGTGTCATAATATGTCCCCTATTTGACGTTTATATCTATCCATACGCCGCGCATGAGAGGGACATTTGATTTTTATCATAATCAATCAAATTGGATGAAACTGTGGCAAATTCGTCACTTTGCCTATTATCATAATCAAAAATCGAGCTTTGCGTGCCCCATAAATGCGGTAATGATAAGCAGGATATAGACAATACGAACCCATATACGGGTCCGGTTCATGATCGCTAAAACAGGCGCTTCTGTCTCTTCGCTGCTGCCCTCTTCGATCAACTTTACCAGCGGACCGCCCAGCGGTTTGAAAAAGACATCGATCATTATCGCCGCAACAAAGATTAGCCCAAATAAGACCGCTTTACTTGCCAGCCAATTCGGCTCCAGCGGCGCATCTTGCGCAAATGAAACGATTCCGAGACCCAAATAAAATGCTGCGAGTATCCATTTTAGAACATATTCAATTTTGCGAAGCTTTGCGCCCCTTGGCGTTTGACCCGCCTTATGCGCCGCAAAAACCAGCCATACCCAAAACGCGCCAATAATCCACGCTGCAATCACGCCGGCCAAGGGTAAATCCCAATAGCCGCCAACATATAAAAGCGAGATCGTGCTGGGTATCATCAACGCCCAAGCCGTGCGCGGACCCAGGTCATTAATCACCAAAAGCTTTAAGATCGTCAGGCGCTCGGGCATGGAATAATCCCGCTTGCGAAAATGCTCGCCTAATATCGCAACGCCCAAATCCCCGCCCAGCCAAAAGACAAAAAGCAAAAGGTGGAAAAAGACAAGGACAGTGTAAAGCGTAATCATATCAGCCTCGGATTAATTCGGTGAGTTCGTAATAGGTTTGCATATATCCGCCGACTTGGGCTTTGACTAAAATCCCGTCCGCGTCATCCGTACACCACATTTCATATGGCGGATGCTCTTCGGGCAGCCCGCCTGCTGTGTCAGTGATATGAAACTTGCGCGTCTTAAATGTCCCTGCGCCGACCGTTACCTCTTCATGACCGATGAGCACGACAGAGAAATTGAGCGGAAACAGCATCGGCCCCGTTGCGCCGCGATGATCAGGGCTACTCATCATAACATCTGTAAGGCGCAGCTTTCCGGGCTTTGCATCCAGCGCGAATTTACGCGCCAGAAGTCCGTCATTAATTATGGCGTGATGGCCAAACCAACTGGCACGGCGCGGCATATCAATTGTTTTAGAAACGCGGCCCTCCGTGCGGTTATCCGTATCGCAATATGACGCAGCATCCGTGAAATGAAACCAGCCGGATCCCTCATGAACGCCGCCCACGCTGATACGGACATAGCCGTCACGCGGCTCTAATGTGGCGCTGTCAAATGTGCTTGAGACGTCCCGCACGACAGCGGGCGCATCATCTATCTCGCAATGGGCGTGCATGACCGTTGTGCCGTCATCACGGCGCGACAACGTGAAAAACTCGCGTCCGCGCTCCTGCCCGTATCGATCTTCTTTGTGGGACAGATATGTTATTGTGCCGCGAATGTTTTGTGGCTGACTCATAGGACTTCCGGCCCGACAGCGACGAGGGCTTTGCCGACATTCTTGCCGGCCACTAAACGCTCCATCAATGCGCCGGCATTATCCAGCCCGTCCACGCGGTCCTCTTTGATTGTGACCGCGCCCGATCTAACCATGGGCGCAACCTCACTGCGGAATTTATCCCAGCGATCATAATAATCATAAACAACAAGACCATGTAGCGCGGCGCGTTTTCCGATGACCATGCCAATAGGGAAGCTCGCGCGCGGTCCGTCCTCGTGGTAATGCGCCGCGAGGCCACATAATATGGCGCGGCCGTAGAGTTTCATATTGCTGAGCGCGAGCATCAGCATCTCGGAGCCAACATTTTCAAAATGCACGGTGATGCCCTCGGGCGCAGCCTGTTTTAAGCCGTCTTGCCAACCCTCTGTTTTGTAATCCAGACAAGCATCAAAGCCATAATCATCGGTGACGATCGCGCATTTCTCCGGTCCGCCCGCAATGCCGACCACTGTCTTTGCGCCCCGCGCCCGCGCAATCTGCCCTGCCGTTCCCGCAACGGGGCCGGAGGCGGCATTGACCAGAAAAATATCACCGTCTGTTACCTTCGCAAGTTGCGTGACGCCCGCCCAAGCCGTCAAGCCGGGCATTCCGAGCGGCCCCATATACGTTGAGAGCGGCGCCGCCTCTGCGTCAATGACTTGAAAGTCTTTAGCGTCCAGAGCGACAAAGTCCTGCCAGCCGCCCTCCATGGAATAAATATAATCGCCGACTTTAGCGCTATCTGTTTGGCTTTCCGTCACCTGTCCGACAACTGCGCCGGGGATCATGCCCGCGCCGGGCTCAGGCGCGGCCTCGCCCATATGATTACCGCGCAAGCGCGTGCCGACATAGGGATCGAGAGATACATATATGACGCGCGCAACAACGCCGCCCTTGGGGCAGTCAGGCGTCGCGGCTTCGATGGCCATAAAATCATCGGCTTTAGGTTTATCTTTGAGCGCATATTTCAAAACAATTTTTTTCATCATCAGCTTTCTATAATTTCAATAAGCGTGCCGTCGGGCGCGCGAAGTGTGGCCGAGCGCTTCCCGCCATAAACAACGCTGTCATAGCGAGAGGGCGCGGCGATCCATAAATCGGTATTGAGCGCATCAAGCGCGTCAAAGTTATCTGTCAGCAAGCTGCCCATCGCCACACAAGTGGGCAAATATCCGTCATGGACGGGGCGCGGCGTCGCCTCAGCGGGAAGCGCGTCGACCTCAAGACAAACATCGCGGCCATGTTTAAGCGTGGCCAATTTGTGCTTGGCGTCTGCGGGCAATTCAAATGCATTATTGATCATGGAATAAATGATTTCCATCGTGCGCCCAGAGGTTAGACCGCAGTGACGTGAGAGCCAGTCCAGCGACGCATCAATGTCACTGCACGCCATGACCAAAATGAAAAGGCAATCAATCAAGCTTTGCGCGCGAGGTAGGTCATAAGCGTCCAGATCCGCGCGAATTTCGGTTAGATACACAATCTCACCATCGGGACCTTTGACCTGCATGGGATAAATTGCTGGCATACCGTCAAGCTCTTTGGGCGGGCCGACAATTTCAAACGGGCTGTCTTTCACCCGCGCTGCAACCTTATCTGTATCTTGATTGCAAATCTCGATGGCCGCCCAGCCATAGCTGGTCAGTGGAACATAATCGAGATGAGCGGGTTGCTCTATCATGCGAATAAATATGTCCTGACCGGACGCCGGACGCAAAACGCAATAATTTGCGCCGCCGCATTTTGGCGTGCGCCAGGCTTTGGCAAGGGGTGCGCTGTGACGTCACGCGTCTCGCGTGGGAAACTCCAAGGAGGCGTGCCTGTTCTGCTGTAGACGTAAACACCCAGCACCCGCGCCCATTCGACGCCCCAGGGCGCGCAGGTGCGCAGATCCAGCATTTGAGCATGTCTATGGGCGTGCTGGCCGGTGTCTAAGACAGGTGCACGCCTCCACTGCGCGCAGCGTGTGGGTGATCAGCATCGTCAACGGTCAGGTTGGGCCCGACAGCGCCACGGCCTCTTTGCACAAAGCGATCATCTTGACGAGGTCATATTTAGAGGGACTGACATGGCTTTCAATGCGAAGCGCGTCGGCAGCTTGGCGCTTGGGAAGGTCGTGGCGCCCAGGGGCACGACTGTTCGGCACCCACAATGTCGGAAGCTTTGATCTAAGACT
>ENA-ORXM01003004-ORXM01003004.1-marine-metagenome-genome-assembly--contig:-NODE-3004-length-17858-cov-3.639447_pt1 | contig 17858 bp, 12 predicted proteins | sample MGYA00237867_ERZ511480 | MGnify/ENA primary metagenome ERZ511480 (study PRJEB26309, sample SAMN06266103) | marine metagenome | isolation source: Algal blade | place: United Kingdom:Sidmouth, United...
GATAAAATCTGTTCAGGGCCATAGCCTACAACATGCGTGCGAAAAGCTGAATGGCGAATGAAGGCGCTCGGCCGCAAATGTCGCTCCGACGATGCGGCTGCACCAGATCAAAAAAAAGCAGCGCCCGGTATAATGCCGGACGCTGCTTTCATCATTTGTCTGCGGCGCAGCGATCACGCGATAATATTGTCGGTGCAATCGCTAGGGTGCGTCATGCGTACAACGCATCGGTTTAGCCGAATGTGCGTTGCCACCATCCGTTTTTCTTCGGGCCGTCATCCTTGGCCGCTGTATCGTCTGCCGCACCGTCGATCACCGCGCTGTCATTGGACGCACCATCAATTACTGCGCTGCTGTCATCACTGGCCTTTGCTCTGGATTTGGTAGCAGGCTTAGTGGCGGACGCTTTCTCGCCGTCATCCGCCGCAGCTTTCTTCCGGCGGGCAGGGGCCTTTTTCGGCTTGTCCTGAGCGCCTTCTGCTTCAGCTGCATTGTCATCGCCGTCGGGTTTCTTTTTGGCGCGGCTCGCCGGTTTCCGCTTTGGCTTTGGTTTGTCCTGTGCACTTTGAGATGCGTCGGCGTCTGCGGTGTTTTTGGCCCCAGCCCGGCGCCTTGGCTTCGGCTTTTCATCCGCACCGTCCGCTGCGCCGGTTTTGGCCTCGGCATCTGCTGTGTCAGCGTCGTCGCCCGCAGCCGGTTTTTTGCGCCGTGTGCGCTTTGGCTTGTCGCTTGCATCCTTGGCCTTAGCTGATGGCGCATCAGTACCGGCGTCTTCTTCTGCCGGTTTTTTACGGCGAGAGCGGCGCGGCTTTTTATCGCTGTCGCTGTTTTCGCCATCGGAACCATCGCTTCGATTGTCGTCGCTATCGCCACCACCACGCTTGTCGCCACCACGCTTGTCGTCACCACGCTTGTCGTCACCACGATTGTCATCGCCGTGATCGTCGTCGTTGGAACCGCGCTGTCGCTGGTTGCCTGCGTCGTCACTGGCATTGCGATTGCGACCACGCCCGCCCCGGCGGCCCCGGCGGCGTTTTTTGTTGCGGCCATCATTTTCGCTATCGCTGTCGCTGCGATCCGAACTTTCCTGGCTGTCTTCATCGGCGGCGTTGTCATCACCAGCATCATCATCGTGATCGACAACGGGTTCGATCCTGGCGCGCTTTTCAGGGCGCGGTCCAGACGCGCTGACCGAAAGCTTGGCGCCTTCACTCTCGCCATTGGGAACGACAGCCACGGAAACGCCGTAACGGTCCTCCACATCGGCCAGCTCAGCACGTTTGCTGTTCAACAGATAGATCGTCGCTTCCTGGCTGGCCTGCAATTGAATGTTGCTGCCTTTGCCTGCCGACGCCTCTTCCTCAATCATCCGCAGCGCAGAAAGCGCAGAGGACGAAGCCGTGCGCACCAGCCCGGTGCCTTCGCAATGCGGACATTCGCGGGTCGATGCCTCCAGAACGCCTGTGCGCAAGCGTTGCCGTGACATTTCCATCAAGCCGAAGCTGGAAATCCGGCCCACCTGTATGCGCGCGCGATCATTTTTCAGCGCATCTTTCATCGCGCGTTCCACCTTGCGGCTGTTGCCGTGGCGTTCCATGTCGATAAAATCAATCACGACCAGCCCTGCCATATCGCGCAGGCGCAGTTGACGGGCGATCTCTTTCGCCGCTTCCATATTGGTCGAAAGCGCGGTCTGCTCGATGCCATGCTCTTTTGTCGAGCGGCCCGAGTTGATGTCAATCGACACCAGCGCCTCGGTTGGGTTGATGACGATATAGCCGCCGGATTTTAGCTGTACAATGGGTTGATACATCGCCGATAGCTGATCTTCGACATTATACCGCTGAAACAATGGAACGGAATCGGCATACTGCTGCACGCGCTTTGCATGGCTCGGCATTAGCAGCTTCATGAAGTCTTTTGCAGCACGATAGCCATGCTCACCCTCGACCATCACTTCGGATATATCGCGGTTATAGATGTCGCGGATGGCACGTTTGATAAGGTCGCTGTCCGAATGGATCAGCATCGGGGCAGCGCCCGACAGCGTCTTCTCCCGAATTTCATCCCACAGCCGGGCCAGATAATCGAAGTCGCGGCGGATTTCGGGTTTTGTGCGGCTCATGCCCGCAGTGCGCACGATACAGCCCATCGTGGCCGGCAGATTCATATCCGAGATAATGGATTTCAGACGCTTGCGATCGGACGCATTGGAAATTTTCCGGCTGATGCCGCCACCATGCGTTGTATTGGGCATCAGAACGCAATAGCGCCCGGCAAGGCTCATATAGGTCGTTAACGCCGCGCCTTTATTGCCGCGCTCTTCCTTCACAACCTGCACCAGCAGAACCTGACGGCGGTGGATAACATCCTGAATTTTGTAGCGGCGGCGAATATTCATCCGCTTTGCGCGGGCCTCATCGCTGGCGCGCGGCTGATTTCCCCGGCCGCCGCCTTTGCCATTACGGCCCCGGCTGTTTCCGCGGTTGTCACCTTTGCCCCCGCGGCCACGCCGCCGCCGATTGCCGCCTCTGCCGCGTTCGTTTCTTTGTGAGGATTTATCGTCGCTGTTGTCGCCGTCCGAATTATCATCATCGGAATTGCCATCTTCAACGTCATCATCGTCATCCGAAGGTTCTTCGCCCTCGGTCATGTCAATGGTGTCGACGCTGTGATCGGTATCAACCTCGATCAGGTCGTCATCTTCTTCTTCGGCAGCTTCGGATTTCATCACCTTTGCAGGTTCGTTATCCTCATCCTCTTCCTGCTCGAGCAGCTTGGCCTCTTCGGCAGCGGCCTCTGCTTCTTCGGCGAGCAAGCGGTCGCGGTCTTCGCGCGGTATCTGGTAATAATCCGGATGGATTTCACTGAAAGCCAGAAAGCCGTGACGGTTCCCGCCATAATCGACAAAGGCCGCCTGCAGCGATGGTTCGACCCGGGTTACTTTGGCAAGATAGATATTGCCTTTGAGCTGTTTATGTTCAGCGGATTCAAAATCGAGTTCTTCAATCCGGTTTCCTGATACTACCGCCACCCGGGTTTCTTCCTGGTGGCGCGCATCGATTAGCATACGCGTTGTCATGTAAATGTCTCCTGGCGTTTACCCTTGGCACATGGCCCGGTGTGACGCCGATATTGAAAAAGCCGTTGCCCGCCCGTGCGATATGCGCGGATGGGACGCGGCGGAATAAATCATCAGTAAATGATGGGTTACGAAAAAATGTGTCTGCTGCACCGGCATGGCGGGCGCGATCTGCACCAGCGTTATTCCCCGCCCATGCGCCGCGCCCCGAAGGAATAGCGATGGTGGAAATAATATGCCTCATGCTGCTTCAACCTGAATACAGGGGCCGTTCAACAGTAGATGCCCCTAAACTAAACCGCAGGAATATGCGGATAATGCTGGCTAGCAGCCAAATCACCAATGGGCAAGCGGGAAGGCTTGCGTCATCCAGCAGCCGGGCAGCAGGCCAGTAGGTATGTGCCTAACCGTCTGCTTGACATCAGTTAAGCTGACTTGAAAATTTCATTTTTGCACGCTGTCGTTAACACCTTTTTCATCACGCTAGACTAATGGGTTGGTAACGATGACACACAGAATTAACTGGACCGGCTACCAAAGCAAATTACATAAGCATGCTATGCTGTGTGCTGCCATGCTATTTTCGTGTTTCGTCGCTGCTCCCGCTGCATATGCGGCCGCCATCAGCGAAGTGGTCGCCAGCGACAATGCAATTACGGTAAAATTTGACGACGTTGTGAATAAGGCGTCGGTATTTACGCTTGCCAAACCGAACCGTATTGCGATCGATATCTTGGGCGCAACAAAGGGCGCGCGTTCGCTTACCGGTGGCGCGATCAAAGCCGTGCGGCAAGGGCAGTTCGATCCCAATACTGCGCGTATCGTATTTGATCTGGACCACCCTACCAAAGTGACGGGCGGCGCATTTTCTGCCGATGGGCGCAGTTTGCAGATCAATCTTCGTCCTTCGCAATTTGTAGAATTCACCACCGGGCTGAAGCGCGACCGTTTCACTTTCTTGCCGCCAGCCCTGTTCCGGTCAAAACCGCCGAAGAAAAATTACGAAGTGACTGCCAATATCAGCCGCACCAAATCGAAAAAGGGATTGCCGCGCATTTACGGTCCCGCAAATCCGGCCTTGCCGCTGGTTGTGATTGATGCTGGCCATGGCGGACATGATCCCGGTGCAATCAGCCCGCATGGCGGAAAACGGGAAAAGGAAGTGACGCTTGCGATTTCCAAATCCATCCGCGACGAATTGGTTAAAACAGGGCGTATCCGCGTGGCCTTAACGCGTGAGAGCGACAAATTTCTGGTGCTTCAGGATCGGTTCGGCATCGCCCGCCGGATGAATGCCGATCTGTTTATATCGGTCCATGCCGATGCGGCCGGCAGCCACGCGGCAAATGGCGCCACGGTATATACTTTATCCGAAGTCGCCTCTGACCGCGAAGCGCAGAAGCTGGCATCGCGCGAGAATAAATCGAACATCATCAACGGCATCAATCTGGGCGGGGCCGATGCCAATGTCTCGTCGATCCTGATTGATCTTACGCAGCGCGAAACAATGAATGTATCGGCAGATTTCGCCAAACTGCTGCTACGCGAGGCAAAGCCTAATATGCGGCTGCGGTCACATGCGCATAAATTTGCGTCATTCGTGGTATTGAAAGCACCGGACACGCCCTCGATCCTTTTTGAAACCGGCTATCTTACCAATAAACAGGATGTCGAGTTTCTCTCATCGAAAATCGGGCAGCGCAAAGTCGGCCAGAGCGTGGCGAGCGCCATCCAGGTGCATTTCGCGCGCAAACTGGCGCGGCAATAAACAGCGGCCTAGCCGGGTATCACGACAAAAGACTTGCCGATATAGCTGGAACTCCATAGGTTTTAATCAAACGATTAAACCGGAGAGTTGAGCATGAGCGAACGCAGCGGGCCTTTATCGGGTCACAAAGTCATAGAATTGGCCGGAATTGGTCCTGCCCCTTATGTCGGGCAATTGCTCGCCGATTATGGTGCGGATGTGATCGTCGTCGACAGGCCGGGCGGGCGGCCATCGGGAATGGATGATCGCGGCAAGCGTTCGATTGTGCTGAATATGAAGCAGCCCGCCGGAGTGCAGGCTTTGCTGGCGCTGGTAAAAGATACCGACATATTAATCGAAGGATTACGCCCCGGCGTGACCGAGCGGTTGGGCATTGGCCCCGATAAATGCCGCGATATAAACCCCGCGCTGGTCTATGGCCGCATGACGGGGTGGGGGCAGGACGGCCCATGGCGCACAATGGCCGGGCACGACATCAATTACATATCAATGACGGGCGTGCTGCATGCGATCGGCAAAGATGGCGAACCGCCTGTGCCGCCGCTTAATATGATCGGTGATTTTGGAGGCGGATCGATGTTTCTGCTGTCGGGTATTCTCGCGGCATTGGTCGCGCGTTCAAAAAGCGGGAAGGGCGATGTCGTCGACGCCGCCATTATAGACGGCACGTCCAGCCTGATGAGTTTTGTGTATAATATGCACGGCCTGAACGCCTGGAAACCGGCGCGCGAAGGCAATCTGCTCGACGGAGCTGCGCCCTTTTATCGCTGCTACAAAACATCCGACGATAAATTTGTGGCTGTTGGCTGTATCGAACCGCAATTCTTTGCGGTGATGATGGAAAAACTGCCGATCGATCCCGCCGATTATGGCAAACAAAATGATCGGTCACTGTGGTCAGCGCAGCACGCAATGTTGGCCGAAATATTTGCTGCTGAAACCCGCGATCATTGGGAGCGCATGTTCGCGCTGACCGACGCGTGCGTCACTCCGGTTCTGGATTATGTCGAAGCGGTGGCGCATCCCGTAAACGTCGCCCGTCAGGCCCATATCGTTGACGAACCATGGATGCAGCCGCAAATCGCGCCGCGGCTGGGCGATCAATCGCTGGCTAATAAATTCAGCATTCCTGAAAAAGGTGCCAGCCTGCATGATGTGATGTCGGGCGCGGGCTATGACGACGCGATGATCGCAGAATTGATCTCGTCGGGCGGCGCTGCCGAAAGCTGAAGCCATGCAAATAGAGGCGGATTGGTGGGGGGAGAATAACGAGACGCGGCGCCGGAGGGGGGTAAGGACATAATATTAGGCCACCGCAGTCTCGTTGCCGTGCGTTATGCAGAAAAATGTCAGATCAATCGATATGGACCAACGGCCATACGCCCTTTGGAACAGAAGTGCAGCGATGTGCGATGGTCAGCGCGGCAGCGCCCGCCGCCTATAATCCAGCTTCAACGGCGATACGAACTGCGTCAGCCATATTTCCGGCATTCAGTTTTTTCAACAAAATAGAACGGTGCATCTTCACTGTGCGCTCCGACAATTTAAGCCGGTATGCGATCTGCTTGCTGCGAAAGCCCGATGCCATATCTTTGAGTATTTCAAGCTGGCGCGGTGACATGGTGTTGACCATCTTCACAGCGTCCTCGTGCCGCTTTGTCGTCGGGCCGGTATCTGCGTCGTCCAATTCGACTTGCGAGCCGATAAAATAGCGCAGGTCGCCGGTCTGGCCAAACACAGGCGCGATTAGCAGCGCGTTACGAAACGGCGTGCCGTCTTTTTTGTAATTCAGCACTTCGACCAGAATGGACCGCTGGCTGCGGATGCCGTCGCGGATCTTCTCGCTGATCCATGGTTCGGTATCTTCACCCGCCAGAAATCGGCAATTGCGGCCAACGATTTCTTCGCGGGTATAACCGGTAAGATCCAAAAACGCCTGATTGGTTTCGATAATCGGGTTGTCTTCAATCAAAGGATCGCTAACGACGGTGGCTACCGGACTGTTTTGTATCGAGGCAAGAATCGCGTCGTCGCTGTCATCCTCCAACTTACTTTGCGTATCATCATTTTTCGGATTATCGGCCATGGCGGCAAGGCTAAGCTGCAGCCAAAATTTAATCAAGCGATTATTAGTCCCAACCGGCAGGGTATGCGCGCGGGAACCGATGCCAGCGCGTTAGTAAATCCCGCCTTCGTCCTGCAGGAAATCCTGATCGCGCTTCGTGCCGCTGGCCCCTTGAACAGGCTTTGCCGATGGCGCAGACGGCGCGGCATTATTAGACGATGTTTGCCGCTGCCGGGTTGTTGTTGCCGCGCGCGTGGCCGATGATTTGCGCCGCGCTGCAATCTCCTCGCGCCGGATCGTGCGCTTGGGTTCGGTCTCCGCAGCGAAGGCCTCCCAGATTACCGATCCCTCCAGGCTTTGCCCCGGCCAGTTTCCATACACCCGTTTGCCGGTTTGCCGGTCAACCCGCACCAGCCGGGTGCCCGCAGGCGCGACGAACGGTTTTTCCGCCAGTGACGGCACGGCTTTGCGCGCGAACTGTTTGAATATCGGCGCGGCGGTTGATCCGCCTTGTGCGTAGCCGCCCATGTTGCGCGGCTGATCATATCCCAGATAGACGCCGGACACCAGATTGGCCGTGCCGCCAACGAACCAGACGTTGGTGGGGCCGGTTGTTGTCCCTGTCTTGCCGAACATAGGCCGCCCCATATCTTTGAGCAGGGTAGCCGTTCCGCGCTGAACCACGCCCTCCAGCATATGGACGACCTGATATGCCGTGATCGGGTCCATCACCTGTTTGCCTGCTGCTGCAAAGCGCGGCATTGGCCGCCCGTTCCAATCGTCGCTGTTGCAGCCCTTGCAGGGTTTCCACCGCGCAGGCCAAATCACTTTGCCGCGCCGGTTCTGCACAAAATCAACGAAAGTAGGATTCAGTTTCTTGCCATGATTTACCAGCATGGAATAGGCATTGGTCATCTTCAGAACGGTGGTATCCCCCGCGCCCAGCGCGAAAGCGAGATAGGGTTTGTAATCGCCTATATTCATGGCGCGGAACGTATCTGCTACCTTTTCCATGCCAGCATCATTGGCGGCGCGCACGGTCATCAAATTGCGCGATTGTTCCAGCCCCCACCGCATCGTGCGCGGGCCTGCGCCGCCCGCTCCGCCAAAGTTACGAAAACATTTGCGGCCCAAAGCCGCCGATTGCGAAACACAAAATGGCGCATCCAGGATGATGGAGGAAGGCGACATGCCTTGATCGATTGCGGTGGCATACACGAATGGCTTGATCGTCGATCCCGGTTGGCGCATCGCCTGCGTCGCGCGGTTGAACGACGACAGCCGCGAGTCAAACCCGCCCTGCACCGCCAGAACGCGGCCATTCAACGGATTTTGAACGACCATACCGCCGCCAACTTCGGGTATGATACGCGCGGCGTACTGCCCGGCCCCCGATGGCGCGACCGCGATAATATCACCGACCTTGATGGATGACGGCCCACTGACGAGCCTGCCTTCATCGCCGCTGCGCAGTTTAACCCGCCGCGGAGCGATAACAACAGCGGTGCGCCAGTCTTTATAGTCCACTTCTTTATTGGACGAAAGAAACTGGCTGAAAATATCGCCATCCTCGGCTTTGACCGTAGCAACCGGCCCGTGCCAGCCCTTGCCAGCATGATAGCGCAGCAGGCCATCACGCAACGCTTCCGTCGTATATGCCTGATACTCGGGATGAAGCGAGGTGCGCACCCATAGGCCGCCAGCATAGACGCTGTATGGCCCGTCTTCGGCTTTCTCGCCGAACCGGTCCATCAACAAACGGCGAACTTCTTCGGTGAAATATCCGGCTTTGCGGACGAACTGCGGCCCTTGTTGCGGCACCAGACCAAGCGGCTGCGCTTTGGCTGCGGTAAGCTGCTGATCAGAGATAAAACCGTTTTTGCGCATTTCGCCAAGCGCCCAGTTGCGGCGCGATACGGCAGATTCGCGATTGCTCGACCGGCCGTATTTTTCCGGCGCTTTCGGCAGGATAGCCAGAAACGCGGTTTCATGCAGCTCCAACGCATCGACGCTCTTGTCGAAATAGGCCTGCGCCGCGGCTTCCACCCCGAAAGCACGGCGGCCCAGCGGTATCTCATTCAGATACAGCGATAAAATCTGCTGTTTCGTTAGCACCGATTCGATACGCCGCGCGAGCAGCGCCTCCTTCACCTTGCGGGTGTACGACACCTCGTTGGTGAGCAGCAGGTTTTTCGCGACCTGCTGCGTGATGGTGGAGGCGCCGACGGGGCGGCCATCGCTTGTCAGATTGTTAAACAACGCGCTGGCGATGCCGGGAAAATCAATCCCGCCATGCGAGAAAAATGTCTTATCCTCCGCCGCCAGATACGCGTTTACCAGCGGTTGCGGAAAATCCGCATATTCCAGCTGAACACGGCGTTCGCGGGCATAGCTGTGGAAGGGTTCGCCATTTATATCGCGCACAACCGTGGGCAGCGGCGATTCATATTCGAGCAGACCTTCGGCATCGGGCAGGTTTCGTACGAATAACAGCCAGAAGATCGCGACACACAGTATCAACGCCAAAAGCGCGTAAATGCCCCAGCGCACCCAGCGGCTTTCCCATCGTTTGCCCAGCCACGCGCCGATCCCGCTCATCTCCCGGTTCAGGCGGTAGCTGATATTGTTGTCTTCGGTATCGTCCATATCAATCAGTATCTAACCCAATTGGCGCGCAGGTCCATACGCTTGTTATGCGGCTGGTCCCGAAATTGGAAGCCGCGTTTGAAAATCGAAACTGCGCATTGCAGCCTATTCGGCATCCTCGACATCCATCTGTTCGCCGGTAACCCGCTGTGCCAAAGCAGCAGCGATGAAATTATCGAGCGCACCGTCTAGCACATCGGACGGGGCAGTGCTGATTTCGCCTGTCCGCAAATCCTTTACCTGTTGATAAGGTTGCAGAACATAGCTGCGGATTTGATGCCCCCAGCCGATTTCGGTTTTGCTTTCATATTCGCTGCCCGCTGCTTCTTCGCGGCGGCTTAGTTCCGCTTCATATAGCCGGGCTTTCAGCATTCCCATCGCGGTCGCGCGGTTCTTATGCTGCGACCGATCATTCTGGCTGGCGACCACGATCCCGCTTGGCTGATGCGTGATGCGAACGGCAGAATCGGTAGTGTTAACATGCTGCCCGCCCGCGCCGCTTGCGCGGTACGTATCTATTTTCAGGTCGCTTTCGTTAATCTCGATATCAATGTCATCGTCGATTACCGGATACACCCAGACGCTGGAAAAGCTGGTGTGGCGCTTGGCTGCGCTGTCATAAGGCGAAATGCGCACCAGCCGGTGAACACCGCTTTCGGTCTTGGCATAGCCATAGGCGTTTTCACCCTTGATCTGCATCGTCGCCGATTTGATTCCGGCCTGATCGCCGGACTGATATTCGACCATATCCACCTTATATCCGCGCGCTTCGGCCCAGCGCATATACATGCGTTGCAACATTTCCGCCCAATCCTGACTTTCAGTGCCGCCTGCGCCTGCGTGGATTTCGATGAAGCAATCATTGCCGTCAGCCTCTCCGGACAGCAGCGCCGAAACCTTGTCACGGTCAGCACGGTCCGCCAGCCTGGTAAGGTCCGCCACGCCTTCATCGGCCAGCGCGACATCATTTTCCATCTCGGCCAGTTCGATCAATTCCATCGTGCCTGTTTTCGCGCTGTCAATATCGCGCACCGTGGTGATCGCGCTGTCCAGCTGCCGCCGCTCGCGCATGACAGCTTCTGCCTGCTTTGGATTATCCCACAATGTCGGATCTTCGACCTTCGCGTTCAACTCGTCCAGCCGGCGCAATGCCTTGTCCCAATCAAGCGAAAGCCGCACCAGATCCAGCGCGGCATCAATCCGTTCAGTCTCTGCCTGGGCATCGGCGCGCATGTCTTAACTCCGGTTGGGATGCGATAGTTGCGCAGCGGTTTAGCCATATTCCCATGCTTGTAAAGCTGTGCGCCCGCTGGCTGGCTGGTCAGGCGATGGCCTGCCATGATCTGATTTCAGATAGCAGGCAAAAGAATATGGCGCACGGGATGACAGCTTTGTCATGCCCTGATAGTCAGTTGCGCGATTCATCAACAATCAACACAGGGTAAACGCACAGTATGGCCGAAGAGATTGAATTTTGGGATTTCGAAGACGCCGAGGAGATGATCGGTGCAGCCGTCGGTGATGTGAAATTCATTATCGAAAGCGCGTTGGATGCGCGCGGGCAGGCGCTGGTGGCCTTTCCCGGTGGCAGCACAGCGCAGCCATTTCTCGAAAGGCTCGCCGCTACAGATTTACGCTGGAAGAATGTTACGATCATTCCCACCGATGAACGGCTGGTCCCCGTGGACGACCCGCTGTCCAATATCGCGTCGATTGCCAAGACATTTCTGCCGCTGGGCGCGCGCGTGTTGCCATTGAACAGCGAGGCGGAGGATTATCAGCTGGCCGGTAACGCTGCTAATGCGCGGCTTGCCGATCTGCAATGGCCGCCGGATCTCGTCTGGCTTGGCATGGGCGCTGATGGGCACACCGCGTCGATCTTTCCCGGCCCCGATATGGAGGCAGCGATAGAAGCTGCTGACGATGTGCGCGCTATTGGGGTGGAGCCTGATCCGATGCCCGAAGCAGCGGCGGTGCAGCGCGTGACGTTGACGGCATCTGCAATTCGGCAGGCGCGAACCGCCATGCTGGTGTTAACGGGCGCGGATAAACGTGCGGTGTTGGACGATGCGATTGCGCAAGGCGAACTATCGCCATATCCAATTGGCCGCGTGATAGAAAAAATCACAGTGCCAATCGATATTTACTGCATGTAGACAAGGTGATCCAGAAGATCAGATACGGCGCAGGTTTCGCGTATTGGTTTCGTGCGTTTTGTTGATCTTGTTCAGATAGTCCGGCACATTGGACTGCGCCTGCCCAACGGGTTTGCGCGCCAGTTTGGGATCAATCGGATGTTCAAATGCGATGCCGATGCGTCCTTCGGCAACCCATGCGACTGTGCCGCGGATCCAGCCGATATTGCGCAGCTGTAGCTCGACCTTTTCGCCGCGCGGCACCTGCAAAGCTGCCTCTGCCATTAAGCCGCCAGCCGAAAGATTGCGGATACGCACTTCGCCGGGATCAGCGCAAGTTGCAAACCGCAACGTCGCCTTCAGGAAAAGGCTGTCGCGATCCTGATTGCGCTTTGCACCGCTGGCGCTGCCTGGCGCAAAAGTTGAATGTTTCTCAATCATGTGGCTTCACTAACTTTGAGCTGTAACAATTTGTTATCCGCCCTTCTCGCAAAAGAAGGTAGCTAAAGCGTTAACGTATCCGCTGCCATTGTGCGAATTAAGCAGGCATGTGAAGGCTTGGGGACGCCCGGATATCAATCGTCGCGCGAAATCCGTTCGTTGCGCTCGTGCCGTTCCTGCGCTTCCAATGTCATCGTCGCGATCGGCCGGGCTTTCAACCTGCCAAGAGAGATGGGCTCGCCAGTAACCTGACAATAGCCATATTCGCCATCATCAATCCGGTTCAATGCCGCATCAATTTTTGATGTCAGCTTGCGCTGGCGGTCCCGCGTTTTCAGTTCAATGCTCCAATCGGTTTCGTTGGATGCCTGATCGTTCAGATCCGGTTCGCGAATGGGCCCGTCCTGTAATGAAGTAAGTGTAATGCGCGATTCTTCGGCAATGGCGGCTTTCCAGTCCAGCAACAATTGGCGGAAAAACTCCAATTGCTCTGGGTTCATGAACGGCTCCTTATCGGAGGGATCATAACCCGGGGGCAAGGTTACGGTAGTGCCGTTCTCTTTCCCACTTTCGCCGCTGGCGGTCATTCCTATCTCTCCAAAGGCTTAAATTCACGCATTGAATGAGGTGATTCTTCTTCAAGTATCGCCATGCCCGCGGCCTATAGACTCGGGGTTTTTTGCATACAAGCTGTTATTCGGGACATGACGTTTTCGCGTGCGAGGCCGATGATTGTTGTCGCAAAGTTAACAATATGCCGGTGAAACAGTTCCACAACGGGACGCTTCTGGAAGAACGGCAAAAAAGTTGTGAAATTTTCGTCAGTTCGGCACTTAAACAGGGTTAATGTAATTGAGCTTTACCTATTCATTGGGCCTTATGGGTTCATCAGGAGGCGGAAAGCTTTTCACATATCAATCCAGCCAGCAATGGCGGCATCGATTTTTGAAACGCTCTCAATGATAACCTCCCAAGCTGAAGAAGGTAAGAAAAAATGTCAGTACGCATGGCTTTAGCAAAATTATGTGCCTGCACTTGCGGAGGCGCCATTATTGGTGGCGGCGCAGTTCAGGTAACAGCAGGGGCACCAGGGCCGGGCTATCAGGAAGTCCGCAAAGTGAACAGCGTCAAGCGCAAGCAGGTGAAAGCCCGCAAGATTGCACGCAAGGCACCAGCTCGCAAAGTTCGCAAGAAACGCCGCGTGGTAAGCAGAACGACGTCGACGACGACGAGCTGTGCTCCTACGGTTGTGAAAATTGCACAGCAGGCACAGGCACCTATTCCGTTGCCTCCTATCCCTGTGCCATATGCACCCCCGCCACAGGCTGCGCCCTATCAGGGTGATTTCGGCGGCGGCGTTCCGGTAGTTATCGGTGGCGGCATTGGCGGCGGCGGCGGCTTCGGCGGCGGCGGTTTCTTCGGCGGCTTCTTCGGTGGCGGCGGTGGCGGCGGCGGAAGCGGCGGCGGCGTTATCTTCAACGAAGGTGACATCATCAACAACGGCAACGTGAACGAAAACAACGCGAACGGCGGCGACGTCAGTTCAACCGGCGGATCGACATCCACCGGCGGGTTCACTTCAACCGGCGGATCAACATCGACAGGCGGGCTGACCTCTACTGGTGGCTCGACCTCGACAGGCGGATTTACCTCTACAGGTGGTTCCACATCGTCCTCGACCGGCGGCCTTACATCGACAGGCGGTTCAACATCGACGTCGACAGGTGGCTTTACATCGACAGGTGGTTCGACTTCAACTGGTGGCTTTACGTCAACAGGCGGATCGACATCTACCTCAACCGGCGGTGTCAGCACTTCAACGGGCGGTGTATCGTCATCTACCTCAACGGGCGGTGTCAGCACTTCAACGGGCGGTGTATCTACATCCACCTCAACCGGCGGCGTGAGTTCATCGACCGGGGGCGTTAGCAGCTCCACAGGCGGCGTATCCTCCTCGACAGGCGGCGTTAGCAGCTCGACAGGCGGCGTATCCTCCTCGACAGGCGGCGTTAGCAGCTCAACGGGCGGTGTGTCTTCATCGACCGGCGGTGTATCTTCGTCATCGGGCAACGTATCTACGTCATCGGGCAACGTATCCTCATCATCGGGTAACGTCTCCTCTTCGTCCGGCTCATCTTCGAGCAGTTCGTCCAGTTCTTCATCGAGCAGCTCGTCATCTTCGAGTGGCGGTTCGAACGGATCAAGCGGTTCATCGGGCAGCAGCGGTTCGTCGGGTTCCAGCGGATCGAGTGGCGGATCGTCCAGCTTTGGCGGGTCGTCGGGCAGCAGTTCCTCGTCATCCAGCTCTTCGTCCAGCTCAAGCTCTTCGGGCGGAAGCTCCAGCTTTGGCGGATCGACGGGCAGCAGCGGTTCTTCGGGATCGAGCGGATCGTCAGGCTCTAGCGGCTCTTCGGGTGCCAGCGGCGGATCGACCAGCTCATCTTCGGGCAGCTCGTCTTCAAGCTCTTCGAGTTCGGGTGGTTCATCGAGTTTCGGCGGATCGACCAGTTCGGGCAGCAGCGGGTCTTCGGGCAGCAGCTCCACCAGCTCAGGCGCAACAAGCTCCGGCTCGTCCAGCTTTGGCGGTAACTCGACCTCATCAGGCAGTTCGTCGTCGTCATCTTCATCCTCCAGCTCTTCCAGCTCGGGCGGATCGAACGGTGGCTCCAATGGCGGAACCGATGTTCCGGCCCCGCCGATGGTCCTGCTTTTCGGTGCAGCAGCAGCCGCATTGTTTGCGCGCCGCAAAGCGAAAAAGAAAGCACTCGAACTCGAAGCCGCATAAGGCGACGCGTTCTGGAGACTTAACAAAAGGGCGGCCCCGCGGGTCGCCCTTTTTGATTCCGCGCTGGATCAGGTGCGATGGCAAAACAACCTTGCGCCCGCCATGGCAGCGCGGCATAGCGCAGCAGCTATGCATGATCTTAAAATAATTCGTGAAAATCCCGCTGCGTTCGATGCAGCCTTGGCGCGGCGCGGCGCGGCCGCGGTATCGGGTGAGCTGTTGCAACTCGACGAACGCAGCCGCGCGCTGCAAACCGAATTGCAGGACGGGCAGGCACGGCGCAACGAAGCCTCTAAAGCCATCGGTGCGGCGATGGGGCAGGGCGATACGGAAACGGCAGAGGCGTTAAAGGCTGAAGTCGGCGCGCTGAAAGAACAGATGCCGCAGTTGGAGCAGCAGGCGCGCGATGTTGCGGCACAGCTGAAGCATGTGCTGGCCGGATTGCCGAACCTTCCGGATGATGATGTGCCCGAAGGCGCGGATGAAAATGACAATGTCGAAATAGCCAAATGGGGCAGCCCGCGTGTTTTCGATTTTGAAGCCAAAGACCATGCCGACATTGGCCCGGCACTGGGGCTGGATTTTGAAACCGGCGCAAAGATTTCCGGCGCGCGCTTCACTTTCATGCGCGGGGCAATGGCGCGGCTAAACCGTGCGCTGGGGCAATTCATGCTCGATCATCAGACGGGCGAGAACGGCTTCAGCGAATGTGCCACGCCCTATCTGGTGCGCGATGATGCGATGTTCGGAACGGGCCAGCTGCCGAAATTTGGCGAAGACAGCTATCAAACTGATGAGGATCGCTGGCTGATCCCCACCGCCGAGGTGTCACTGACCAATAGCGTGCGTGAAGACATTCTTGACGAGGCTGCGTTGCCGATCCGGCTGACTGCATTGACGCCCTGTTTTCGCAGTGAGGCCGGCGCAGCGGGCAAGGATACCAAGGGCCTTATTCGCCAGCATCAATTTGAAAAGGTCGAGCTGGTCGCCATCACGCGGCCCGAGGACAGCGAAGCGGAACATGAGCGAATGGTTACCGCAGCCGAATCCATATTACAGGCGCTTGATCTGCCTTACCGCAAGATTCTGCTTTGCACCGGCGATATGGGCGCGACCGCGCGCAAGACGTATGATCTGGAGGTATGGCTGCCGGGGCAGGGGCTGTATCGGGAGATTTCCAGCGTTTCAAACACGGGCGAATATCAGGCACGGCGGATGAACACGCGCTACCGGCTTGGCCAAAAAGACGGGAAAGCGGGAAAAGGCACGCGCTTTGTCCATACCCTCAACGGATCTGGCCTTGCGGTTGGGCGAACTTTGGTCGCAGTAATTGAAAATTACCAGCAGGCGGATGGATCGGTGACAGTGCCTGATATATTGCGGCCCTATATGGGCGGCGTCGAAAATTTGCAGCCGTAATCCGCAAGGGCCGGGCCGAAAAAACATCAGGATGATACCATCATGCGCATACTGATTACCAATGATGACGGCGTGAATGCGGCGGGGCTTCAATCGCTACTGAAAATTGCGCGCGAATTATCCGACGATATCTGGATCGTTGCGCCATCGGAGGAAAAGTCAGGCGCTGGCCATTCGCTGACGCTTAGCCACCCCGTGCGTATCCGCAAACATGGTGACAAGCATTATTCCGTAACCGGCACGCCTACCGATTGCGTGATGCTGGCCGTGGGTGAAATCATGCGCGATCACCGGCCCGATCTGATCCTGTCCGGCGTCAATCGCGGTGCCAATCTGGGCGATGATGTCACCTATTCGGGCACAGTGAGTGCGGCGATGGAAGGCACGCTGGCCGGTATCCGTTCCATCGCGCTCAGCCAAGTGTATGCGCGCGAGCGGGCCGGGGATAATGTCTCTTTTGCAGCGGCGCAAAGCTGGGGCGCGCGGGTGTTGAAGCCGTTGATTGCGCGCGATTTTCCGCCGCGTACGTTGATCAACATAAATTTCCCGCCGCTTTCGCCGGATAAGGTGAAGGGCATCACGCCGGCACGGCAGGGCTTTCACGATTATGGCCGCGCCTCTGTTGTCAAAGGAACCGATCCGCGCGGATTTGCGTATTACTGGTTTGGCTTGCACGGGATCGAACATACGCCGGCGCAGGATACCGATCTGGAGGCTATCCAGAACGGCTACATCAGTGTCACACCGATGCAGATTGATTTGACGCATATCGCGGCATTGGACGCGATGCGCGGGATTTATGATGAATAGCCTATAGTTTCGAGCGGTCTAGCCTGCTACGTTGCACAAAGAACAGACCATTCGGGGCTACATATGGCTAATATGACAAAGCTGGTACTTACGGGCGCCGCGCTGATCAGCGTTGCGGGATGCATTCCGCAAGCGACGAGCGATTACCGAATTGGATCACCCCCTCCGCGTGCATCGCAGGATAGCCCGCAAATAATTCCGGAACGCGGCGCGGTGCTGAAAACACCGAATTGGCAACCCGCAGTCGTGGATCGTAACAGCCGCGCGGCAATTGCCGGGGAATATACCGTCGCCGCTGGTGATACGCTGTTTGGCATCAGCTCCAAAACCGGCGCCTCGCTTACCGATATCGCCGAGGCAAATAACTTGCAGACGCCGTATATACTGCGCGTCGGCCAACGGCTGGAGATTCCATCGGGGCTGTATCATACCGTCAACAGCGGAGAGACGGGTATCGCGATTGCCCGCGCCTATGGCGTATCATGGAATAACGTCGTGGCGCTGAACCGTTTGGAGGTGCCGTTCATTCTGCAAGTGGGCCAGCGTCTGCGTTTGCCGGACAATTCGGTTAAGGAATTGCCCGATGACAGCCGGTCGCCCGAACAGCGGGCCGCGTCCTTTTCTCTGGATATCGACGATATCGTAACGGGCGGCGAGCCTGCGATCGCGGTATCATTCCCGCCCGCCGCCGCGCCTGTGCATGCGCC
>ENA-ORXM01003007-ORXM01003007.1-marine-metagenome-genome-assembly--contig:-NODE-3007-length-17843-cov-3.499381_pt1 | contig 17843 bp, 17 predicted proteins | sample MGYA00237867_ERZ511480 | MGnify/ENA primary metagenome ERZ511480 (study PRJEB26309, sample SAMN06266103) | marine metagenome | isolation source: Algal blade | place: United Kingdom:Sidmouth, United...
TCCTATGGTGCCTGTTAACTGTTTTACTTCTTAATTTATTATTCCTAATACCTATTTTTTATGCAAAAAACTTGTTCTAAATGCCAAAGTAGTTTCGTTTGTAAGGCAACTGATGTTAAAAACTGTCATTGTTCTAGTGTTACCTTAGAAGAAAAAGCGCTAAAAAAACTGCAAGCCACTTACCAAGATTGTTTGTGTCAAGATTGTTTAAAAAGCTTTCAAGCGACTAACAAAATAAGTTAAACAAACATTATTATCATAAAAAAAAGGCAGCCTGTTTCCAGACTACCTCTTAATAAGATTATTATTATAATCGTTATAACAAAGCTTATACTAAGCTAAATCAAAACGATCCAAATTCATTACTTTGTCCCAAGCTGCTACGAAGTCGTTCACAAATTGCTCTTTAGAATCTGAACAAGCATACACTTCTGCCAAAGCACGCAACTCTGAGTTAGAACCGAAGATAAGGTCTACACGAGTCCCCGTCCACTTAACTTCTCCTGTTTTGCGGTCACGTCCTTCAAATACTTCATCTGCTTCATTGATTGCTTTCCATGTTGTACTCATAGTCAATAAATTCACAAAGAAATCATTAGTTAACTTCCCTGGCTGCTTCGTAAACACACCATGATTTGATTCATCAAAATTGATATTGATAACACGTAAACCACCAAGAAGAACCGTCATTTCAGGTGCCGTTAAAGTCATCAACTGTGCACGGTCAATCAACAATTCCTCAGCAGATATTTTGTGTTTAGGCTTGAAGTAGTTACGGAAACCATCACCAGCAGGTTGTAATGCTTGGAAAGACTCTACATCTGTTTGTTCCAAAGAAGCATCAGCACGTCCTGGTGTAAATGGAACAGTGATGTCATGACCAGCGTCTTTTGCCGCTTTTTCAATACCAGCACATCCACCTAAAACAATCAAATCTGCCATTGAGACAGTTTTGCCAAATTCTTTTTGAACTTTTTCTAACGTCTCTAAAACAACCGCTAATTGAGTTGGGTTATTCACTTCCCAATCCTTTTGTGGTGCCAAACGCAAACGACCACCATTAGCTCCTCCACGCTTGTCAGAACCACGGAATGTTGAAGCAGAAGCCCAAGCTGTAGATACTAATTGAGAAACAGACAAGCCTGAGTTCAACAATTGTTCTTTTAAAGTTGCAATATCTGCATCGTTAATCAACTCATGTGTTACCTCTGGAATAGGATCTTGCCAAACCATGACTTCTGAAGGTACTTCTGCTCCTAAATAAAGAGCAACTGGTCCCATATCACGATGAGTCAATTTAAACCAAGCACGTGCAAAAGCATCTTCCAATTCAGTTGGATTTTCGTGAAAACGTTTTGAAATTGCTAAATAAGCAGGATCCTTTTTCAATGCCATATCAGCCGTTGTCATCATCAAAGCTTGTTGCTTAGAAGCATCTCCTGCTGTTGGAGCCATTTTAGCCTTAGAAGCTGCTGTTGGCGTCCATTGATGTGCACCCGCTGGACTTTTTGTTAATTCCCAGTCATAGTTTAATAATACATCAAAATAATCGTGATCCCATTGAGTTGGATTTGGCGTCCAAGCTCCTTCGATACCACTTGTAATTGCATCGTTCAAGACTCCTGTACCAAATGAGTTTTTCCACCCCATGCCTTGCTCTGCAATTCCTGCGCCTGCTGGTTCTGCTCCAACATATTCATCAGGATTTGCTGCTCCATGTGCTTTTCCAAAAGTGTGACCACCAGCTACTAAAGCAACCGTTTCTTCATCATTCATCGCCATACGACCGAATGTTTCTCTAATATCATGAGCTGAACCCAATGGATCTGGTTGCCCTTTTGGTCCCTCTGGATTAACATAAATTAATCCCATGTGTGCCGCTCCAAGCGGATTTTCCAATTCATTGTCCTCTGCATAACGCTCTTTGTATCCCATCCATTCTGTTTCAGAACCCCAATAAACATCTTCTTCTGGTTCCCAAACATCAGCACGTCCACCTGCAAAACCAAAGGTTTTGAAGTTCATTGATTCCAAAGCACAGTTTCCTGCCAAAATCATCAAATCTGCCCAAGAAATTTTCTTGCCATATTTTTGCTTGATTGGCCAAAGCAACAAACGAGCTTTATCTAAATTTCCATTATCTGGCCAACTATTTAAGGGCGCAAAACGTTGCATTCCAGTACCAGAACCTCCACGACCATCACCAATACGGTATGTACCCGCACTATGCCATGCCATTCTGATAAAGAAAGGACCATAATGACCATAATCTGCTGGCCACCAATCTTGAGAGTCAGTCATCAAATCATAAAGATCTTGCTTCAATGCTTTTAGATCCAATTTTTGAAACTCTTCTGCATAGTTAAAATCTTTATCCATTGGACTGGAAAGATTTGAATTTTGGCGAAGAATATTCAATTTTAACTGATTCGGCCACCAATCACGGTTTCTTGTACCATTTCCCGCAGTTTTTTTCATAGCACCTCCAGAAAATGGGCACTTGCTTTCATTGTTGTCCATAATGATTTTATTAATTTTTATGTTCTTATATTCTAGATTAATAATGAAGTTGTTTCAAAAATTTTATCCTTGAACTGCTAATATACGTCTTATCATTGATTGATAAAAACGATATTTTCAATTCTAATATTGATAGTGTAGATATTAATTAGGCTTTGTCCTCCTATTCCTTTTATAGCTTTTAAAAGAGTATTACCTAAATAAACAGACTAACCTCTCCTTAAGAATTCAAAGAAGAAGGCTTGTATTTAACATAAATGTTAATCCATATTGCTCTTGCCAAACGCGCAATCAGAGGAACAAACAAAACACCACCAGCAATTGCAGTAGCAAAACTTTGGTTGACCGTAAAATTAAACACAAAAATACAAAGCATCATTGCACTAAGCATATAAGCAGAGCTTAAGCCATAGCCAATGTACATTGCTCCCCAGTAAAACCCTGGTTCCTTCTGATAATCTTGATTACATTTCGGACAACTCTCGTGCATGTTGTAAATTCCTTGCATGGAAGCTAAAGAACTTTTGTACAAATCTCCTTCGTGACAACTTGGACATTTAAATTTGGTAATACTATATAATTTTGATCCTTTTTTAAACATAATTTATATGTTTTATATTATTATTTAAATATTTTTTTTTCAAAGTTGAAGTCATGCATCTTAATGTGGCTAAGGTTTATATCTCTTCTTTTATATTACAACTCAATAACCCCTTAAACAATTATACTCCTTTGTCTATCAAAGTTATACATACTAAATAATCATAATGCATTAAATAGTAATAAGCACACTAACAAATAATTTTCTTTTACATTTTCTATAAAAAAAATACATTAATTACTATTAACATCCGCAATATATGCTTTATATTTGATTGATAAAAACGATATTTTCAACACCAACATTGACAACGTAGATGAACATTCAACAAATAAAATACGCCATTGCTGTAGCGGAAGTGCAGAGTTTTGGGAAAGCAGCTGAAAAATGCTTCATCACACAATCGACTCTAAGCACCATGATTTCTAGGCTAGAGAGCGAATTGGGTCTTCAATTATTTGATCGAAAGAAAAAACCCATTACAACGACAAAAGAAGGAAAAGCCATTCTACAACAACTGAAAATCATCAATAAAGAATTAGAAACTTTAGATGAGGTGGTTGGAGATTTAAAAGGAGAATCTAGTGGTCAACTCAACATTGGAGTCATTCCAACTGTTGCCCCTTATTTATTGCCACTATTCTTAAATGATTTTGTACAAAAACACCCAAACATAAAATTTATTATTAGCGAAATAACGACGGAAAATATTATAAAAGGTTTAGAAAACAGAACTTTAGATATAGGAATCCTATCGACTCCTTTACAACACAATACGCTGATTGAAAAGCCCTTGTACAATGAACCTTTTTTATTATTTGATAAAACAATACGTCGTTCTAACAAAAATGTAAAAGTAAGTGAAATTGACTGCAATCGTCTTTGGCTCCTCAATGAAGGACATTGCTTGCGAACTCAAGTAGAAACAATCTGTAATTTGCACACTCAACGAGATAATAATTGGAACTTAGAATACAAATCGGGGACAATTGATACATTGATGAAATTTGTGCGAAAAAATCATGCGATTACCTTACTCCCCTATTTAGCAACTTTAGATTTATCCTCAGAGGACCTCCAGCATTTACACCCTATAGCAGCTCCTCAACCTGCTCGTGAAATTAGCTTGGTTGTACACCAGCATTTTGTCAAAAAAAGTATTCTAAATTCGATACAGCAGTCAATACAAGAGGTCATAAAACCTTTACTTTCTCAACAAAATTTAAAAAAATGGCTAGTAGCTCCTGTCTAAAATCGCTACGCTAGTAGAAATAGTACTTTTTGAATACTTTAAACGTTTTTTTTTTGTAAATTAATAGCTATTATTTTACGTCCCTTAATTAGAAAAAAATGAAACTACTTTTATTGCCTGTCCTACTCTTACTATTAACCAGCCCTCTTCTTTTTGCACAAACCTTAAATGGAAAGGATTTCGTTGATATTGAATCTGAATATATCCGAATCGTTTCTAGTCAAGACGAAAGTGATATTTATATTGATTTTGGGACTCGTTATAATGCTCCACGTTTTAACAATCGCTTGGCAGATCCAAGCCTTCGAAATGTTATTAAAAATCAAGAAGGGCATGAAATTATTTTTGCCTCTACTGTTGATGCTTTAAACTTTATGGGAGAGCAAGGCTATACTTTGGTTGCAACTCAAGCTGTTTCTGATGACAATCGTTCTTTGCTTTATTATGTTATGAAGGAAGAACAGTAAGATGTGCTCCTTAAAGCCTTAGGAATGTAAACAACTTCATGGGATACATTCCCAACTACAACCTTATACAATATCAAAATCGCCTTTGGATAGGTATTGGTTTTGATAATTGTGATTTTGTGTATATTGGAACCATTATTAAAGAGATTCGTTCTTATCTATGAACCTTTGTATTTAAGATGCCATACAAAACATCAATAAGCGCTTTTTTTCGTATACTTTACTAAAAAACAGAAATTAACAGCCCCCAAACAAGATGGTCAAAAAAGTACTCCTCGCTTTCTTTCGAAGTTTTACCGTTACCCCTTTTCACAAAGGCTATGAGCAGGCACAAAAAGGCAACCACGAAAAGGCCATTTTTTTTTATGAAAAAGCCATCAAAAACTATCCCAATCCTGCGGGATCTTATAACAATTGTGGTGTTTGCAGAGCAGCTTTAGGCAATCACAAAGCTGCCATTGAGGATTATGACAAGGCTCTAACACACAAAAAGAAGTATGCTGATGCCTATAGCAATCGAGGCATTTCAAAAATGGCTCTGGGAGAGACAGCTCTTGCTTTGGAAGACTATCTTAAGGCGATTGAAATAAACCCTAAGCATACAGTTGCTAGATTTAATATTGGGGTACAACAAGCATTGCAACAATTGCACGAGGAAGCAATCATAGAGTTTACAAAAGCACTCAAAATAAACCCCAAATACGCCAATGCTTATCGGCATAGAGCCTTATCAAAGGTAGTACTCAAAAACGTTGAAGGGGCATTCTTTGATTATAAAAAAGCCATTAAATTAAATAGGAATAGTGCGGAAATTTTTAATGATAGAGGGCTACTTCATTTGGAATTACAGGCTTATAAAAAAGCTATCCAAGATTTTTCTAAAGCTATTCGCAGCCAACCCCAAAATGGCATTGCCTATTACAATAGAGGGATTGCAAAATTGCAGCTCAAACAGTCAAAAAGCGCTGCTAGAGATTTTAAACGAGCCTATAAATACGGTGTTTCCAAAGCTCAAATTATCTTAGAAACCTTATAAATTAAATTGCTTAGGTTTTTAATAGTTGTTGATACAATTGATAATTTTCTTCGTCGTAACACACAAACACAACTTCTTGTATATACTTTGATTGATGCGCTTGAATGATTTCTATAGCAATTTGGGCAGCTTTGTCCTTAGGAAAACGGTAAATCCCAGTACTAATATTGGGGATCGCAAGGCTAGCCAATTGATTTTCTTCTGCTAGTTTTAAAACATTTAGATAACAATTTTTCAATTTCTGAGGCTCTTCTGATTGATTCTTATTCCAACGAGGACCTACAGTATGGATTACTTTTTTAGCAGGCAAATTTCCTGCTGTTGTTATAACAGCCTCTCCTACTTTGCAACCACCTTGACGATTTCTTATCAACATACAAGCTTCTAGAATTCTCTTCCCTCCTGCTCTATGAATCGCACCATCTACACCTCCTCCTCCCAACAAAGAAGTATTTGCTGCGTTGACAATTCCATCTACTGTTATTTTGGTAATGTCGCCTTTTAATATTCTAATTTTCATATTCGATTAATCCTCTAATTTCGTCTGCCATGTAATATTCCCACTCTCCCATGAAGCAACACGAAAGTCCATTTGTCCAGAAAAAACAACTAATACTGCTACAAAATTCTTATCTTCTAAAACAGTTATCAAATCTGTACTGTCTAAACGAAGTTCTTCATAATAATTTACTAAGCCCTCTAATAAGGTAGTCGCCTCTGTCTTAGAAGGACGCTTCATTCCTCCAATATTATGCTCAAAATAAAGTGTTTCTTTCGAAAAATAAGCTTGGACAGCATACTCGTTTATTCGATTGAGATAAATAGAAGGAAAGCTTTCATTGTGTTCTAATAATCTAAGTAAAGTATTCGCTTCTTCGTGGTATTTTTTCATTCTTAAAACATTATTCAATAATAGTAATTAAGTAGATGGACAAAATAATTAACCTTAAATTAGCTACACCCATCCAAGCTTCGTTGGAGATTTCCAACACATTCGTTGAGAGAGCTGGGTATTTTAGATGCGCTGCGACTTCGTGGTGGGCATCTTTTGTCCGCTAACTGATCAACCTACCCCCCACAATACTCATTCAAAGCATTTGCAGCAGGCTCATAGCCCATATCCCTAGCCTTAGAAAAATCAGAACAAGCGGCCTTCGTATTCCCAGCTTTAGATTTAGCGACTGCTCTATTATAATAAGCAGCAGCATCTCCAGGTTCTTGTTTGATTAGTCGATTATAATCTTGAATAGCTCCTTTAAAATCATAAAGATTAAACTTTGCCGCAGCACGAGCACGAATAGCATCTTTCAATTGAGGATTTAATACAATTGCTTTATCATAATCTTCGATAGCCTTTTCAGGCATTCCATTTTTAGTGTTTGCTAGTCCCCTATTGTAATAAGCCTCCGAATAGGTTGGATCTAAAGCAATTACTTTTGTCATATCTTTGAGTGCACCTTCATAATTTCCTTGTTGCAACTTTGCAGAACCACGATAGAAGTAAGCAATGCTATTTTCTCGATCTAATTCAATCACTTTGCTATAATCACCTATTGCAGCATCATAGGCTTTTAATTCATAATGACTCCAAGCCCTATTATTATAAGCATCCTTAAACGTTGAATTGAGTTCAATCGCTTTCTTATAATCTTCAATCGCAAGTCCATAAGTTCTCATTTCTACATTCACAAGACCTCGTTCATTATAAAGAATCGCATTTTTAGGCTCCAGTTCAATGGCTCTGCTATAATCAGCAATAGCTCCTTTGTAATTTTTTAGCCACTTTTTGGAAATAGCTCGATTGATATAAATAGGGGCATAATCTGGGTTTAAATCAATCGCTTTATTAAAATCAAAATTAGCACCTTCTTGATTTTTTAGTTTCACCTTTGTAACAGCTCTTTGAGAAAAAGCGCGAGCATCTTTAGGATTCATCTGAATGGCTTTATTATAATCTGCTAAAGCTGCATCGTATGCTTCCATGGCATCATAAACTAATCCTCGAACAACAAAAGCATGTGCATCGCCTTCATAAATTTCAATTGATTGATTTAGTTTTTCTAAAGCAGCCTCATAATTTCCTAAAGCAGCTAAACTATTCCCAATGCCAACATAAGCGTATGAGTTCATTGAATTACTCATAATCGCATTTTCAAAATCAGCAATCGCCCCCTTATAGTCACCCAAACTAAGTTTGCTTCGTCCTTTACTATAATAAACGTTAATAAATCGAGGATTCAGTTGCGCAACTTTCTCAAAATCTGCAGAGGCTTTTGCATATTCTCCTTGACTCATATAGGTCAAACCTCGACCATAAAAAGCATAAGTGTAGCTTTTTTTTAATTCAATTGCTTTGGTATAATCTTGAATTGCCGCTTCAAATTGTCCTAGCTCATATTTTGCAGTTGCTGTAGTATAAAATTCTTTTTCTGTTTGAGCTTGTGCAAAGAGGGACATAATCATAAAAGCAATCATTATTAGGGTGCTTTTTTTTCCAGTGCTCATGGAGTTATTTTATTTGGTGTTTTATATTTTCTTGCTGATTGTTATCTATTGAGAATAGCAAGTTTTATTTTAAGTTGAATAATCATTTAACCTATTATTACAATTATCAAACCATTCATTTACCAGGAAAGCATTTTTATTTTTTAAATACTAAAAAAACGACTAGCAAATCTGTTCTTAATACTCTATTAAAACGATTACAAAGATACAATATTATTAGTAATAAAAAGTCATAAAAAAATAATTGAGCTAGCCTCTTAAAAAGAAGTTCTTTTGGTTGTCTCAAATCTATATTTTGTCATAAAAATGTCAAAGAAGAACTTCAAATATTGTTTGATCTACTTTTATCAAAAAAAGAAGCCATTTTTTTTGACTTTTTAAAAGAAACACCTATATTTGAAGTTCATGGGTTTTAGGGTTTAGTTTTCTGGTCAAGCTGCTTCGGCAGCTTGACCTTTTTTATGCCTACACGGATTACAACTCCCATCTATTTTCTCTCTCAAAATATTCAGATAGACTTTTTTAAGGCTTCCATTTTCAAGGGTACTTTTTTTGTTAAAATATTACCTAAAAAAATAGTTTCAAAAGAAAACTTTTGGCGCTTTTTTTGAGTTATAATAAGAACAGTTATCCCCTGTGTCTTATCTCAAAGACAAAACACAAGAAATAACTATTCTCCATCAAATTTATTTTTTCACCACAAAAACAGAGTCTTATGCTAATTTTGAGTCTATTCTTTACAGTTGTTTTAATGCACATCGGTAAGGACATCTCGGAGCAAGGTGTAAGCATTTATCAAAGTCCTAGATTTTGGGTACAAGTCCTTTCGATGATGCTTATCACTGGTATAACCGTCTTGACCTAATTTAATAAAAACACCCTATCTTATCCTATTTCTTTCTTTGCCTTAGAGGTATACCACTGGCGGAGCACCCAATATAAAACAAACCCAACTGGTCCATACAGTAGAGTAATTATAAGGCAAGGAACTAATAGGAGGTGTGAAATTCCATTTTTTTGAGCATCAACAGATTCCCACATTCCAACAAACAAATCAAAGGCAAGATAATGAATCCATCCTATTAACATCACTTCATCTCTTGCAAAAAGAGCTTTAACTCCAGCCAAAGACAGAAAATCAATAGGACCTCCTCCTGTCCCCATAAAAAAATCGGTCAATAATATAACTAAGTAGGCAAAGCCTATGATTAAAACTGGCAACTTCCATTCAATCATTTTTTGTGTGCCTTTCCATTTAGGAAAGAACAATAGCAAAGCCCAAGGCAGTAAAATGCTTGTATTAAAAATATTGAATAATAATTCTGTGTTCATGAGTTTACTTTTTCTTTAGGCTCAAGTCCATACTTTTAAAAGAATGGGTCAAGGCACCTACAGAGATAAAATCTACACCTGTTTCGGCATATCCACGAACGGTTTCTAAGGTAATTCCTCCTGAAGCTTCTACTTCAAATCGACCGTCAATCAAGGCAACTGCCTCACGCATAGTGTCAGTATCAAAATTATCCAACATTATGCGATTAATTTGTCCTACTGCCAAAGCTTCTTTCAACTCTTTCATATCTCGTACTTCCAATGTGATCTCCAGATCTAAGTTATTTTCATTTAGATAGGCTTGAGTTTGAACAACAGCTTGTGTGATGGTTCCACAAAAATCAATATGATTGTCTTTAATCATAATTCGGTCGTACAATCCTGTTCTGTAATTGGTTGCTCCGCCTATTCTCACCGCCCATTTCTCTAGAAAGCGTAACAAAGGTGTTGTTTTTCTAGTATCCAAAATTTGCACGTTTAATCCCTCTACTGCTGTTACAAACTGTCGAGACAAAGTAGCAATACCACTCATACGCTGCATAGCATTTAAGACCAGACGCTCTGCTTTCAAAATTGCTTGGCTTTTACCCCGAACTTCAAAGGCTATTTCGCCATACTTAACAGGCGTCCCATCTTCGATAAAAACCTCGATTTCAAAATTAGGATCTACTTGATGAAAGATTTTTTTCGCTAATTCCACTCCTGCCAAAATACCTTCATCTTTAACTAGCAACTTTGCTTTGCCTATCGCTTCTTTAGGAACACAAGCCAAAGAAGTATGGTCGCCATCTCGCACATCTTCGTGCAATGCATTGGTAATGAAGTTTGTTAATTCTTGGTGATCTATTCTATTCATAATAATTTATATTTTTTAGCAACACGAATGACACTTATTTTATATTTTAAGCAAAGCTAAACATTTTATCTGTTGAACGCAAAATTTTGAGTGAACGTTCCATCTTATTACAACTATTTCAAGACTTCTTTGTTCTTATCTATAACTTATTAGAAATAGATTAATAATAATAATAATTCCACTTCTCTCTAATAAGAAAAGCTTAAACCTTAAAAAGTTGAAATACAAATAATTAAACGCTACTTCTTAACAACAATCAAGCATTCCATCAACAAATAGTTAGGAATATAAAATAACTTATTTGGAATACTATGTTTCAATAAGTAGCTTTGCAAAGGTAATTTAACCTTAATAATTTTTAATATTTCGTCATTTAAAAATTAGACTTTTTTGAGAAGATTAGGTACTCAACAAAAAAATTAATTGGCATAAAAAAGCATAAGATGAAAATTGGAATTGTGTGCTACCCTACTTATGGAGGTTCAGGAGTTGTAGCAACGGAATTGGGTAAAGGTTTGGCTTCTAGAGGACACGAAGTCCACTTCATTAGTTATCGACAGCCTGCTCGTTTAGATGCCTTTCACGAAAATATATTCTATAAGGAAGTTCGTTTCGCAAATTATCCTTTATTCGACTATCCTCCTTACGAAACAGCCTTGGCTAGTAAACTCGTTGATGTTGTAAAATACGATAAACTAGACATTTTGCATGTTCATTATGCGATTCCTCACGCTTCTGTTGCCTACATGGCAAAAAAGATATTGTTGAACGAAGGAATTTATATTCCTGTAGTAACCACCTTGCATGGAACAGACATTACACTAGTTGGAAAAGATCCTGCTTATGCCCCAACCGTTACCTTTGCAATGAACAAATCAGATGGGTTAACAGCTGTTTCGGAAAGTCTAAAACAAGATACACTCAACTTTTTTGATGTTAAAAAAGAAATAAAAGTCATTCCAAACTTTATTGATTTTAACCGTTTCAAAAAAACAGACAAAGATCATTTCAAAAAAGCAATTGCTCCAAATGGTGAAAAAATCATTACGCATATCTCTAATTTCCGAAAAGTAAAACGGGTCGATGATGCCATTCGAATTTTTGATATTGTTAGCAAAAAAGTAGATTCAAAATTGCTCTTGATTGGCGATGGTCCAGAACGCCAAAACTTAGAACAACTCTGTAGAGAACTTAATTTATGTGATGACATTCGCTTTTTGGGCAAACAAGATGCCATTGAAGAACTACTTGCAATTTCTGATCTATTCTTAATGCCTTCTAGTAGCGAAAGTTTTGGTTTGTCTGCCCTAGAAGCAATGGCTTGCGAAGTACCTGTCATTTCTTCAAATGCTGGAGGTTTAGCCGAGGTGAACATCCATGGAAAGACAGGATATTTAAGTAATATCGGAGATGTAAAGGACATGGCAATTAATGCACTCAAAATTTTAAGTACCGATGAAATTCATCAAACATTTAGAAAAAATGCACTAGATCAAGCAAAAACCTTTGACATTCACAACATACTTCCTATTTACGAGGAATATTATCAAGAAGTGATTGACACAGCTGTTTATATCAAATAATTTTGGTTTGGTAATTTGAAAATATGCCTACTAAGTTAATTTTCAAATTACCAATTTCATTCTTTTATTTTTTTAATAGCTTGATTTGGGCGAGCGTATTCAAAGCGAGCCAATCGTTTAGGCAAGTGATAAGCATCCAAACCGCTTATAGAAACTGTTTCAGCAGCATTCAAGTCTAAAAAGCCATCTTTCAACAAACATTCCTCAGGAATTATCAGTTCTTTAATTTGTCCTAAAATTAGAATTGTTCCGTTGAGTTCTATTGGAATTTCTTGTTTAAACTCTACTCCTATTTTTATTTTAGCTTCTTTCACATAAGGTGCAACAAATTCATTGCTAAATTCTGCGGTTAAATTAGTTTGGTCAAACTCTGAAATCTCAGAAGGGTACTTTGCAGAAGTATGATGAGCATCTTCGATTATGGAAGTATTAATATGGTTAATTGTATAATAACCTGTCTTTTTGATATTATTATACGTACCTCTAAAAACCGTAGTTGGACGCAAGACAAAGCCCACTAAAGGTGGTTTTGACCCAAAATGAGTCACCGAACTAAATACAGCTAAATTGGTTTGATGAGAAGCTTCATCAAGGGTTCCAATTAAATTGGCAGATTTATAACCTGTGATACTATTGACCAAATTAATACGAAACAAGTGCTCCATTTCTAACAACTCTTCTCGCTGAATTACTCTATTGCTCATATTTTATTTATTTTATAATTTCCGAATAGATGACATTCCCCCATCCAAGGCAATAATTTGTCCTGTTATCCAAGAGGATTTGAGTTCTAATAAAAAAATTGCTAATTCCGCAGCATCTGATGCTTGACCAATTCTAGCCAAAGGATGTCTCGCTTCTGCTGCTTCTAATTGTTTTTCATTTCGTAATAATCGAGCAGCTAATTCGGTCTTTGTAATCGAAGGAGCAATACCGTTCACTCGAATTTTGGGCGACCATTCTGCCGCTAAAGAGCGAACCAAACCTTCTACAGCTCCCTTTGCGGCACTTACAGACGCATGAAAAGCCATCCCTGTTTGAACAGCAACTGTACTAAAAAGCACAACAGATGCTTGCTCTGATGCTTGGAGGTTTTTGGTATACATTTGTAATACCTTTACTGCTCCTAAAACATTAATATCAAAATCAGCTTGAAAATCTTTTTCTTTTAAACCTTTAAATGGTTTCAGATTAATACTTCCTGGACAGTAAACTAATCCATCTATCTCTCCAAAAATACTAGGAAGTTCATCTTTCAAGACGTCACAATTATAAAAATCAAAAGCGCCTTCCCATTCTGGCATATTTCTAGCGATAATATGAACCTGATGCCCTTGCTCTATTAAAAGTTGAGCAGTTGCTTTACCAATACCACGACTGCCACCAACTATGATATACTGTTTTTTCATCATTCTATCTTTTTTTACTCTAGATAAATTCTTTAAGTAGTAATGATAATATTAACAGACTTCGAATAGCTATGTTGACTAAAATTTGTTTTTTTTTATTTAAAGTTCAAGAAGCAGTAACCTATTAAGTAGTAAGGCAGCGAAATATTAAATAAAAACGTTTCTTCTTTAAGAATATACCCTTTAAAAATATTAAGCATACTTTTCTCACAGAAATTGAATATTTCATCCTATTAGAAACCTTCTTTTTCAGATTTTATTTTATTTTTTTTAATACTTTGTATTTCAACTATTCTTAACTTCACTTTTAATTTAATATTAAGCTGTATTTTTCGTATAAAAAAACAATCATGCAACACGTCCTCCTACTAATTCTATTTATTGTAAGTCCTATCTTACTCTTTTCCCAAAGCTCTGATACTGAAAAACGTATGCAAGAGTTGGGTTTTGTAAAAGTAGATTTAGACGAATTAAGTAAAACTCAATCCACACAGACAAAGGCTTGTTCTTCCTGTCCGTTTAAACAAGCGAACACAACTACAAAAAACGCTAAAATTGATCATGAACAAGAAATTGAAAAGTTAAAAAATCAATTGCCTCATCTAGAAAAAACGATCAAAGATTTTCAATTAGCTAATAGTAATGATCCTATGCTTCAGAAATATCAAACAGCTTTGAAAAACACAACAGATAGAATCAATTTTTTAGAAAAAGAGTTCGCTCAATTAAAATCCTCTTCTAAGTAGTTTGGTTAATTAGCACAACTAATTTCATCAAAATCTACTGTTATTTACAATAAAAAAATATGAAACAGATATACAAGCTCCTCCTATTGTTTGTCTTATCCTTAGGAAGCTCAGCCATACTTGCACAAAGTGATTCTTGTTATAATGCAACACCATTTTGTGATAGTGTAAATCAATACGCAGCAACGGTCAATGGACCTACAGCTCCAGCAGGCAATAATTACGGCTGTTTGGGCACACAACCTAATCCAACCTTTTTTACATTAACTGTATCTCAATCAGGTAGCATTGACATCACCTTGCAAAATACTGCAAATGTAGATGTTGACTATATTCTTTGGGGACCTTATCCTGATGCTGCAACTGCACAAAGTTTTTGTGGCAACTTAGGAAATGGTACTGTTGCCAATGGAAATCTTGTAGACACCTGTAGTTATTCATCTGTAGCGACAGAGTTTGTACAAGTATCCAATGCCGTTGCAGGATCGGTTTATATCTTAATGATCACCAACTTTGCCAATGCTGCAACCATTATCTTTAGTACCTCCAATACAGGTTCTGGTAGTATTGGTTGTCCTTGTAATTTAGGTTACGATATAGATACCCTTCCTTACCCTATTAATAATGGTTTTTTAACAGATACTAGTGTCGTTTTTGGTCAATATGTTGTTTGTCCAAACGAACAATTAGGTATCCAAATTGGTGTATCAGGTAATTCCACAGATACACTTCGGCTTTACCAACCTTTTACTACAATTAATAGTGTATTTCCAGGAGCTTCTTTATTTACAGCTCCAGGCTTGAATCATGATACTATTAGTATAGGAGCTGTTTTCACACCTGATAGATCACATATAGGAACGCAGCAATTTGATATTGCTGTCAACTCTACCACTCCAACCAATACCTGTCAAGAAATTGTTACCATAGAAGTTATTGTTCCTGGTATTGACTTACGGGATACGACAATATGTTCTGGAGATAGTATACAGATTCCCATAGATACCTTCCCTGTCACTTATGTTGGATTTGCTCAATATCAGTGGACACAAATAGGTGGAACTCCCGCAACAATTTCCAATGACACCTTAGCCCAGCCAAGTATTTCAGCACCTCCTTTACCTTTTGGAGTTGCCTTTGATTCAATTGTTTTACAAGTAGATTTTAGTTATGGTGGTTGTGTTACTGTTGATACGGTTACAATTATTGTGATCGGTATTCCTAATGCAGCCTTTACTTATCCCAACACAATTTATTGTCAACAAGGTATAAGCAATCCAACAGGTATCATCACAGGTACCCCAGGTGGAACCTTTTCGTCTAATACAGGGGTTGTTTTTGCTAATAATCTAACAGGAGAAATTGACCTTGCCAACACACCAGTAGGCAATCATAATATATTCTACGAACTCTCTAGTCCAGGCGGTCAATGTGATGCTAGAGACACTTTTAACTTAGATATTATAGGAATTACCACATTTGAAGCTACAGCTAGTGAGTATTTTATCTGTGATAATGAATTAGACACCATACAACTTAACTTAAATGTTGCTTATGGTGGAACACCTCCTAGTAGTCCAACTTATTCATGGACCCCAACAACCAACTTAAGTAATCCTAGTATTCAAAATCCACTTGCTTTTTTAGTAACACCAGATACTTTTGTTGTTAGCTATGATGATGGCGTTTGTGCAGTGCAAATGGATACGGTTTCTATTTCAGCTCCTTATCCTGCTAATATTACAGTTAGTCCTGATGCGACAATTTGTAATGGCGCAACCATACAGTTAGGAGCAACAGTAGCTGCTGGTGCAGGAAATCAAAATTTTTGCATTCCCGCTCCAACGACGATAACACTTGATAATACAACTTTAGTCACTCTAAACGTATCTGGTGTTGCACCTGGTATTGTTAATTCAGCACTTATAGCTTCTTTAAGTACTCAATTAGGAATAAATATGAGTACTATCGGTCAAGTTACCTTAGAGTTAATAGCACCTAGTGGAGAAGTAGTTGTTTTAAGTAATCAAAATGGAGGTTTTAACACAGCCTTTCCTTCTTCAACTTTTTCAGCAGCAGCAGGAAACAATTTGATTACAGGAATACCATTTTTTGGTGGAATTCCTGCAGGATCTTACTATCCTCAAGTAGGCGCACTTGGGTTTAACACCTTAATAGGTGCCACTACAAATGGAACATGGACTTTGAGGATTATCCATAATAGTAATGGAACAGGTACAACAAATGGCACACTAACAGACTGGTGTCTTAATTTTCAAGATTTATCACAGGCTACTTTTGATTGGAGTCCAAACTACAATATTAGCTGTTTGGCTTGTGACAGTCCTTTTGTCACCCCAACAGTAGATACTGCTTATATGGCCATTGCACAAAACGCTTTTGGCTGTAGAGATACAGGTATTGTAAATATTACTATTGATTCTGCTTTACCTGCTCCAATCATAAATTGTGGTACCATTACACAAACTAGTGTAACCTTCAATTGGGGATTGATTCCAGGAGCAGCAGGGTATAGTGTTTCTATTAATGGAAATACACCAGCTGTAATTGGAGCTGCTGTAGATAGCGAAACCGATACTCAACAATTTATGATTCCAGTAATGTTACCCCTAATGCTGGGATTATATGTCACTCAATTATCCGTTTTTACTAATCCTGCAGGTAGCGCAATGTTTTGGCTATCTATGATTCCGTTTACTTCGCCAATTGCAATGCTTGTTCGTATTTCTATGGGCAATGCCGAAGTGTGGGAGGTATTATTATCAATCACTTTACTAATACTAACTTTTATAGGAACAACTTGGATTGGGGCAAGAATTTACAAAACCGGAATTCTTATGTATGGTAAAAAAGTAACTTACAAGGATTTGTTTAAGTGGGTTAGGTATAAGTAATTAAAATAAAAAAACACTGTGAAATATACCCTTTGGATTGAATCAGAAGAAAAGGGCCCAATAATAGGTGGCTCAGAGACAAATGACAATTCAGATGTGATTTTGACATTTATAAATGGCGAAAAATATGTTGCCACTTTTTTCACCTATGATAATATTCAATTCCTTAGGCAAAAGAATAATAAAACTGGCGAATGTCTTTCAGGTAAATACTTCTGGGCAACAGACTTAATATTAGTTGAAAAAATAAATAGAGAAGAAATTGAATTAGTCATTTCTCATTTAATTAAAGAGGAAGAATTTGAAAATGTATTTGATAAAATAGAGGATCTGTAATAAAGGATTACTTCCAATCAAAAGTCTCTATCATATTATTGATATTTCCTTTTAGGAAATTCAATACAGGTTTAATTGAATCTATATTGGGCTTAACGTTAAAATAAAGCGAACCTCTAAAAAAATTATCCGTGCTATCTGTCAAATAAAATTGGTAATTACTGGCTACGTTACCTAGTATTTCGTACGTAACTCCATACACTCTAGCCGAGTCATTTAGGTAATTTTTTTGATTAATAGCATCTGCTTTTATTCTGTGCTCGTAGGCCAACTTACGCGAATACT
>ENA-ORXM01003008-ORXM01003008.1-marine-metagenome-genome-assembly--contig:-NODE-3008-length-17842-cov-3.845877_pt1 | contig 17842 bp, 20 predicted proteins | sample MGYA00237867_ERZ511480 | MGnify/ENA primary metagenome ERZ511480 (study PRJEB26309, sample SAMN06266103) | marine metagenome | isolation source: Algal blade | place: United Kingdom:Sidmouth, United...
GCCGATGCGCACTGCGCCGGCGGCGGTATCGGTCGGCGACGAGGCGGTGCGCAGGAACACCTCCGAGGCGTGCGCCATGGCGCGCGCCTGAACGCCCAGCTAGCCCGCCTGCGCGGTCGGCGTGAGGCCGTTGGCCGAGCGCGTGAACAGCGCGGTGCCGAGCGCGCGCTCGAGCGCCTCGATCCGGGCGTGCACCGTGGGCTGCGTTCGGTCTGACGTCAGCCGCGCGAGGGACACCGGCAATCGGCGCTCCCGTCGGCACTGGTGCGCGCACGAGCGTCTCACCGCGGTCACGCTCTGGCGCTCCGAGCTCGCCTGGCGGCACGGAGGCTGGCGGCGAGGCGCGTGAGGAAAGCGCTCGTCACCCGCCGGGCTTCGGCGCCTCGTCACCGAGCGAGAGAACGTATTCCTTGCTGAACCGCGTGTAACCGCGCGACGTCGAGCGAAGGCGTGGTCGCACCAGCCGGTGCAGATCGGGCAGACGGTGGAACGGCACGGCCGGGAAGGCGTGATGCTCGGCGTGATAGGGCATGTTCCACGCGATCGCCCGAACGAGCGCGTTGGTGAAGGTGGTGCGGGTGTTGACGAACGTGTCGGCGACGAACGGACAGCGTCCGTGCTCGGCGAGCAGGTAGAGCCGGAGGACGGGTTGACCGAGTAGCAGCGGCAGCAGCCACAACGTCAGGGCGGCGGTGGAACCGCTCGCGATCGAGCCGAGCGCGATCGCCGCGTACAGCGCGAGCAACCGACGCGACTCCGACGTTACCTTCCGCTCGGCCGATGCCGGCACGTACGGCTCGCGTCGCTTGCGTCGCCCCGAGGCGTTGACGAGGAGCGTTCTGATCGAGTGCCACCAGTTCGGCAACGACGAGAGGTGCAGGAGGTACTGCCGCCAGGTTCGCGGCTTGGGGCTCGCAAGCTCGGGATCGCGCTGCGGGTCTTGCGCGTGCCGGTGATGATCGAGATGATAGCGCCGAAACCATTCGGGCGAGAACAGCAGTACCGCGCCGCACACCGCGGCGACGGCGTCGTTCAACGCACGAGTGGCGAAGGCCGTCCGGTGGACGCACTCGTGCAGCGCGGTGAACAGAAAGGCCAGCAGCACGCCGTGCAATAACAGCGCAAGTGGCCAAAGCGGCAGACGCAATCCGATCCAGCAGCCGCTCAAGACAATCGCGGCGGCATGACCTGCGAGCTGCCGAAGGCCAGCTCGATCGGAGCGCTCCATCAGGACGCGCCGCTGAGCCGGCGTCAGCACGGTTCGCACCGCGCTTCCGTTCCGTCGAGTGGGTGATGAGTCCGGGATATCGGCCGTGTTTGTCGCCATGACGGGCATTGTTCCATAGAGTTCCTGGAGCGATCCAGATCTCCCCGGTGCGCTCGTCGACTTCCCTTCAGCCAATCGAGGGAGACCGGCAATTCCCCTGCCCGGCGAACGAGCCTAGCTCGTAGCGCAACCCCACCACGAGAGGAAGCGGGACATGGACACGACGAGAACGGTACTGGTGCTCGGCGCCACCGGGGGCATCGGCGGCGCGGCGGCGAAGGCGCTGGGGCGCCGCGGCTGGCGCGTGCGGACGCTGGTCCGGGACGCGGTGGCGGCGGCGCGGCCCGCCGACACACCGGGAAGCACACCAATGGAGTGGCGCGAGGGCGACGCGACGCGACGCGCCGACGCGACGTCACGTGGGGCTGAACCGTCGGCGTCGTCGTCTCCAAGCGCGTGTTCCGACCGCTACGCCTGAGACGTCCCTGGTTCTGTGAGGAATCGCAGCTGCTGCTGTCCCTCTCGTCGTTCAGGTGGGAGCACGCATCGACCTGATCAGGGCTGCGCGTGAGCGGCGATCGGATATAGAAGCGAAGAGCTTGGTGCGGATCGCACCCTCTTCGCTACTGCGTTCGACGGCAAAGGTGCCGAGTGCCTCGCCGCCACACCCGGCCGGACTCAACGAAAGCCGCGCGAACCGTACACGAGCACGCCGACAGACTCGGAGTCGAAGCTCCCGGCGTCGAATCTCGCGCCAGGCAAGGCGAAGTCGTCGATGCCGTCACCGTCGACGTCGCCCAGCCCCTCGGCCCCGCTCACAGCGCCGCCCGGGAAGACGACGGGGACGCCGGGCTGCGCTCGGAGGTTTCCGAGCGTGAGCGGGTCGGGCGTGGCGAACGCGTCGAGGAGCAGGTAGGCGGGGCCGAAGCCGTCGATCAGGCTGCCGTTGACCAGGAAGTCGGCGCGTCTGTCGTCGTCGACGTCCCCGATCGGGTAGAAGACGACCTGCCCCTCCGGCCCGCTGCCGTAGTCGAACCCCTCGAAGCGCCGGACACGCGCCTCGGGCAGATCGTCGAGAGTCGGGACGTCCGACGACAGCGGATCGGTACCGCCGAGGATCAGTCCGAAGTCCCTCACGAGGATGTCGTCGAACCCGTCTCCGTTCGCGTCGCCGGCCGCGAAGACGCCGTCGGTCGGGATGCGACTGCTGCTCCCTCGCGCGGTCACCCGGTAGCCCCGCTCCGACGCGATCGGCACGTCCGTACAGGACCAGCAGGGTCGTCGGGCACGAGAAACGGCAGGTGGAGACGATCGCGAGATCGGTCAGGCCGTCGCCGTTCGTGTCGCCGACCGGCACGACGCTCTCGAACCGGTCGGAGATCACGTAGCCCACGCTGTCGTACTCCTTCTCAGGCGCCGAGACGAGGTCCCCGACGCTGTCGATCTGCCCGAGCGGCACCGACCGCGGCAGGGCGGCAGAGCCGTACACGACGTAGACCCCGCCCGGACCGGCACGATCCTCGATGCTCGTGGGATCGGCCAGGAGCGCCAGGTCGTCGAAGCCGTCGCCGTCGATATCACCGGCCGCGCTCAGGCCGGCCAGCGTCCCGTCGCGGTCTCCGGCCCTCCGACCGATGAACAGTCCCTGCCCCGACGCGAACCGATCGCTCAGGAGATCGATCGTGTCCGACGCGTCCGGCTCGTCGGGGGTGGACGAACGCGCTGGCGTGCGGAACGTCGTGCGGAGCGTCCGCGATCGTCGCCCCTCGCCGTCGATCGCGGTGACGCTGAACGTGAACTCGGTGTCGGGGCGGATACGGTCGAGGTAGGCGCTGGCGTCGTTTGTCGTGCGTTCGTACACCTGCCCGACGCGTGCCACCTCGTACTCGTAGCGGAGGCCGCTCGCGGGACGATCCCAGAACAACCCGGCCGCGTTCGCCGAGTAGACGTCGGCGCGCAGGTTGGCGGGGGCGGGGACCGTCGGGGACGGCTCGGGCGTCGGGGGGGCCGGATCGGTGCCGGTGTCGCGCATCTGCTCGAAGTCGTCGATGGTGAGCACCGAGGCGGCCGAGCGCCGCCCGTCGGAGGCGATGGCGACGACCTCGTAGACGTAGCGGGTGTCCACGAAGCGCGCGTTCCTCTCCTGGTAGTTGGTCCCGTCGGTCGAGTCGAGGACGGTGCGTCCGTTGCGCCGGACCTCGTAGCGCAGGCGCGGCGTGCTCGGACGATCCCACGACAGCGCCCCCGAGAACGTGGCGTAGAAGGTGAAGCGGAGGTTGTCTGGGGTGATGGCGATGATCTCGTAGAGGTGGTCGCGATCGAGGAGGCGCGCCTCGCGCTCCTGGAAGTTGGTGCCGGAGGTGGCGGGGAGGACGGGTCGGCGGTAACGAGGTTGTGCAGATCGGTGCGCGCACCCGTCTCCCGAATCCCGTAACTCTGAGGCCCCTTTCCTTCGGCTACTCCGGTTAGTCTTCGAGGCTTGCCGCCCGCACCAAGATTGAAAATATCGTGGCGCTCACACTGGACCTCACCGACACAGCGGACGCCGACGATCGGAAGGCAATCGTCGAACCGCTGGCGGCGTTCAACCGGACGAAAGCCCCGGACGCGCACTACCGTCCGCTGAACGTGCTGCTGCGTGACGAGGACGGCGACGTCATGGGTGGTCTGTGGGGGCGAACGGACTGGGGCTGGCTCGGGATCGAGCTGCTGTACGTGCCCGAGACATCCCGCGGCCAAGGTATGGGTGCGGATATCGTCGAGACAGCCGAGCAGGAGGCTCGGGCACGTGGCTGCCACGGTGCGTGGGTCAACACGTTCGCTTGGCAGGGACTCGGGTTCTACCAGTCGCTCGGCTACGTACTGTTCGGCGAACTGCCGGACTTTCCGATGGGATACCCACGACATTTTCTGCAGAAGAAGCTGTAGCAGGCGAGTTCCAGAAGAATGCCCCTGCTCGCCGACGTTGGCGCAGTCGGAGGCAGTTCGGCGACGGGTGACAGCTCGGGTGTGTTCCGCCGCGCCGAAAGCAAGGTTGTTGAGCCACCCTTCTCGAGACATTCAGGAGCCGTTCCCATGCACGATCCCGGACCCACCTTCCGCGCTCTGCATGTGCCGGGCGACCCGTTCATTCTCGCCAACGCCTGGGACGTGGGCTCGGCACGCGTGCTCGCCGCGCTCGGCGCACGCGCGATCGGCACCTCCTCGGCGGCGCACGCGTTCACGCTCGGTCTACCCGACGGCGCTCATGTCGGGCGGGACGCGGCACTTCAGCACGCAAGCGAGCTCGTCGCCGCGACCGCACTGCCCGTCTCGGCCGACCTCGAGAACGGCTACGGCAACGATCCCGACTCCGTCGCCGAAACGGTGCGGCTCGCCTGCGAGGCCGGAGTCGCCGGGTTGTCGATCGAGGACATCGCGCTGCCGACGGCCGACGCCTACCCGTTCGAGCACGCACTCGAACGCGTTCGGGCCGCAGTGGCCGCCATCCGTGCTCTGCCGCGCGACGTCGTGCTGCTCGCCCGCGCCGATGGCGTCATGACAGGCGCTTACGACGTCGACGAGGGCATTCGCCGACTGCAGGCGTTCGAGGCTGCCGGGGCCGATGCGTTGTACCTGCCGCTACCGCCCGGGATGGACGATGTACGGCGCATCTGCGCGTCGGTTTCGGCGCCGATCAACGCGCTCGCCGCGGGCCACTTCTCGAACGTGTCCCTTGCGCGCTTCGCAGAGGCGGGCGTCGCCCGCGTGTCGCTCGGTTCCGCGCTCGCGAGCGTCACCCAACGCGCCCTCGTCGATGCAGGGACGGCGATATTCGAGTCCGGAGATTTCACCGCGCTGGCGAACGGCATACCGGATGACCGTATCGACGAGCTGCTGGCGCGCGGTGGGGCTCGGCCGGCCGATCCTTCCTGACGCTCCGGCGAGCGATCGACGACGAGCGGTTGATCGAGCCTACCCGTGCGGGCGAGTGCGTCGGATGTCGGTGCCTTCAAGGGCGAACGCGGCAGTCATCGACCCGGCCTCTGCGCTTCACCGTCGAACGCCCGTGCCGCGTACAGCGCGAGCACGCTCGTCGCACGGTGGGGGGCGGTCTCGCGAACGCCACCATCGCTCAAGCGGATTGCTCGATCAGCCCGACAACGGACGGATCGATAACGGTCGAGATGACGTGTCGCGGCTCAGCCCGAGGAGGACGCCGGAGACTTCAGGGCGAGAAGACCCGCGCTACCGATCGGACCCCACCCCGACAGGCGTTCGACCAGGGTGCGACGGCCGCGGGACGCTCTCGCGCCGAGCTTGCCGGCAGACCAGCCGTAGGCCGACAGGAACAGCCCATCGACGACGAGGTAGGTGCCGCCGAGCACGGCGAGCTGAGGCAGCAACGCCCGCGCGGGGTCGATGAACTGCGGGAAGAGCGCGGCGAAGAAGACGACCGCCTTCGGATTCGCCGCTGACGTCAGGAAGCCCATCAGCCAGAGCTTCGCCGACGAGAGCGCTTCGTCGGTCCCCGCGGCGACAGATGTCCCTCGCGAGGATGACATGACCTGACGCACGCCCATCCACACCAGGTAGGCAACACCGGCCCATTTGACGACGACGAACCCGTAGCGAGAGGCGACGAGCGCCGTGGCGAGACCGACCCCTGCCAGCGTCATCTGTATCGCGTTGGCCGACAGGTCTCCCGCCGCTGTGGCGAGTGAGCGACGGAAGCCGTTTCGCAGACCCACCGAGATCATCAGCAGATGACTCGGTCCGGGTGCGATCATGAACAAAAGGACCACTCCCATGTACGCGATCCAGATATCGAGAGTCATCGGCGTACGAGCTCGGGTCCGGCGAAAGGAAGTATCGATGCGACTCCACGAAGTACACGATCACATTCTCCCTCCTCTTCAGGGAGGACGCCGGCCGCAAGCCTCAGTTCACGGCGTCCGACAGCTGGAACGGGGCCTCGCAGTCGATCTCGATCCGGTTCGCCGCCAGCGCCAGCGTGCGATCTCCCGCGTCACCCGTCGACGCACGCTCGGCGAGCGACAGCGGATCCATCGTCAAGGCGCCCCGAAGGGACACCATTTCCCCGTCCGAGAGGGTCGAGGGCGCGGGCAGCTCCTCGAGCTCGAGCATCAGCTCGTTGTTGGCGAGCTCGTCCTGGTACCGGACGTCATCGACGAACGCCTCGAAGGAGAATCGCCCCTGCTCGCCGGCGACGGCGGTGAAGGGCGTCGCGGGTACAGGATCGTCGACGTAGAGGGCGAAGGCGATCGTGTCCGGCGAATCGAGGAACTGCATCTGGAGCGATAGCGACTCGTCCGCCCCCCGACTCTGGCGGTAGATGCAGGCCAGATCTGTCGAGAGAATCTCCCTGCCGTCCGCCGACATCAGCGCTGCGCCGGACGCTTCGCCCGGGGAGGGATCGTTCGCGACGGTGCCGGGCGACTCATCGTCGTCGCTGGAGCAGCCGGCGGCGAACGCGAGCACGCAGGCCGCGATGACGGGGCGGAGCAGTCGGTGTTTCATGGCTCGATCGGTAGTCGGTGGAGGGAGCGAAGCGGACGTGGCGTACCACTCACGCCGTTCGCCGAAGGCGTACGGCGCGAACCGATGAAGAGCGGCATTTCGCCTCGTCGTGTGTGAATTATATCCCAATTATCGCGTACGGGGCAATCTCGGGTCACCGGACGCTCACGCCCGGTCTTGCCCCACGGGGCGCGAGTCCCGCGCTTCGCGATCCCGGTCGGAGCGCCCGGCGCGTCGTGACCGTTCGCCTTCGCCTCCGATCCAGCTGGCGGTGGAGGTGGTGACGAGCGAGCGCCGGATCGTGCTGCACCTGCCCGACAGCGCACCGTGGCGTACCGACTGGTGCGCGGTGACCAAGCAGCTCGGGGCGGTGCCTACGGCACGCGCCCCGGTCTCATGAATGATCCAGGCTAGTCCGTCACGTTCAGCCAAACCACCCAACAGCGCAGCACCAAACGGGGCCGGCGTGTCCCTCGATCCCTATTGTGGGACATGGGTGCGGATCTTCTGATTTCCGCACAGTCCGATAGCGATACGCACTTTTCACCCCCTGGCAGTTGGCCGAGAGCTTCAGCGCGTCTCCCGTCCGTGCCAGATCCGGAGCACGATCACTTCCTCATCGCCCCACACGACGTAGTGGAGCACGTACTCGCCGGCGACCCACTGCCGGATCGGCCGCCCCTTCTCGAGCACGCGCCCGAGCCCCGCTTGCTCCGCGAGCGCATCGATTCCAGCGAGCAACCGACGCCGGGCTCGATCGGCCGCGGCCGGATCGCTCTCGGCGACGAACGCGTGGAGTCGCTGGAGGTCGGCGAGCGCTCGTGGACCATAGCGCAGTCTCACTTCTCGTCGAAGCGCGGCGTCGGCTTCTCCGCCTCGGTGCCCCACGAGGCGATCCACTCGCGCACAGCGTCGCCATCGGCGGTCGGAGCGCCGGCCTCGATTTCCTCGAGCGCCTCTAGGGATTGCCGGTAGCGTTCCGAACGCAGTTCCTCTTGCTCGAGGTAGTCGCGCAGGGCGTCGTTGATCAACCACCCGCGCGTGCGCTGCTCGCGCTTGGCCAGACGCTCGAGTCGCTGGTGCAGATCGTCGTCGAGGCGAACGCTGGTAACGGGCATGAGTCGATCTCCGGCACTGGCTTCCGGGCAGGATACTACACCGCATTACAGCGGAGGACAGATTGACCGAGTTGAGGCTGTCGGGGTGAAGTTGCGGGCTGCGTCAGCCGCCGTTCTCAGCTCTCGACGAAGTGCGAACATCGGCTTCGCGGCCGAGCCCGCTGCTGCTCTCGGTCGACGGTGCCGACGCGCAGGTAGACGGCGAACCGGTTCATGCCGCCAGAGTGTCCCACTCTGCAGAGCGTTCGTTTAGCAAAATGTAGCCCTCTCGCTCGAGCACGCGAGCCGTTCCATCGCCGAGTGAGGCGAGTTCCCCAACCTCTGTTATGCCTCCGGGCTGACGCGCTCGATGAAGGAGGTGCTCGTGCGGAGCGGAACATGGTGACGATCGTAGTGACCCAAACCCACGACAAGCTGTTGGCCAGCGGCACCCTGCTCGCTGCGGCATCGGTGCCGACGGCGGTGGTTGCTTACCGGACACCAGATCCCGCTCGTAATGGCTGAGTGCATCGGTACCGGTCCATTCGGGGGTTCGAGATCTGTTCAGTTCCGATGAGCAGCGAATCGCCAACGGACAGCACGCGCGAGAGCCCGGATGGTCAGTGGCTGACGGTGCGTGACCCCGCTCGTCTTCCAGAACGGATCACGAACCACCGTCCACACCACGCCCGGACATCCGGACCGCACCCGTCTTCTCGTCCTACGAGGAGCCGACGGCCGGAGTCTTGGCGTCCGACGAGAAAACCGGGCGCGCCGGCTCGGCACGCTCGGCGCCGCCGGACCGTGTTGTCGATCCGGCCGACAAGGTGGCCCAGACCGCGACGCCTGCGAGCGCGAGCCCCGCGATGTCTGCCGCGGCGAGCAGTTCGTCGAACAGCAGCCACGCGAGCACCATCGTCACGGGCGGCGAGAGGTAGGTCAGGCTCGCGACCCTCGGGGCGGGCAGGCGGCGCAGCAACACGAACATCAGCCCGTAGGCGGCGAGCGACACCACCAGCGCGAGCCACACCACCGAGAAGACGAACCCCGGCGAGACGCTCGCCGTCAGCCCCTCGATCAGGAACGCCAGGGGCGCGATCACGGCCAGCGACGCCGCACAGTGGATGAAGGTCACCAGGAGCAAGGGGTCACGTGCCGATGCACTGCCTCGAGCTTCGATCTCGGTCTGCCGATCGATCAGGGACGCCACGCTGATGAAGATCACGGCCAGCAACGGCAGCAGGTAGCTGACCCAGGAGCCCTGCAAAGACGCGCCCCGCCCGATGACAAGCGCGACGGCGACCAGCCCGAGCACGAGGCCGACCCACTCGCGCCCCGACACCCGCTCGCCGGTGAAGCGCGAGGACAGCGCTCCCGTCATCAGCGGCTGCAAGGCGGTGATGAAGGCCGCGATCCCCGCGGACAGCCCGAGATCGATCGCGCCCAGCACCGCCGAGAGCCAACCGGCGTGGGCCAGAGCCCCCACCAGCGCGTGACGGGTCAGGCGTACACCCGGTATCGGCGCCCACGCCCGGCAGGCGACGACGAGCGCCCCGAGTACCAGGGTCACCAGCACGTAGCGCCAGAACAGCAGGGTGAAGGTGCCCGAATAGCCCAGACCGAACTTCGCGCCGACGAAGCCCGAGCTCCACAGGAGCACGAACAGGGCACACAGGGCCGGGGTGCCGAGCATTCGCGCTATCACGACGCCACCACCGCCGACTCGATCAGGCGACGTCGCCCGGACAGATCGTCCGCCTCCATGTAGACCTGCTGGAAGTGGCGCACTCCCTCGTCGGCATCGAACGCGGCACGGCCGTGGAGCACGCGGTGGTTGTCGATCAGGAAGGCCTCGCCGGGTTCGCACCGGTGCTGCACCACGTTGGCCGGATCGTTGATCAGGGCGGCGAAGGCGCGGTAGGCATCGTACCAGGCGGGTACCTCGTCGAACGGCACCGTCGCCAGCGGCTGCGTGGTCCAGTTGGCGTGGCGCAGCACGGCGAGTTTTCCGTCGGCGCCGAGCGTGACGGGCGGCTGGTGCGACAGCGTGTCGGCTTGCCGCGAGTAGAGGCGAAAGTCGATCTTGTGGGTGCTCAGGAGCCGAAGCGCCTCCGGGTCCCGCTCCCGGAGCTGCTCGACCACTGCCGTGCCGTCGACGTAGCACGACGCGCCGCCGGCGACGTCATTGCGTAGACAGTGGAACACCATGACGTTCGGCGGCCAGGAGTAGCCCGAGCAATCGGTGTGCAGCGGCAGCGACCTACTCGTGAAACCGAGGGTGTACGGATCGACCTTGACCCGGATGTCGGCGACGCGATCGAAGGCGATCTCGCGCACGTAGGCAAAATGGTTTGCGAAGCGCTCGACCTCGTTCGGCTCCGTCGGCATGCCTTGCAGCAGCACAAGGCCGGTGCGCTCGAAGGCTTCGATCATGGCCGCCGCCGTTGCGTCGTCCTCGAGTACCGACGCGTGGTCGAAGCGCTCGAGGGCGGCGGCGTAGCCGGCGTCCCATAGAGTCCGATCCGGCCTCGATGCCGGAGTGCCCCGAGTGTCGTCGTAGGCATGCGCTCGAAGCCACGTCGGATCGAACACGCTGGACTCGTCGGTGTCCGACCAGTCGATGCGCAGGACGCGCTCGTCGATCGAGACCGCTCGTGCCCCGAGATCCGGCGGTACGGCCTCGGTGATCGCGATGCGCTCGCCGGTGACGTGGTCGTAGCGCGCCTCGGAGCGGCAGTTGTCCCGGAGCCACTGGTAGTGGAATCGGGTTGTCGGTCCGTCGTGCCACGAGACGGTGAGGTGGTCGTCGTACAGTGTCGTTGCCGCGACCACGGCGTGGTCGGTGGCGTGCGTCGCTGGGTGCATGGGCGTGTTTTTCCGATCCGGTGTCCGTTGAAGGCCGCGTCTGCGGTAACCGAAGACTGCGGCGCGCCGGACGAATCCGGAATCCCGGTACCCTGCAAGCCCCCGTTGCGCTGCGTGCAACAGCCATGGACCTCGTCACCGACCTGCGGCTCGTGCTCGCGCTGGCGCGGCTCGGCAGCCTCGCTGCCGCCGCCCGCGAGACCGGCGTGGGCACCTCGAGCGTGGCCCGTCGACTCGACGTGCTGGAGCACCGGCTCGGCGAGCGGCTGTTCAACCGCACCCCGAGGGGCGTGTTCCTGACTCAGGCCGGCGAGGCCCGCCTCGTCGCGGCTCGCCAGATCGTGGACGCGGCCGACGAGTTCACGCGAGTCGACGCCCGAGAGGCGACGCTGTCCGGGCTGCTGCGGTTGTCCTGTCCCGCCCGGTTCGGAGAACGTTGCGTCGCCCCGGTCGTCGCCGCCTTCTTGGCCACCCACCCGGACGTGCGGATCGAGCTGGACCTGACCGACGAGATTCGCGATCTCGACCGGGACGGAATCGACGTGGCGGTACGCATCGGGGAAAGCGCGCCCGAGCACAACGTCGTCCGTCGGATCGCACCGAACCGGCGGATCTTGGTCGCCGCGCCCGAGTGGATCGATGCGCACCCCCCGATCGTCTCGCCGCAGGACCTCGACGGCGCGGACGGCCTGATGCTGGGATCGAAGACCGAGTGGAGGCTGAGAGTCCCGGACGGGACGAGCGCGGTGGTACGTCCGCGGCGCCGGTTCGGTGGCCGCGGTGGGGACGTCATCCTGACCTTGTGCCTGGCGGGTCTGGGCGTGGCGCTCAAGTCGAAGTGGGAGGTACGAGAACTGGTCGGGCGCGGAGCCCTCGACGAGGTTCTACCCGGCGTCGTGCAGGACGTGTCCGCGGACATCATGACGTTGATGCCGAGCCGGCGACACGTGCCGCGACTCGTCCGTGTCTTCGTCGCCGAGCTGGAGCGGGATCTGCGAGCTCGCCTGGACGGGGACGCCGGCCCGGCTTCCGTCCGGGGCTGATATCGGCACGGCGGTGTCGCACGCCCGGGGGCCCGCACGGCGGACGCGCCGCGGTCTTGGTCGAGCGGCCGCGCTTCGATGGCCATTCCGCACGACGCCGGTCACGCAGACTTCCGGCCTCTCGAATGTATTGGCCTGACCCGCAATCGTTCGACCAAGGGCTGAGGATTACGGAGAGCATCCGATCGATGGGCAGGTCGAGCCTGTTTGGCCGCCTCCCCGAGGGCCAGCGATCCTTGGGCAGCCCTCAAGAAACGGACTTTTTCGTACGTTAGGGCCAAATCCCTCAAGCAGCCGAGAGACACAAGCCATTGCGTGAGCCACACGGCCGGGAAGCATCTTAGGCGAACACTTTGGCACTAAACTGTTCACTTTTAAGCTCTTGAGAACAGCAGGGGATGTCGGATCGACACGCACATCAGATCGAACAGTGGCGCCAGAAAATCAGGAAAAACGGCATCACATCTGTGCGAGCGGAAGTCTTGAACACAAATGACATCGTGCGGCGTGCAGGAGAGGCGGCCATCGCGGAATACGAGGAAAATCAGGCATCAGAGCGCCATTCGGAGCAGCTGAAGCAGGATCGAAGGATGATCGAGCTGCAGAGCGCGGGCAACAAAATTCAGTGGGGCATTCTCGCGGTGCTGGTCATGACGGTGCTGGTCACGATTGCGCTTGCTAGTGGAGGAAAGGCGTCTTAAAGTGAACAGATGATCACCGAACTGTTCACTTCCGACGAAAACCGCAAGTATCTCACCGCCGCCGAACAAGACGCGTTCCTTGAGGCCGTGCGCCAGCTCGAGCGTGCCGAGATCCGCACCCTGTGTATGACGCTCGCCTACACCGGATGCCGGATCACCGAAGCGCTCGAGCTCTCCGCGAGCCGCGTCGACCTCTCGGCCAAGGCGATCACCTTCCGGACGCTCAAGCAGCGCGAGAAGACGCGCTATCGGACGGTTCCTGTGCCCGATGGCCATCTCGAGGCGTTGGAGCTCGTCCACCGCATCCGGAAGGCGCAGAAGACCAAGGATCAAGGGGCGAGTGCCTTACTCTGGCCGTGGGGACGCACGCAGGCCACCAAGCACGTCAAGGCGGCGATGGCGCTCGCGGGCATCGAGGGGGCACACGCGACGCCCAAGGGGCTGCGGCACGGATTCGGGGTGCGGATGGCGCTCAAGACGCGGAATCCGCGGCTCGTGCAGAAGTGGCTCGGCCACACCAAGCTCGAGACGACCGCGATCTACATGGATCTGGTCGGCGAGGAGGAACGCGCCGAAGCGGTCAACGCTTGGGGAACTCGGCCCTAACTGCAGCGAACTGCATTCATCGAGCGCCCGAACTACACTCATCGCCGGTTTCGGACCACATTGCGTGACTCTATCCGTGCCGCCAGAACCACATTGGATGCGAACGTGACCACGCTGTTTGACACCAGACCGCACTGATCGCGCTGGAACCACAGTCGGGGCCACGATGCTCAGACCGGGCAGCCCAGCCCGGCGCAAAGCTTGACTTGCGCACAGCTCCAGCGCGCCGGCGACAGTCGCTTCGAGCAGCGCGCAAGCACTCATTCTCGGTCCGACGGCGCATGATGGATGAACACGACGGTGCAGACGCGCAGCGTGGATGTCGGACCACCGCGGACGGAGCATCGACGCACGATGGACGAGATCGGCTCCGCCGACGCGACACCTGGGTGGGCAGCTGTGCTCGGCGGGGGGCGCGGGTTCCGCATCGGGCAGTTGATGCTGGTGATCGTTCTGCATGCTGGCGGGAACTACATGGTCGTCACACTCGCGCCGTCGATCGTCGCGGAGGTCGGCGGCGGTGTGCTCCTCGGCGCACTGACGGCGCTGTTCAACGTGGCGACCATCCTCGCCGCCGTGTCCGTCGGTGCCCTCGCGAGCCGCTGGGGGACGGGCATGCTCCTCCGGTGCATGGCACTGGCCTGCGTCGTCGGGGGCCTGCTCTCCGCCACCGCGAACGCCATGCCGATGGTCGCCGTCGGGCGGGCAGTCGCGGGCTTCGGCGGCGGAGGGCTTGTCGCACTGGCGTTCATCGCCCTGCGAGCGCAGGGAACGGCGGCGGCCTGGCCAAAGATCTCGGCCCTCCTCGGCATCTTCTGGATCGGAGCGGCGTTCGCCGGGCCGATGCTCGGCGGTGTGCTGGCCGACTCCGTCGGCTGGCGCGTGGCGTTCGCCCTGCTCGCCGTCGCCGCACTCGGCTATGCGATGGCGAACCGGGGGCTCATCGGCGCGCTCGATCCGAGCGGCCCGGCGGAGGCCTTCCCGCTCAAGCGCGTCCTCGGTTTCGGCTCGGGCGTCGCGCTGGTGAGCTTCGCGCCGCTTCTCCAGCCGGTTCCGATCGCACTGGCGGCAGGCGCGGCAGGCCTTGCGCTCACCGCCGCGGCGGCGGCGCGGGACAGGACGCACTCACCGAGAATCTTCCCGCGCAACGCCTTCAGACCCGGTACCGACCTCGGCCGCGCGCTGATGGCGAAACTGCTCCTGGGCGCCGGTGCCATGAGCGTGCTGATCTTCGGCCCGATCCTGCTTGTCGACGTCCACGGAAGGAGCGCTGTGTTCGCCGGCAGCTTCGTCGTGATAGAGACGTTGAGCTGGTCGTCCGCATCCTTGCTCATCGCGACCGTCACGGCGGCCAGTGCCCGTCGTCTCGCACGCATCGGTCCCCTGATCAGTCTGATCGGCCTCGTCGGCTGCGCGGTCTACCTCGTCGATGGCCATCTGCCGGGCGCCGCCCTCGCGATCGCCGCCTGCGGCGCCGGTCTCGGTCTCGCCTGGCCGCTGTTGGGTCGGAAGATGGTGGAGAGCGAGGAGGTCGATCCCTTCCGGTCCGGCGAGAGGGCGAAGACCATGGCGCTCGTCTCCAGCGCCGATCCGCTGGGCTTCGCCATTGGCGGCGCGCTGGTCGGCTTGGTCGGCAGCTTGGCCGTCGGCGGCGTCATGGACGGAGCGGCCGATATAGAACGGGCCGCCACGGCCGGGATACTCGCTTCGATTCCGCTGACCGCGCTCGGGATGTGGGCTTGTACCCGGGCGTTGTCCGATCAGCTTTCGTAGGAGGTGACTCGGGAAACGCGAGGAGACGCTCCGCTGACGATCGGTCGACACTTGGGACGACGAACCTCGATGTGTGGATCTTCTGTTTTCTGCGCAGTCTCGCTGGGCCTTCCCGACCCGCTGCGCGCTGCTGCGGCACGTCTCGCCAGCCGGTCCGAGGGTCACGTTCCGCAGAACGTTCGTTTCGCGTGACGTAGCCCCCCTTCCACGATCCGCCAGGCTCAGGCAAGAAAACGAGCGATTTCTTGCCTCCGTCAGACGGTTCGCGCGAGCGACGAAGGCATCGCGATCGTCAGGGCAAGAATCTCGGTGACGAAATCAACGTCAAGGCTCGGCGCCCTGCGACCGGTTTCCTGACTCTTCCAAGGTCGGTTGCAGCGGCCTCGATGGTCGTCGCGCCGAGCGTGGTTCCGCGCCGATGAGTGCGATCTGATGTCACCGAGCGTCATCCCGTTCGCACGCAATGTGGTTTCGACGGTGCCCGATAGTGTCATCGAATGTGGTCCGAAACCGGCGATGAATGCAGTTCGGGCGCTCGATGAGTGCGATTCGTTACACCTAACGTACGAAAGAATCCGTTTCTTGAGGGCTGCCCACGTCGAGGTAGATCGCGCCGCGCTCGGCGAGCGCGGCCTCGAGCTGGGCAAGCTGACCGGCGGTCTTGACCGCTTCGACCTCCTGCAAGTCTCTTGTCCCGTTCGAGTGAAATTCGCTCGTTCTGGGACTAGTTTAGCGCGAAATCGGACCGCCGAACACGCGAAGTCAAAGAAAACAGCAACCTACGCCGTCGAGTCCCACAAGCGCATTGTGGGACATACAGGCAGAATTCCTGACATGTGCGCATGTGGATCGCGATTCGAGTGTCTAGAGCACCGGTCGCTCGGGCCGCTTCGCCGGGGGCCGATGACCCAACACGGCGCGTACGCCGATCACGATCATCGCCGCGGCCAGCACCGCCTGCCAGCGCAGCGTCTCGCCCATGAAGAGCAGCCCCCAGCCGTAGCCGAGCAGCGGGATGACGTAGTTGATCTGCGCGAACGTGTTCGCCGGCACTTGGCCGAGCAGCTGGAAGTAGAGGAGGGCGGCGCCGCCGGTGCAGACGGCGCCAAGGACGAGAAGGGCCAGCCAGGTCAGGCCGCCCTGCGGAAGCGCAGGGGCGGTACTTTCCGCCAGGGCGAACGGCAGGACGCAGGCCGCCGCCAGCCAGAGCGTCAGGGCGGCGGTCACGATCGACGTGGACGAGCCGAGCTTGCGCACCAGGGTCGCGGACAGGGCGTAGCAGACGGCGCCCCCGGCGACGAGCAGCTGACCCCAGGCGCGGCCGAGGCCGGCCAGCACGTCGGTCCCGATCAGCACGAGCAGTCCCGCGAACCCGAGCGCGAGACCGCCGAGCTGCACGGCCGCCAGGCGCTCGCCGAGGATCAGCCGGGCGCAGACGAACGTCGCGAGCGGCATCGTGCCCATCAGGACGGCCGCCACGCCGCTGTCGACCGTGACCTCGCCCGCGTGGATCAAGGTGTAGGGCAGCGCGTTGCCCAACAGGGCGGCGACGAGAACGACTCGCCACGGCAGGGTCGCCCTCTCGCTCGCGCCCTTCCGCCGAGCGCTCGCCAGCGCGGCGACGCTGAGCACGCTCGCGCCGAGGACGAGACGCCAGAACGACAGCCATCCGGGCGGGACCTCGACCACCAGGAGCTTGATCCAGAGAAAGGACGTGCTCCAGATCAGCACGAGCGACGCGAACTGCAGGGTGGTACGGCGTTCGGCTGTCATGACGGGCGATGACGCGAGCTCAGTGTGGCGACCGGCGATTCTGACGGATTCGAGAGGCGCGTCGACGTGATCGCGGGCTCGCGACGGGCGGACCCAGCGCGGGGGAGTACGCTCGCCGGATGAGTCACGAGAGGACGGTCGAGCGCAACCGGGACGCCTGGGAGGCGAACGCCTACCGGGCCTGGGTCGTCCGTCACGGCGCCCCGTCGGAGGCGGCCGCCGCCCTTCGCGCCGATCCGCGAGCGCCGCTGCGCCGCGTGCTGTCGGCCGTCGGCGACCCCGACGGCATGGTCGTCGCCGTTCCGCTCGGCTCGCACGGTCGGGTCGCGACGTCGCTCGCGCTGCTCGGCGCCCGGGTCACGGTGTTCGACGTGTCCGAGTCCAACGCGCGCTACGCCCGCGAGCTGGCGGCCGAGGTCGGCGTACCGCTCGACTACGTCGTCGGGGATTTCCGGGCGACGGCGTCCGGACACCCATCGGCATTCGACGCGGTCGTGATGGATCTGGGCATCGTTCACTACTTCGTCCACATCGAGCGATTCGTCGCGTCGGTGCGCTCGCTTCTCGTTCCGGACGCACGGCTCGTGCTCAGCGAGTTCCATCCGCTCGCGAAGACGTGCGAGCGGCATCCAGTACTCGGCAGTCAATTGCGGGCAACTGGAGAATTCGGGCGAATCCCATTGCTAAGCTCTGAACAACCGAACCAAATCAATTACTTACGCGTTGTGGCTAGCTGCGTGATGCGCCTCAGCTTGGAGTGCCGCAAGTTGTTGATTCTTTTGAACTCACGACGGCTTATCGTCCGATCTTTTCCGAATTCTCCAGTTGCCCGATCATGTTCGTCACGCTTGAGGACGAGGGCGGTCCGATCAACGTCGTCATCCGACCAGCGGTCGTCGAGCGCTATCGTCGCGAGGTGCTCGGTGCTCGTCCGCTCGTCCGCTCGTCCGCTCGTCCGCTCGTCCGCTCGTCTGCTCGTCTGCTCGTCTGCTCGTCTGCTCGTTCGAGGATCTCTCGCCGCTGCTCGGCGAGCTCGCCGCACCGGCATCTCGCAACTTTCACTGATCCGCCGGTCGATGACGGTGAACGGTGCCACGGAGACCGCGCTCGTCGGTCGAAAGTTATCGAATAACGATAATTCCATGCTACCGTTTTCGCTGGAACGATCGAGCCGCCGGAGAACGCCGTGAATGCCGT
>ENA-ORXM01003009-ORXM01003009.1-marine-metagenome-genome-assembly--contig:-NODE-3009-length-17831-cov-7.429819_pt1 | contig 17831 bp, 18 predicted proteins | sample MGYA00237867_ERZ511480 | MGnify/ENA primary metagenome ERZ511480 (study PRJEB26309, sample SAMN06266103) | marine metagenome | isolation source: Algal blade | place: United Kingdom:Sidmouth, United...
GCGGCGGTGCGAATTCAATACGGCGGTTCGGTCAAGCCGACCACCATCTACGAGCTCATGCGCCAACCCGACATCGATGGCGCCCTCGTGGGCGGCGCCAGCCTCGACGCCGAAGACTTTGCTCGCATCTGCCAATACCGCCTGCAAGGTTGATAGCGTCTCTCCCGTGGTATTGAAGTGGATTCTCATCCCGATCGACGTGATCACCGCGTTTGCTCTGATCGTTCTGGTGCTTTTGCACAGCGGTCGCGGCGGCGGTCTCAGCGACATGTTCGGCGCAGGTATGGGCAGCACGGCTGCCGGTTCGACCGTGGTCGAACAGAACCTGGATCGAATCACCGTGGTCCTGTCGCTCATCTTCGGCTTCTGCACGTTGGCTCTGGCGCTGTTGCTCGACGGCAACTAGCAATACCTGAGATAAACCACCACACAATTGAGCCAGATGCCGTTAGCATCGGAGGCCGCACACGTCGAAGTGGCGGAATTGGCAGACGCGCCAGCTTGAGGGGCTGGTGTCCTTAGGGACGTGGGGGTTCAAGTCCCCCCTTCGACACTCGGAAGCCCCGCTCACCAGCGGGGTTTTCTTCGTTTTGCTCGCTTCGCCGGGCGTTGCTCCCCGGTAGTGGCGGGGCAGCTCGATAAGGGAGTCGCACCATGCTCGATCTGGGAGTTCGGACCGCCACCGAGTGCTTCATGGCCACAGGTTCTCACAACACTTATCGCCGCCGACGTTACGGTGACCGTCTACGACTTCGGCCCATGATCTCGAATATGTCGCTGATGGCGGGATCGAGCGTCGAAGTGTTATCGGGCGCAGGGCTCGCAGGTGCCGAGCAAGTCGAGACGGTGGTTGTCGGCGGCGAACCCAGCTTGGTCGGCGGCCAGGTGTAGCGCCTGGTCGAGCATGGTCTCGATCGATGCATCGAGCGAGAAATCTACGACGTCGCCGCAGTTGGTGCAGATCAGGTGGTGATGGTGGCCGGTGAGCTGCTCGGCCAGTTCATAGCGAGCGAAGTCATCGCTGGTCACGATGCGCGTGACCACGCCGACTTCTTCGAGAATCGTGAGATTGCGGTAGACCGTGGACTGGGGGAGGGTCTGGTCGGCGGCGACGATCTGGGTGATAGTGAGCGGACCATCGCCTGCTTGCAGCGCAGCAATGAGCCGGCGGCGGCTCGTGGTGTAACGCTGGTCGGCCTGGTTGAGCAGCGCTGCAATTTCGTCGTCGAGTTCGTTCACGCTCATCGAAGTTCGCCTTTCTGGTGCACTGGATCAGTGGTGGTGGGGGTCATCGAGTATGAGATCGTCGCCGACGCGCACAAAGTGTCCGCCGAAGGCATGTCGTAGATGTTCTTCGGTCAGCACGTCAGATGGCGGTCCGACCGCAATGGACGACGTATTGAGCAACAGCACCTGGTGGCAACGTCGAGCGTCGTCAAGGCTGTGGGTGGTCAGCACGACGGTGCGGCCGGCATGCACTTCTTGGTCGATCACATCGAGGATGATGGCCTGCGACGTGACATCGAGGCCGTTGACGGGCTCATCGAGAAGCAAGACGTCGGCGTCTTGGGCCAGGCCCTGAGCAACAAGGACCCGCTGGCGCTGGCCCCCGGACAGGTCATGCAACTGTCGGCCGGCCAGGTCGTCGATAGCCATGCGTTCGAGGGATTGGTCGACGGCGGCACGGTCTGCGGCGCTGAAGCGTCGAAACAATCCCAGGGTGGGGTAGCGAGCGAGTGCAACGGTGTCTCGTACCGTGATCGGCAAGCTCTTGTCGACCTCGGTCGATTGCAGGACCAGCGCCGGGGGAGCGCCTACGACGGTGAAGGAACCTGCGGTCGATTCGATCGTGCCAGCGAGAGCGCCGAGCAGTGTCGACTTGCCCGAGCCATTGGGGCCGATCACCGCCAGCGACGAACCGCAAGGCACATCGAGGTCGACACCAGTGACCGCTACGTCATCGCCGTAGCGGACCTCGAGGTTGGTGGTGGTGATGGCCGAGGGCACGTGCCAAGGCTAGAGGCTCGGTTGGTTGAAACTGATTCTCATTCTGAGTTGCTACGAGGTCACGCAGGCCATACATTGTCGAAATGATACTGATTCTCACTATTGGAAAGAGGGGCTGATGACGCAGGCAATGCGCCAGCGGGCGGCGGCGTTGGTGGCGATACTGGTGCTGCTCGCCGCAGCGTGCGGCAGCGCGGACAATGCGGACAGTGCTGGACTCACCGTGGTGGTGACCACCAACATTCTCGGCGACGTGGTCCAAAATCTTGTCGGCGACGACGTCGAGGTGGTCGTGATCATGCCGGTCGGTTCCGATCCGCACGACTTCCAGGCTTCGGCGCAGCAGGTGGCGCAGATTGGCGAGGCAGGCGCTTTGATCGTGAACGGTGCGGGATTCGAGGAGGGATTGCTCGATGTGATCGAATCGGCCGAAGAAGACGGTGTGCCCACCTTCGAAGCCATAAGCGCGGTCAGCACGCTCGAGTTCGGCGATCACGATGATGAAGATCACGATGATGAAGATCACGATGATGAAGATCACGATGATGAAGATCACGATGATGAAGATCACGATGAACACGAGCACAAGCATGAACACGAGGGAGTGGACCCTCACTTCTTCACCGACCCACTCCGGATCGCGGATGCCGCTGCTGCCATATCGGACTTCTTGGGCGAGACGGTGACTGGTATCGATGATGCGGCCCTGACTGCGAACACCGAGGCGTACCTGGCTGAGCTGCGGGCGCTCGATGTTGAGATCTCCGAAGAGATGGCAGCGCTACCCCGGGACCGTCGCATCCTCGTCACCAATCACGAGGTGTACGGCTATTTCGCCGACCGCTACGGATTTGAGATCGTCGGCACGGTGATACCCAGCGGCACCACGGTGGACACGGCCAGCGCACAGGCCCTGGCGGCGCTAGCCCAGGTCGTCGAAGACGAGCAGGTCCCGGCAATTTTCGCCGACACGTCGTCGTCACACGAACTTGCTCAAACACTGGCCGACGAAGTCGGCTCAATAGCGGTGGTCGAGTTGTTCTCGGAGTCGCTGGGACCCAGTGATTCCGCCGGTGCAACCTATGTGCAGATGATCCGCACGAACGCGACGCGTATCATCGACGCGTTGACGAGCTGAGACGAGACAAAAACCATGGACGTCTTCTTCGAGGCATTCGAACCTGCGTTCATGCAGCGAGCCCTTCTCGGCAGCCTGATTGCCGTGGTGGCGACGTCGCTCGTGGGTACGTGGGTTGTGCTTCGAGGCTTGGCGTTCCTGGGTGACGCACTAGCGCACGGGGTCATTCCCGGAATTGCGCTGGCGGTGCTGTGGGGTTTCAGCCCGATCATCGGTGCGTTCGTGGCTGCATTGGTCATGAGCGGGCTGGTGAGCGTGGTTTCAAGCCGAACCGTCGTTCGCGAGGACACGGCAATCGGCCTGCTCTTCGTGGGCATGTTGTCGCTGGGCATCGTGATCGTGTCGCGTGCCCAGTCGTTTGCGACCGAGGTGACTGCACTGCTGTTCGGCGATGTACTCGGCGTCACCGCCGGTGATATCCGCACGCAGCTCATCGCCACTGCCGTAGTGGCCATTGTGACCGTCGTGCTCTACCGCCCGTTTCTGGCGTTGACATTCAACCGGGCCAAGGCGCAAGCCCTGGGCATGCGTCCGCAATTGGCTCAGGCTGCGCTGCTGGCTATTTTGGCGCTCAGCATCGTTGCCAGCTTTCAGGCAATCGGCACGCTGCTGGTGTTCGGATTGCTCGTGGGGCCGCCGGCCACGGCCTCGTTGCTGGTTCACCGGGTGCCGCTGATCATGGCGTTGTCGACCTTGCTGGGCGCCGTCGCGGTGGTCGCAGGCCTCACCGTGAGTTTCCACCACGGAACCGCCGGAGGCGCAACCATTGCCGGTTTCAGTGTGTTTCAGTTCTTCGTTGTGCTCGCATTTCGCGAGATCGCAGCCGCGCTACGCCATCGCCCCTCGGCGGTGGCCAACCAGCTCTAGCAGGGTGCGGAAGAAGGCCGGCATGTGTTTCTCCGCACCCTGCTAGCCACCGATTTCAGGATCGGGTCCGGAACCAGCCGGCGATGCTGAGACGGTCACGAGTTGCAGGTCGCACCTCATGCCAGAAGCGCGACGACTCGAACAGAACCAGACGGCCGGCCACAGGGCGCACGTCGAGGTGTGAATCGTCATCGAGATGCAGTCGCAATTCGCCACCATCGGTATCTCGCCATCTGCTGTTCAGGTACAGGACCAGACTGACTTGGCGACGCCGGTCGCCGGTTGCGAATTGATCCAGGTGCTTCTCATAGCCGGTTCCTGGCGGATAGAAGGCGAAATGGCTTTCGACATCGTGCAGGTTCAGAAAAAGGTGTTGGTTCAAGGCGCGGCGAAGCTGATCGAATCGTTTCAGGCACTCAGTCACCGCCGGCTGGCCGGAATCGGGTTCCAACCAGGCAATCGAGTCACCTCGCACCGAATCATCGTGAGACCGTTCTTTGCCGGTACCGGCCGGGATCAGTTGCCCGTCGGTGTTGTGTTGGTATGCCACCATCGCCAACGCGTCGACGAGTTGGGGATCGAGCAGACCATCGCTGAGCGAGTAGCCGATGCGTTCCAGGTCATGCGCTATGGCGGCGAACTGCTCGTCTGATGCCATAGGTGTGAATCGTACTGATGACACGGCGGAGTCATTCCGACTGCGCCAGCCGATGGAGCCCCAACCCGGGGATCTATGGTGAGGCCATGGCTCTTCATCCCGAACTCGGGTTCTACACGCTGGCTGGTGCGCCCGAGACGCCACGTGCGCTGATCGACGAGATACGCCACGCCGAAGAACTCGGGCTCGGCGCGTGTTTCATTTCCGAGCGCTACAACGTGAAAGAAGCCTTCACGCTGTGCGGCGCGGCTGCTGCTGCGTCGAGCGATCTGCGGATCATCACGGCAGCTACCAACCACAACACCCGGCATCCAATCGTGACTGCTGCCCATGCCACCACCATGCACTTTCTGACGGGCGGGCGCTTTGCTTTGGGTATCGGCCGCGGCATTCCCAGCCTGCAGGACGCCTTCGGGATCGACCGCATCACGACGGCGCAGATGGAAGACTTCGCCGGGCTCATGCGGCGACTCTGGAAGGGTGAGACCATCATTGGACACGACGGCCCGGCAGGGTCATGGCCGGCGCTGCGATTGGATGCCGCTTTTGACGAGGACATTCCGCTTGCCATCGTGGCCTTTGGCCACAACACGCTGGAGCTGGCAGGCCGAGCCTTCGACGATGTCATTTTGCACACCTTCTTCACCGACGAGACCGTGCTGCGGTGCGTCGACACCGTGAAACAGGCGGCAGAACGGGCCGGGCGCGATCCCGGGTCGGTGCGCGTGTGGTCGTGCTTTGCAACTATTGGAAACCACATCGAAACGGCGATGCAGACCAAGAAGCTCGTCGGGCGATTGGCCACCTATCTGCAGGCCTATGGGGACCTGATGGTGAAAACCAACGATTGGGACCCGGCGGTGCTCGCCGCATTCCGCCAGGATCCGTTCGTGGCGGGCTTTCATGGCGCTCTCGACGGTAAGGCGACAACCGAGGAACTCGAGCACGTCGCCAAACTCATCCCAGCCGAGTGGCTGGCGCCGGCTGCGACCGGCACCGCGCAAGAGTGTGCGGTTGCGGTGCAACGGCAGTTCGATTTGGGCGTCGATGGTGTGATCATGCATGGTGCGACGCCAGCGGAATTGGCGCCGATCGTGTCGGCGTACGCCGCCGAACCAGGCTGATCGGCTCAGTTCAGAGCTCGACGTGTACGCCGACGTCGACCATGCGGTCCCGAGGTGTTGCCGTATCGGTAGGTGGCGTCACCGGCGCTGCGTCCGCGCAGTCAAGGCAAGGATGCCCCCTCGCCGTCGTTGTTGGATCGCATGACGATAAGTACCTACGTGATGTTGATGACCACGACAAGTGACCAGTCCCGCCCTGCAACGGTGCCGTTGTCGCCGAACACCAGGCCCAAGGCGCCAAATCGAGCATGCAATGCGGCGTGGAAAGTCGCGTGCCGTCGGGTGTTCGATAAATGAAAACACCGGGCCGTTTCAGGCCCGGTGTATCCGTGGTTGAGCGTTACTCGTTGACTTCGTCTGTTACCTCGTCGGCGGCAGCCTGAGCATCACCCATACCAGGAATTTTGCTGGAGACATCGTCGATCTTGTCGGCGATTCCTTCGCCGCCGGGGACCTTCGAGGCGAGGTCCTTGGCCTTGTCGGCCATGCCGGCTGCTTGGTCCTTGAGTTCGTTGGCTTTGTCGAACATGCCCACAGGCTGATTCCTTTGCTCCTGGCGTTCGCGAATCGAACGTCACATCAAGTAGACGCAGCAGCGCGGCGGTTTGTCGCGCGAAACACAGAAATTCTTCCCCGATAATGCGTTTGGCTCAATGAGAATAGAGTCTCAATAATACTTTTGGCCCACCGCAGAGCGAGAACGGTGCCACCGCTCGACTCAGGAGCTGATGTACTCGTCGGGGATCTTGTCGACGATGTCTGCATGCAGCTCAGGCAGCTTCGACCAGTGCAACCCCTGGCGATAATGGTGTGCAGTGTGGTAGCCCAGGTTGCCGGTCAAGATGTTGCGGATCTTGTGCGTGTAGTTCCGCGATGCGTGCATGTGGTCATCGGTGTCGAGGCCCGAGTGATGGCGATACGTGGCCGCAATGGTGATCACGAGTGACGTGATCATGGGGAACACGAAGAGCAGCAGACCTTTGAGTGGGTCGATCACCACCAGGGTGGCCACGAGCAGCAGTGTCAGCAGGCCGTACCCAACAAGGGCCCGTTGCAGGCGGGGATGGTTGCGGCCGACCACGTAGGCCCTGGGGTATGCAGTCAGGGCCGTCATGAGCGTGTAACCCACATAGCGGTACTGCTCACCCGATGTTCGCAGCCAGCGGCTTTCGTCTTTGCCCTGGTCCAGGTAGTTGCGATGGTGGCCGTGCACATGATGGAGCACCCAGGCGTTGGTGGTTGCTCCGGTGTGCAGTGCGAATGACATCTCGAGCAGTCGATTCAGCGGCCGCGAGTGGAACATCGGTACGTGCTGATGGTGATGGTTCCATGCAGATACCAGCGCTTTGACCGGCAGCATCAACAACCAATAGACCACGATGACGGCGACGTTGTCGACGAAGAAGAACATGGCGAAGTCGAGCAACGTCAAGGTGAAGAAGACCGTGACCGGTACTCGATCGGCGGGGTATTTGAGAAGCTTCAACAGACTGTGTCCTGCGATCGAATCGACGTCAGGCTACCCGGCTGCCAAGCAAGCCGGAGCGTTTGCCCTCACACCTGCGGACTTGCCGCTGGCCTTCGTGCCGATAGATGCGCATGTCTCTGTTTGCCCTCGGCAACGACAGTCCGATTCTGTTGGCAACCATGCCGGTGATCTCAGCGAGTTTCTGGCGGGCGTTGCGCCGAGGACAACCGATCGGCACCAACGCAGCGAGCCCGCCTTTCCGACGAGACCTGGGCCATCCTGGGAAGTGTCGACGTCGAGTTCGGCCGAACGCTTCGGGTGTCGCGAGCACACGAAGATGCCTGCGAAAGAGACACGGCTGCGTACTATCAAGCTGGGCGCTTGCTCGATACCGGGGACTCACGCGATTTCATAGACGAACTGTGCAGCCGTAGGCGACGCTGGCCGTGGCATCATCTTCGTATGGCGAAGCGCACAATTGCAGTCTCGATGCTTGCACTGGGCATTCTCATAGCCGCATGTGGCGGTGAGAGCGCTCCTCCTGGCCAGCCTGCATCTGGCGTCGAAAGCACGAATACGGTGAGCGAGGCCGATGCACTCGCTACCGCCCAAGAAGCCGCCATTGCTCAAGGGCTTTCGCTCGAGGGTCTCACCCCCAAGCCAGCCAACTTGTTCGGCGAGTGGCAGATCAGCTTCGAACCCAGCACCGGTACCTCCCTTGCCGGTGGATTTCTGGTGGTACTCGACGACGACACGGGCGAGCTGATCGACATCATCGAATACCAGTAGTGCGCTGCGGTCCATGGGCCCTCGCCAGGGGCCAGTAGGTCGACTTCGTGCCCGGTAGGTTCAGAGCGTGAGTAACCCAGAACTTGATCTGATCGACGCCGCGCTCCGAACCGACATCCGCCGACTTGGCACCCAACTCGGCGAGTCTCTGGTGCGCCAACACGGCCAAGAGCTGCTCGATCGTGTCGAGCAGGTGCGTGCAATCGCCCAGGGGCTGCGTCGCGACGATGCCTCGGCGGACAGCCTGGTCGACTTTCTCTCCGGTATCGAAGTAGTAGACGCCATTCATCTGGTGCGTGCGTTCACGGTGTATTTCCACCTGGCCAACACCGCCGAACAGGTACATCGCGTCGAAGATCTGAACGCCACCGCACCAGCGCGAAACAATCGGTTCGCCGAGACGGTGACGAAGCTGCAGGCTGCTGGCGTGTCGAATGCCGAGATCATTGCTGCGACTCGCACGGCTGACCTTCGACCGGTGTTCACCGCTCACCCCACCGAAGCATCACGCCGCTCGATTCTCGACAAGTTGGCCGAACTGGCGGTGCTCATCGAGCGTCGCGGTGAAGCCTCGTTGAGTCAGAACGACAAGGGCGCCATGGACCGCCGCATCGACGAATTGATCGACGCCATGTGGCAGACCGATGAGCTACGCCGCGAACGTCCCGACCCGGTCGACGAAGCTCGCTCGATCCTGTATTTCCTGAACCAGATCGTGACCGATGGTGTCCCCGAGTTGTTCGCCGATATCGACGCAGTCCTGCGATCGATCGGCGGGTCGTTGGCACCCGATCATGTGCCGGTGCGCTTTGGCTCCTGGGTGGGCGGCGATCGCGATGGGAATCCGAACGTCAAGCCCGAAACCACACTGGCCGTGCTGGCCTTCCAGCGCGGTCGGGCACTTCGGCTGTTGATCACCGAGATCGAAGCGTTGTCGCTCGAACTCTCGGTGAGCACGGCGGTCACCGGCATTTCGTCGGAGCTCGCAGCTCACCTCGAAACCGACGCAGAGCAGTTCCCGACCGTGTCGGCCCGCTTTGCCATGTTGAGCAGGGGAGAGCCGTACCGGCAACGCCTTTCGGTCATGCACCATCGACTGCTCGAAACTGCCGAGACGCCCCCTGGGCCCCAGGCCTATGCCTCTCCTGCCGAGCTGCAGGCCGATCTGGCTGAAATGTCAGACTCACTCAAGGCAAACAGCGGCGAGACCCTGGCGAACGGTCGGTTGGCGCGAGTGCAACGCACGGTGGCACTGATCGGCTTCCATCTTGCGATTCTCGATATTCGCCAACACACCGACGGGCACCATGCCGCACTGGCGGATCTCTTCGAACCACTGGGCACCGACTACGCAGCGCTCGATCGCGCAGAGCGCACGGCGCTGCTGACCACCGAACTGAGCAGTCGTCGGCCGCTGGCCCCACCGGTCGATTCCCACGGGTCCGATGCGTTGTCGCTGATGGCTGCCATCCGCTCGGCTATGGACGATCTGGGCGACGGAATCATCGAGAGCTACATCATCTCGATGACCCAAGGCGTCGATGATGTCCTGGCGCCGGCCGTGCTCGCACGAGATGTCGGGCTGATCGATCTGCCCCGGCGGGTGGCGCGCATCGGGTTCGTGCCACTCTTCGAGATGATCGAAGACCTGCGCAATATCGGCATGGTGCTGCGCGATCTGCTCGCCGTCCCGGCATATCGCGATCTGGTTGAACTCCGCGGCAACGTACAAGAGGTCATGGTCGGCTATTCGGATTCGAACAAGGACGGCGGTATCACCACATCGCAATGGGAGATCCACAAAGCGCTTCGCCAGATCGCCGAGGTCTCGCGCGAGACCGGCATAAAGATCGTGGTGTTCCATGGTCGAGGCGGCACGGTCGGGCGCGGCGGTGGCCCAACCAACGAAGCTATCCTGGGCCAACCCGCCGGTGCTGTGGCCGGGGCGGTCAAGATCACCGAGCAGGGCGAGGTCATTGCCGACAAGTACGGCCTGCCGCGATTGGCTCGGCGCAACCTGGACCTGGCGCTGTCCGCGGTGGTCGAAGCCACGGTGGCTCACCGCCGCCCTCGTCACGACGAGGCCACAACCACTCGCTGGAGCCAGGTCATGGAGCTGATGTCGACGCGTGCGTACGAGAGTTATCGGTCGTTCCTGGAAACGCCCGGCATGGTCGAGTACTTCGAAACGTCTACGCCGGTCGAGGAACTGGGGGCGATGAACATCGGATCGCGCCCGGCACGCCGGGCTAGCGCAAGCTCGGGTATCGCCGACTTGCGGGCCATCCCCTGGGTCTTCGGTTGGACCCAGTCGCGCCAGATCATCCCCGGCTGGTTCGGGGTCGGCACTGCTCTCGAAGCAGCGCGTACCGCGGGCCATGAAGACGACCTGGCCGAGATGTATGCCGGATGGAAGTTCTTCGCCGGCTTCCTGTCGAACGTCGAGATGACACTGTCGAAGACGGACCTGGCGATCGCCAATCACTACGTAAACCGGTTGGTCGATCCGAGCTTGCACCACTTCTTCGACCTCATCGCCGCCGAGCACGATCGCACGCTGCACGAGATAGGCATGTTGACAGGTAGCCCGTTACTCGACAACTTGCCGATTCTGAAGCGCACGCTGTCTGTTCGCGATGCCTACCTGGACCCGATCAATGTGCTTCAGGTCGAGCTGCTCGCTCGTTCTCGCTCGATCGAGGCGAACGATCCCAACGCCGCCCAGATCCAACGCGCGCTTCTGCTCACGATCAACGGCGTCGCCGCAGGCTTGCGTAACACCGGCTGACGGCTGCGTTTGTGTTCGGCCCGTTTGCTCGACAAGTTTCCCTTGATGATGGTGTAGTCCTGTGCCATGGACTTGTTCTCCGCCATCACCGAAGAGCGACTGCGGGTGGCAGACCTGCTCGACACGTTGACGCCCGAGCAGTGGTCGACGCCTTCGTGTTTCGGGTGGCGGGTGCGGCGCTATTCGAAATTGAAGCCGTGGTACCCGTCTGCCGCGCAGTCAGCGAGTGCTTGAAGATACGCATCGCTGTTCGGCATGTTGAGCAGCTGGCGGCGCTTGCCCGGAACGTTGGCGCCCATGTACCAACTGTCGGCTTTGCCGAACAGTGTGATGTCGGCCCAGTTGGCGAGCTCTTCTGACCATCGGGCGGCGTGATCAGGATCTGTGTCGAAGCGAGTCAGACCGTTCGAGCGCAGGTGGTCGAGCAACTCGACGATCCACTCTCCCTGTAATTCGGCACACACGGGGCCGTTGCAGAACGACGCTGCGCTCTGCGGACCATAGAGCATCAGCATGTTCGGGAAACCAGGTGCGGCGATGCCGATATGTGTGTCGACACCATTGGCCCACGCGTCGGCGACGGTCACGCCATCCACCCCGCGGAAGTCGAGCCGGGTGAAGCCACCGGTGTTGGCATCGAAGCCCGTGGCCAACACCAAGATGTCGAGTTCGACATGTCGAGCCTGCGTCATGACACCGGTCTGGGTGATCTGGACAAGCGGGTCGAGCTTCAGGTCCACGAGTGAAACGTCGTCTCGGTCGAAGATGTCATAGAAGTTCTGTTCCAGCGACGGCCGCTTGGTGCCGAAGGGGTACGGCGGGTCGGTCGGGGCGAGGCTCTCGTGCAACGATGTGTCCATGATGCGGGCGCGAGTCTTTTCGCGCCAGAATTCGTAAGACAGGCGATTCGATTCGGGGTTAGACAGAGTGTCCTTGAATGCGCCGACCCAGAAGTGAAAACCACCTCTTGCCCATCGATCTTCGAATACTTCGAGTCGTTCCTGCTCGGTCACGTTCAATGCAGACCGATTGTCGCGCTCCATGTCGTGAAAACTGCCAGGCGGCGCATTTCGTACCCGGAAGGTCTCGGGATAGGAGCGCTTGGCTTCGGACTGTTGTTCCTCGGTGAGTCGGCGTTGCTCCATCGGGAGCGCATACACCGGGTTGCGCTGAAAGATCGTCAACTGGTCGGCGATGCCAGCGGCCTCTTGGGCCACCTGCACCCCGCTGGCCCCGGTGCCGATGATGCCCACGCGTTTTCCGTCGAGCGCCACGCCTTCCAGCGGCCATCTCGCAGTGTGGTGACAGACACCGGCGAAGTCGCCGAGCCCAGGTAGGTCGGGCACGTAGGGAGCAGAACCGAAACCGGTGCACATGATCAGCCAGTTGCAGTCATAGCGGCGACCGCTGTCTGTGCCGAGGTGCCACACATGGCCCTCATCGTCGAAGTGGGCCGAGGAGATCCGGGTGTTCAGGTCGATGTCGGGGGAGAGGTCCCAGATCGAGTCGACATGGTCGAAGTAGGCCACGAGCTCGTCACGCCCGGGAAACCGCTCGGTCCAGCTCCAGTCCTGCCATATCTCTGGCATCGAGTACTCGTAGTTGGGCACATGGCAGTCGACCCTGGCGCCGGGGTAGCGATTGTGATGCCACACGCCGCCCAGCCCGTCGCCGCCTTCGACGAGCCGAACCGACCAGCCGGCTTCGCGCAGCCGCTTCAGCTGATAGAGCCCGTTGAAGCCAGCTCCGACAATGACTACCTCGAACCTTTGGCGCTCGGTGTCGTTCACCCTCTCAGCCTCTCATTCGAATCGAACGCCAGCCAAGACAGAGCGGGTGATGAGCAGGCACGACCATCTCGGAACTAGGGTTCTTTGTCGATGCAGGACTACAACCCATTCGGTCCCGAAGTGATGACTGATCCGTTCCCTGCATATGCCGAACTGCGGTCGGGTTGCCCGCTGCATCAGTTCGACGGCTACGACCATCCGCTCTACACCGCGACCCGCTATGACGATGTGGTTGAGCTGTTGACCAACATCGATCGTTGGTCAAGCCACTACGGACAGATGCCGTCATACAGCGTCAAAGGCTGCCTGTTCTCGGACCCGCCAGAACACACGGTCTTCCGCAAACTGGTGCAGAAGAGCTTCGCGCCTCGCCATGTTGCCCGCATGGAACCAGAAATCACGGCGCTGGTGACCGAGCTGCTCGACCTGATGCAAACGAAAGGAGCTGGCGACCTCCACGATGACTTGGCGTGCCCATTACCGGTGCTCATCATCGCCAAAATTCTGGGTGTCGCTGCCCACGATCTTGCGCAGTTCAAACAGTGGTCAGACGATCAGCTCGACGCGGCCAATCAGCGAGATCCACGAGCTGGGGATGCGTCTCGTCACGCAATTGCCGTCTATTTCGCGGAGCAGCTCGAGACGCGCCGCTCACTGCTACGCGCGGCTGGGCACGATCCAGGCGCTGCCACCGACGACGTGCTCGACGACGTGCTCCCCGATGATGTGATCAGCGGACTGCTTGTCGCCGAAGTCGACGGTCGGCGCTTGGTGCAAGGTGAACTTCTCGTCGTTCTCAATCAGCTGCTCGTGGGTGGCAACGAGACCACGACATCGTTGATCACCAACCTGTTCTGGCGCCTGCTCGAAACGCCAGAACTCTTGATTCAGCTGCGGAGATCTCCCGAGCTCGACGCCGTGGCGATCGAGGAATCGCTGCGATTGGATGCGCCGGTTCTCGGCTTGTATCGCACTGCGGTGGGGGAACAACAACTGGCCGGTGTGGTGGTAGATGACCGAGCCAATGTCATGGCCACCTATGGCGCGGCGAATCGGGATCCAGAGGTGTTCGAAGATCCCGACGGCTTCCGTCTCGACCGGGACCCAGTCGAACTCCGCAGGCACCTGGCGTTCGGTCTCGGGCACCACTTCTGTCCTGGCGCGCACCTGAGCCGCCTCGAGGCGCGCATAGCTCTTGGTTTGACCATCGAGCGGTTCCCCGACCTGCGAATCGCCCGGGACACCGAACGTATTGGTGCATTCCTGCTATGGGGCCGAAAGCGCTTACCCGTGGCGTGGAATTGAGCCTTGGCGTGAGGCTGGCTTGCCAGAGGCGAGCATGGGTTAGTGCCGGGGTACCTGTTGCGCCACGATTTCATTGACGAGTGACCCGAGGGTTTGCTGGAACTCGTCGAAATCCGGCTGCTTCACCACGTAGGCCTTGGCCCCGAGCGCGTGTGCTCGTTCACGGTCCGACTGGGCGTTCGAGCTCGACAGCACCACCACGTTGAGTTCGTTGAGCGCGTCGATTCCGAGCGATGTCGCGATTTCCTCGAGCATCGAGAAGCCGTCCATCACCGGCATCTTGAGGTCGAGCAATATGAGGTCGGGCCGCGACGCCGCCTCGCTGAGAAAGTGGATGGCACCCGCACCTGTGCCCGATGCCAGGACCTGAACTTCTGCGTCGAGTCCTTCGAGAGCCACCTTCGCCAGTTCGAGATCATCGGGATTGTCCTCGACCACCAACACCTTGACCGGAAGGCTCTCGACGTGTGCCTCTGGCTTGGTGTCGGTTGGCGTGCCCTCGATGTGTTCGATCGCAACATCGAAGCGACGTTGCACCCGGTGCACGAGATCCATGCCAATCCACTTGCTGCGCCCGACGGGCAAGGTGGACAGCAGAATAAGATTTATCGCCGGTTGTTTTTCCAGGGCGTACGCAATGGCTGCCATGGGATCAGCATGGCCAATGCGACCCGTGGCCTCGATACCCAGCTGCTTGATCGCTTCGAGGCCATGCTCCAAGTTGTCGTTCGCCTGGACGATCGACTCGTCGAAAGCCGCGCCTTTGGCAGGCACCACCACCACCACATCGCTTGGCTCGGATTGGTGTAATTCGTGGAGTCTGCGGGTGATGTGGGCCCCCACCAGAGTCTCGTTCGCCACTACCAGAATATGTCTCATCATGCCTCCCCAAGCCCGTGTCCAGACCCTAACGCAGCGGTGCTCTGCGACGAAATGGACGAATGGCACGGCGACGCAAGTACCCGTAGTGTGAGGTCCTATGACGACGAACGAGTCCGACACCGGGACGTCGGCACTGTTGCAGCTCAGCATTGCAACCGCCGACGCCACGTCTATGGACGAAGTCGCCGCCCTTCTCAGCCGCACCGCTGCGCCGCTCGTGGGTGCTGCCAATGCCGCCATCGGTGTCGTGGCAAACAACCGTTCGGCGCTGCAGATCTTTCAGGGCCCAACTGCGACCGCGGGGAACGCCCCGATCCGCATCCTGGATCTCGAAGAAATCACGCCGATGACCGATGCGGTGCGAAAGAATCAAAGCGTTGTCGTTGGAACCGAAGAGTTCACCACGCTGTATCCCAGGATCGCGGCGCGAACCAGCGTTGGCGATGTCGCCGAAATTGCGGCGTTCCCGCTGCAATTGAACGGCGAGACGTTGGGCGGCTGCTTCTTCCGATTTGCTGCCGGCGGCGACCTCGACCAGCATCGCTTGCCGCTGATGGAGCAATTGCTTCCGGTCTTGGCGCGGGCCATAGCTCGCATCCAGGATCGGGCCGAACTGGTTGCCTATGCCCGCCGGCTCGAGCAGTCGAATCGCGACCTGGACAACTTTGCCGCAGTAGTGGCCCACGATCTCAGTGCACCTGTGAGACGCATTGGTTCGTATCTCCAACTGCTGGAACGTGAGCTCGCTCCGCTACCGACGAACGCGGCTCGCTATTCCACCATCATCCAGGATCAGGTTCAGCACCTTCATCTGTTGTTGCGAGACACCCTGGCCTATGCGCAAGTGGTTGCGCCCACCGACACCCGACAACACATCTCACTCGAAACCGTATTGCACGAGACCATGCAGGCGCTGGAACCGGTACTTACCAGCAGTAATGCAACCACCACGGTGGGTCCGCTGCCGGTTCTCGACGTCGAAGTTACGCTCGTCCGTCAAGTGTTCGAAAATCTCTTCGACAATGCGCTGAAGTACCGCCATGTCGATCGCGATCCAGCAATCGAGATCGGGGCCGAACGAGAACCCCGCGAGCCCGACACCTCCAAGACCTGGTGGAAGATACGTTTCGCAGACAACGGGATAGGAATCGACCCTGCCCGATACGACGAGGTATTCGCCATGTTCGCTCGGCTCGAGAACACCGATGACCGACCAGGAACGGGTGTTGGATTGGCGTTTGTGAAACGGGTTGTCGAACGCCATGGTGGCACCATCGGCGTCGGCCCCAGCGCGCACGGTGGCACGGCCTTCTGGTTCACGCTGCCAGGTCCTGTCGAACACGACGTGCTCTAATCGCGCACTCGAATGGAGGGCGAGCCGCACCCATTCCCTGGTGTCTTCGCGCGCAACGGCGAGACGTTAGGGTGCGGTCATGTCGCAGTTCTCCGGTTTGGCGGCTCTCCGAGGCATGATTCGAACCGACGCTTCCCAGATGCGGTCCGCTCGCCGCAAGTTTGGGGCGGGCCGATCAGACGGCCGTCAGGCTTCGATGATGACGAAAGTTGGGTCGCTGCGATTGTCATGGAAATCGACGGCTTGAACGGCGTACGTCGACGCACCCGGAAGCGGTCGGGTGTCGACGAAGCATGTCTGGCTCAGGTCGGCGCCGCCGCCCAGGTACTGCAACTCACCGCTGTCGAGCACCAGCGACACGCTGTAGGACGCGAACTCGACGTTGTCGGAGGACGGTGACCAGCAGATGGTCAAACCCTGGCTGGTTGTCTCTGTGGAGACAATCTCGACCTCGGCGGGCGGCTCGGTATCGGTCGTGGTGAGCGCATTGGTCCAGCGGCGAGACAACGACAAGTTGTCGATCTCGGGCACCAAGATGTACGAGTAGAACGTGTTCGGCTCGACCGTGCGGTCGACAAATTGTGTATCGCTGCCGGCGTAGACCCTGGTGAGGTCCTGCACGTCGACCAGCTCAAGATCTACGCCCAGCGATGGCACGCGATACACGACGTAACGCACATCGTCGGAAGCGATCGAGGCCCACACCAGTTCGACGGTGTCTTCGGACATGGTCCCACGAGCGATCCAGTAGTCGTTGGTGGCGAAGCCGGGATTCTCGGCGGCACGCTCGACGGGCGGGGCGGTTACAGCAATTGTGATCGGCGGGATGATTGCTTCTGGAGGTGCGGTGGCTGCTGACACCTCGGTAGGCGTGGCAGGTAGCGCGCTGGCCGTGATCGACGTCGGGACCGATGTGGGCGATGAATCCGATGTTGTCTCGGAGGCGCATGATGTCAGTAGTACAAGCGACATCGCAAGCGGAGCGAGGCGGCAGGATCTCATTCGGTGAACCGTACCGCTGCGCCGAGCAGGCGGCAGGACTTGCTCTGGCCGACCCAAGATCAAGTGGTCACTCGGGTTGGGATCGCTTCGAGCTCTCGATCGGTTCACCCTCGCGCCACGCTCTCAGTTGGTCAAGACCTCGAGAACACGTTCTGATGGGCGGCCGATCACGGCTCGATCGCCAACAACCGCTATGGGCCGCTGCATCAGCTTCGGATGCATGAGGAGCAGCTCAACGACTGCGTCTTCGGCCGTGTACGCGTCGTGATCGAGACCGAGTTCGCCAAAGTGCGCGTCGTGTCGAACCATATCGCCGACAGGATCTGTCAGTTTGGCGATGATGCTTCGAAGGGTCGGTTCATCGAGGGGCTCTTGCAGATACTCGACGACAGTGAAATCGACATTGCGTTCTTCGAGGAGGGCGACCGCCCCACGGGCGTGGCCTCAATCGGGGTTGAAATACAGGGTCATGTGTTCGTTGGTCATTTGTACAAACTAGTCCAGCCTCACGAACGTGGAAGCCCATTGGCGAGCTGGACACGACGAGTGGCCGTTGTCGGGGTCATTCAACCTTGGTGTGCTGGGTAGCGAGTGGCTCTGCCCAACGTGCGGAGGCTGAAGTGGCTGCCTGACAGAACTGCCCCCCCAGGTCCGAGTGC
>ENA-ORXM01003010-ORXM01003010.1-marine-metagenome-genome-assembly--contig:-NODE-3010-length-17829-cov-4.872859_pt1 | contig 17829 bp, 14 predicted proteins | sample MGYA00237867_ERZ511480 | MGnify/ENA primary metagenome ERZ511480 (study PRJEB26309, sample SAMN06266103) | marine metagenome | isolation source: Algal blade | place: United Kingdom:Sidmouth, United...
ATTCCATTATTAGATACCATAGTAAAACATGTACCTGCTCCAAAGATCGAGGAAGGGAACACACAGATGTTGATAACTTCACTTGATTTCTCAAAGTATACAGGTCGTATCGCGATCGGTAGACTACAGCGTGGTGAAATTAAGACAGGTCAGTACGTGACTTTGATGGATAAAGGAGGATTGAATAAAAAACACCAAGTGAAGAGTTTGTTCGTTTTTGACGGATTAGCTAAGAAGGAAGTAAAGGAGGTAGCTGCAGGTGAAATATTTGGGGTGTCAGGTATTGATGGTTTTGATATCGGAGATACTATCGCGCACGCGGAAGATCCAGAAGCGCTTGTTTCTATCGCGATTGATGAGCCTACGATGAGTATGCAGTTTGTGATTAACGATTCTCCATTTTTTGGTCAAGATGGAAAGTTCGTAACTTCTAGGCATATCAAGGAGAGACTGGAAGCCGAGACTGAAAAAAACTTGGCGATGAGAGTGGAGCCAACAGCTACGGCTGATGCATTTAGAGTATTCGGTAGAGGTGTGCTACACCTGTCTGTATTGGTAGAGACCATGCGTCGGGAAGGCTATGAGTTGCAGATTTCTCAGCCGCAGGTTATCATCAAAGAAATCAATGGCCAAAAGCATGAGCCGGTAGAAGAGTTGACAATTGATCTTCCTGAAGTATACTCTGGTAAGGCGATAGAGATGATCACCAAGCGTAAAGGAATGATGCTTTCTATGGTGCCGAAGGGTGACCGGATGATATGTGAATTTGAGATTCCTTCGCGTGGTATTATCGGATTGAGAAACTTCATGTTGACAGCAACAGCTGGGGAGGCAATTATGAATCACAGATTCAAAGAATTTCAACCTTGGAAAGGAGATATTCCCGGTAGACAAAACGGATCCTTAATCAGTATGGAAACAGGAAAGTCCATTCCATTCTCTATGTTTAATTTGCAAGAGCGAGGTAAGTTTTTTGTTCCTGCTAACCAAGAAATCTATGAAGGACAAATTGTAGGAGAGCACATTCGTCCAGGGGATCTAGTGATAAACTTGACCAAGACTAAGAAGTTGACCAACATGCGTTCCTCGGGTGCGGATGATAAAGTGAAACTTACACCACCAGTATTATTTACGTTAGAAGAAGCGTTAGAATATATCCAAGGCGATGAGTATGTAGAGGTGACTCCAAGCAACATGCGTCTTAGAAAGATTCACTTGAAGGAAAATGATCGCAAGAGAGCAAAGAATTCTATAGCAGCTAACGTATAATCGAGACATGGATTTACCTACTATAGAAATATTAGGAATATCCATATCAGAGCCGGTAACAATGCTTACCGACATTATTTTAGCCATATTTTGTTTCTACTTTTATCGACAGATAATGAAGAAACCATCGATTGAGCGAGGTAAGATTTACTTCGCTCAGTTTTTTTTATGGATGGCATTCTGCACTTTTCTAGGTGGCGTGATGGGGCATGGCTTTCTGCCTTACTTCGGTATCGCTGGTAAATATCCAGCATGGATACTGACCATACTCTCCATGTTTTGGTTACAAATAGCTATGATAGATTTGCTTCGCGGAAAGGTCAGTGTCACCTTAATCAATATCTTGCAAGGTATCAGTATCGCGATGGTGCCGATATTTTTGACATTGACATTTGCAAAAGCGCATTTTAGCTACTCCATATTCCATAATATCGGCGCGGCAGTGATGATCATAGGTGTTTTAATATTTTGTCTAATAAAATACAAAACGCAGGGAACGGAATGGGTGCTTGGATCGTTATTAATATCGAGTATAATACCTTACTTCCAAATAAACAGAATCGGCATCAATAGGTGGTTTACATATCATGACGTTTGTCATGTGATGATGTTGATCGGTTTCTACGTATTATATATAGGCGCGACAAAATTATACAATCATATTGAATACCAAGACAAATTATATCGCCGACTCCCTTGAACGTTCTGATCAGAAGTGGAGTGCTTACACACACGGCTTTGGTTTTGCTGTTCTCTTACTTATATTTTTACCATACTTATATTACTGCTCTTACTACACGGATTGGGTAGGTCTAGCAGGAATTTCGATCTTTCTTTTTTCAGTGATGATGACATATGGCAGCTCTGCTATTTATCATTTCAAATATTTTACACCTTATCGGACTTATTTGCAGCGTTGTGATCACATCAGCATATTTTTTATGATCGCGGGTAGCAACACGCCTTTCATTCTTATGTTTATGGAAGGGGCTCAACAAATTGCCTTCATGGTATTGTTCTGGGGTTTAGTCTTAATCGGTACTTTATACAAGATGTACTTTCTCAATAAGTACCCTTGGTTTTCACTATGCTTCTATCTGGTTATTGGCTGGCTTGGCTTAGTGACTGCGTCTCAGGTCTACACTATGTTGCCTTTCAACTCCATGATGTATCTGCTCGGTGGCGGTATCATGTACACTATAGGCACATACTTTTACAATGACGATGACCTGCGGTACAACCATACTATTTGGCATTTATTTGTTATGGCGGGTACGACTTTACACTTGATCGGTGTCATAGCACTACTCTAGATTTCACATTTTATGATTTCTATCTTTTGGGCGATCCCCATTTATCCTTTACTACTGCCCTAGTGCTGCTAATGGGTCAGGCTATGTCGTGGTGCGCTATCGCTCCCGTACTGCGCCTGGAAAAAACAGGCTTGCACCGCCGAAGAAAATTTTCGGCGCACTATCTATCCTTATCGCAAATTTCAGAAAAATCCAAATACGCTTAGATCAGCGTTTTTTTTTGCATCATCCGCGTACCGTCGAAATGAGAGCAGTTAGCAAATGGTTTCACGCAGAGTTCGCAGAGGAGAAAAACACGCGGAGTTCGCAGAGCTAAATAGAATTTCAGAAAAATCAAATCCGCTTAGATCAGCGTTTTTATTCGCATCATCCGCGTACCGTCGAAATGAGAGCAGTTAGCACATGGTTTCACGCAGAGTTCGCAGAGGAGAAAAACACCAGGCCAAGCCAAATTAACAAATACACAAATTAACAAATCCACAAATCCACAAATACACAAATCCACAAATCCACAAAATTACTGCGGATAATGCCTCAGGCCAGGTTTTAAAACAATAGCCTTGCCATTCGCATCCTTCTCATACCATTCTCCTTTGGTAAGTTCTCGTGGATAAGAAAACTCTTTGTCAGCGGGCAAATACTCAGACTTGATATCTAGACTATTATAATTATTGATATTGTCGGTAGTGACAGTGGCACCTCCAAGTTGGATGTCTGCTTGAGTGATAACGTCGTCTAAAAATAATTTACCCATGGAAAAAGATCTTCCGTAGAGCATGTTTTCGCGCATGTTCTTAGCATCCACTAGAAAAAATAGAGTCTGACTTTCACCACGCCTTATTTTGGTATTAATCTGAAATGCGGCAGTAGTGATGTGATCGTGAAAAGGACCGTAGACTAAAAAGCTAGCGTCTCGTAGGGCTAGATCCTTATCGCCCGTATTTTGAAAGATAGCACTAAACTTCAGTACCTTCTTTTGCTCATAATACCCAGCGCCCTCATTACTGATTTTAACAGATAAGTTAGTAGGTAGATCAACGGGTGGAAATTCAGATTTTACTTTCATTCCATTTGCCGCCATATCTTTGCCTATAGCTAGGATATCCGCAAAAGTCTTGCCTTTTAGCTCATAGTCAAGATAAGAACGCTCCCTCAAAACGGTATGATTTATCAAGAACATTTCTTGACCAGATACCAGTTGCTCCAAGCCTAGCTGCGACAGATCCTCTTCGTACCGCTCCGCTATAAATGGTCGATCTATAGCGGAGTGGCAGGAGCAAAGAAGGAATGCGATTCCAAGAAATATAATTCTACTTAACATCTATCCGCGATTTTGGCGCAAGATAGGAAAATTGAATTTATGGATTTATACTATTTTATCCTACATCATCGTCGTCATCGATAATGTGCATTTCTATCGTATCCTGATTACTTTGAATGAGTTGATCGTTGATCTCATCCGCATTTGAGATGATTCCAAGTGAAAGAAATAAAGCAATAATTAATTCTAACATAATAATTAGTTTGTTGGATTAAATAATTGATACAAACTAACGGCATATAGAAGCATCATTCAATTTAGGATAGCGTTTAGATTGGTGTAGAAGATACACTAGAATATTTATTATATTTATGGCTAATAAATTGAAAGTCATATAAATATAAAATACAGTTGTATTGTAAAATTTATATACCAGATAAGCCTTATATGAAAAAGTTGAAGGAATTGATAGCGGATGTAAGCCCTACTAAGCTGAAAAGTGTACAAGTACTAGGGAGAGAAAATAACTTAACGGACCAGCTTTACCACATCATCCAAAAAGACAATGTTAAGAATGATACTGAAGCCATGCAGATATTATATGGAGACAAGAACTCTAAAACTGCATACTATCAAGTCAAGCAAAAATTGTACAATCGCTTAGTAGATTCACTATTTTTAATTGATTTAAAATTAAAGAAGCAAAACAAGTATATAGTAGCACGAAACTACTTAATAAAATATGCTGCGGCATTTGAAGTTGTAAAATCAAGAGGGGCATATGAAAATCAGCTATATTTAGGGGAGAAACTCATAAAGCTAGCCGTGCAATACAATTTATGTCAATTTGTTACCAGATTAGCCCCTAGGATGTGGCAGTTATCAGCTCTTGTTCGGAGCGATGAAAAGGCTTTAGAATATTATCACGATTTATATGGCACCTATAGAAAAATTGAGGACCTAAATAATCTGACCAATTTTTATTGGTATCGAGTTATCTACCATACATCAAAGAAGCGGATGATCATCAACTTGGAGCTCATGGAAGATATTAAATCTTATATCGAAGAAATTGAAAGTAAAATGTTGCCGTCACACACTTGTGTAACCTTTTTGAATTTAAGTACTTTAAAACTACGTATCCTAGAGATGCAAAATAATCATGAAGCGATAATAGCGCTGGTAGATAGTATTCTGCCTCAACTAGATTCTTATCCAGACGTAATACCAAATTATTATCATATTATTCTGACCAGAAAAATAACCTCACTCATTACGCTCAGGAGGTATGCAGATGCGCGTAGAGCAACTAAGCTTGATGCTAGCTATCTAAGGGAAGGTAATAAGACTTGGTACACTCTACGAGAAAATATAATTGTGCTTAATTTTTATGAGGGCAATTATAAAGAAGGATATGATGTCTACTATGATACCATTAATAATGAATCATTCAAACTACTACGTGAAAGTAAACAAGAGATTTTTAAAGTTTATCGAGCGTATTTTCAGTTTTTTGTGAATGTGGGTTTGCTAGAAATACCCAAAGATAAAGTAGAGAAATTTCCATTTAGATATGCAAAGTTTATCAATGATGTTCCCATCTACGAGAATGATAAAGTGGGAATAAAAATCACCATTGTCGTTGCACAATTTTTATTACTTTTCTCAGAGGAAAAGTACTTGGACGCTATTAACAAGATAGAATCTGTACGTCAATATTCTCGGGCCTATCTGCGCAAGGATGCAACTTATAGGTCTAACTGCTTCTTAAAAATGCTCATCAAACTCATAGAATGTAACTATCATAAGGAAGCTACTATGAGAAAAACTAAAGTATTATTTGAAAAACTCAATAATCATCCTATGGATGTTCAGCGTCAGACAAGCCATGTGGAGATAGTACCCTTCGAAAATCTATGGGAAATAGTCCTAGGCTCCATAGATAATAGCTTTAGAGGAAAATTTAAGAATGAGATTAAAAGCAAAACATAGAATTTCATGATATTCATGGCATATTTGATTAATGCTATAGGCTTATAATCAAGGTGTTATATTTAATTATGACCCAATATAAGTTATATCTCCTACACGAAAAATGATACTATATCACCTTTGTTTCAATTGTTGGTTAGTGTATTTTTATCATTAAATAAGTTTAGCGCTGATTTAAAGACTATTAACTAACTAGCTAAGTTTTAATAAAGCCTGTATAGCAGCCCAAAAAACACTATATGCGCCTCAGATCCAAATGAAAACAATTTGAAGAGGCACCTATACGGATTTATGCTTCAACCCAAACAACAAAGTATAATTCGAATTCCCATTTTGGGAGTTCAATTATTCTTTTCTTATCTCTGGAAAAATAGTGTCTATTACTTCATTTGTTATAACAAAAAAATGAATACGCTAATATTGTACATCAAAATTCCATATCCTTATAAGGATTAAGATCAAAATTCTTCAATATCTACACTACCGAATAATCTCCATACACGTTCAAATTTTTTAGGCAGATCTGTCTTTACCTTAATACTAATCTCGCCATATTCAAAGTTGATCATCCTAGCACATAAAAAAAGTCCTTTGTGTAATAGCGTATTTCCAATCTCTCCGTATAATTTATCGCCTAAAATAGGCGAGCCTTGTGACGAAAGATGTATTCGTAGCTGGTGCGTCCTACCAGTTAAGGGTTGCAATGAAAGTAAACTATAATCCTGTCCACTATTAGAAGTAATACGCTCTAGCACAGAATATTTTGTAATCGCGCTTTGGCCATCAATGTGCTCATTAATAGTACTTTCTTCGGGCAATTTGCCGTGTACGATGGCTGTATATTCTTTAGTGATTTGTTGTGTTGCAAATAATTCACCCATTCGCATCTGTGCGCTTTTAGTCTTAGCAATTACTAGACAGCCAGAAGTAGATTTGTCAAGTCTGTGACAAGGTGTAGGGTAGGGAAGCGCGTCTAACCTTGTGCTTCTTTTAAGGTTGTATCCAAGTGCATTGTATATTGTTCTGTAGAGATTGCCGCTTACTACTATACCGGCTGGCTTATGGATGACCGCTACATCTTCATCCTCATAGAGTACTTTGAGCGGTAGTTCGTAGATTTTAGGGACTTTGGTATATAAGTTTAGCAAGTCGATACGCTGACCCGCTCTTAGTTTCCAGCCCGAAGCACCCACTTCGCCATCGACCAAAATACATTTATTCTTAATTGCTTTTTTGATTCCTTTTCGAGAAGGAATAATCTTCTGAAAGGCGATGTAAGCATAGTTGTACAAGCGTTCATTTTCCGCCTCAGGAGTTACAATATTAGTTTCAAGTATAGTCAAGATAAAGTTCTATCGTTGGATGATGAAATTGGCGCTGTAGGCTGAATCTTCTCCAACAATGACCAAGTGGTACAAGCCTGATTGCATCGATGCACAATCAATGCGTGTAGTTAAGTTTAATGCTCCCTCTTTTAGCAACATACCACTATTGTTGTAGATAGCCCATTGGCTGTCAATATCTAGTATCAGTTCTGTAGTAGAAACATTTATAAAATCCATAGTTGGATTAGGGGATACTTTTATATTTTTGGAGTGAACTATTGTATTTGTACCTAAGCTCACAGTCGTAAAGAAGTCATCCGACAAACAAATAGTGGGTACAGCATCCTGTACAATTGTAGCTACTGAAGCCTTCACTACATTACTCATAAAGGTAAAATCTAAAGAATCCAAAACATCCTCTGGGCCATGGTAATTTTCATTTCTAAAATTAGCCCCATCTGTCAGCATCAGTGCAGGAATATCTGCTACCCAAAAAGGCGTATGATCAGACCGTCTTAGATCGGGTACAATTTCTCCAGTGCCAGGTGCTGCTACGGATAGGACTTTTAGGTCTGGAACATAAACATTAGCAGCAGCCTCAAAAGATTGCATCAGTGCCATGGAGTTTTGTGTGTTACCAACATTGGTGATAAAGTTACCCCTATTGTCATCGTCTTCTACGGCTTGTTGTTGAGCTGGAAATAATTGCCCAAATCCAGAAGGAAAAGTTTGCGAGTTTGGTCTATCACTATAGTAGCCTATCATCTCAAAATTTAGATAGCCTTCCATTTCACCGAAGCTATCCTTATTATTGGAGACGAAATCTATACTTCCTAGCAGTCCTTCTTCTTCTAGATCCCAAGCCACAAAGGCAATTCTCTTTTCGAATTGATACTGAGAAAGGACGCGTGCAGCCTCAAGCATGCCTACCACAGCGGAACCATTGTCATCCGCTCCTGGACTGCCTTCTACAGTGTCATAGTGTCCACCTATGAGCCATACATTTTCATCTTGTCCACATCCTGACTGTGTGCCGATAATATTCAAACCATTGTAGGTAGAGTTAAACGGGAATGACTGCTCTAAAACTTCAAGGTCATAAGTATCCATCCTATCTTTGATCATATCTTGCGTCATGCCTAGTTGGTCTACACCAGCGGTACGATGTCGCACCCCTTCGATAAGTTCTAAATCTTGACGCATCTGATTGCTGTCTATTTGGTTGACTAATTCAGAGATGACTTCTACTTCAGGTGATTGGCTCACAAATAGAGTCAAGTTATAAAATGAGCCTTCATTAGGTCCTTGCCAGGTGATTACTTTATTTGTACCAGCTGTGATTTCTTCTCCAATCTCACCAACAGCACCTTCTAGACTTTGATAATAATTTGGATTGTTTTCCGTCTTTCTTTGTAGACTAACCTTGGCAATTGCTCCTGTGGGTAGGGTTAGATTGTACGTCAACTCAATAGATGCGCTATCACCTGATATAGGGTTTAGTATCACATTATCTATCTCTATCGATGATTGACTTATAAGGTCGGAGGTAAATAGTCCAAGTAAGGAAAGCACACAGACCATCTTATATAATTGGGGTAAACATCCTAAGGAAGTTAGCTTTATCATGGCAATTGATTTTCTGATATTATACAAATATAGACTCTTATAAGGCATCTTATTCTTTAGGACTAGGGGTAGTAGCCAGCCAGATATTACGAGCAGCATTTTTCATGCTGCTTGTAATATCTGGAGTCCGCTAGGACCGAGCTGACTAGCGAGTGGCGAATGGCGCGACCCTAGCCTGCCGCTTTTCGCGGAAGGCTAGGGAAGGCCCCAAATATTACATATGCATATATTATTCCTTTAAGTTGAGTTGACCAAAAACGCTGGCATCTATCCAACCCATATTTTTTTCTTCGCCTGGGATGAACATATCACCCATAAAATGTTCGCGCTCTTTGCTCTGATCGTTGTCGCAATAGGCAACCATAAAACCAATCTGTTTTCCTTTGCTCAGCTTGACTCTCGAAGCCTCCATATCCGCATCACTATATCTGTCTGAGTAGAGCTTTACCCCAACTTCCCAAGACATCATGTTGCGATTTCGTTGTTTGCTGATCATTACATGATCGTCAAAGTAAGCTGGCTTTTGATCTTCGCCTATGTCCACCACTTTGTCATCAAGAGAAAGGTGATAGGCAAATGCATTATAGTTGTATTGATGGTCGCCACGAGATCTATCCTCGTCGACAAATATTTCTAAGCAATCATCGTCCCAGTATCGGTCGAGACCGTCGGGATGAATATCTATGAAGTTGTCGTCCTGAATTTCTGCGAATACATAGATCATGTTTTCATCCCACAGAAGTTTGTAGCGCCCTTGAAAATCTTCAGTGCTCGGCATTTCGCCTTTCATCAATTGATCCATGGGGCGCCATACAGATTTATTCCAGTCTGCTTCAGAGGCCTTGCCATCTAACAAAATCTTTCTACTGGCTTTGGAAATATACTGCGGCAGAAAAGTCTCGTTGATCTCGGGCTTACCTGGAGTTGTGATACTAGTTTCGGCAATAGTACTTGTCTCTTTCTTAGTCGTTTTACATGCACTAAACATCATGAAGAATGCAGCTACCCCAATAATAAATATCTTCTTTGTCATCTATTTAAGTTCTAATTTTGTTTCGGCGTTTGCGCCACCTTGTTCCAATTTTATCGTGTAGTCCCCTGCAGGAAGATAGTATTTGCCATCTTCGGCAGCATCAAATTTTTCGTCCTTTTCCGACTTGAGATATTGAATTCCCGCAGGTCCAATACTATAATCAAAGTCAAAAATGTTGATACCTTTTTCGACTGGTATATAGTCGGAGTAGACAACACCTTTGTCATTTTCCATCGTTAGCCGCACTTTGCCAGCATTCTCTGAATAGATCCGAATAGGAAGTGTCGACTTTTCCTTTGGGGACCAAATGTTTTTCTTGGCACCTAGTCCTCGAGGACTTCGTTGTGAACCAAGATCAAATACCATAAGTGGCTCAGCGTTATTCATTTCTTGTAGTGGTATAATATTACCCAAATAAATGGACCTGCCATGTGTACCCACTATCAGATCGCCAGTACTAGGATGTACCACCACGTCATGTACAGCTACTGCTGGCAGACCATTGTTCATCAGCATATAACTAAGTCCTCGATCAAGACTGATGTATAATCCGTGGTCGGTACCGATGTATAGTAGGTCCGGATTTTTTGTATCTTCTTTGATCACATTGACGGGTTCTATAGGCAGACCGTTGCTGATAGATTTCCAATTTTTACCATTGTCATCAGACATGAAAACGTATGCATTAAAATCATCCCAGCGATACCCATTGAGCGATACGTAAACACGGTTTTTGTCATGACGACTAGCCCATACACGTGTCACCCACATATCATCTGGTAGGCCAGCAGAAATGTCTGCCCAGTTAGCACCACCATCATTACTGAGATGTACAAGCCCATCGTCTGTGCCCGCATATAGTTTCCCAAACTGGAATGATGATTCATCGATAGAGGTGATTGTACCATAGGCAACGTCTCCCTTTTTACCGCCCTTGGTTAAATCTTCAGAAATGGCTTTCCAATCTTCGCCTTTGTTCATAGAGCGATAAAATTTATTAGCTCCCATGTACAAAATATCCTGATTGTGTACAGACAAATGTATAGGCGTCTGCCAGTTAAATCGCAGTGGACTTTCACCTAGTTCATGCTTTGGCTGGATCAGAGTCTGCTCACCTGTAGTGCGATTAATGCGAAAATACCAGCCAAATTGAAAGCCTGTATAAATCGTTTCATTGTCCCGCGTGTCCACAGCTATTTGCATGCCATCTCCCCCTATCAATTCCTTGTATGGATAGTGCCCAGTGTTGTGCCATCTGTTAGAAGCTTTGTAAGTATGTTCGCCTACCCAGACTCCATTATCCTGCAGTCCACCATAGATATTATACGGCTCCGCATGGTCGACGGCGACAGAATAAAACTGACCTACCGCGGGCGTATTGCTCTTCGTCCAATTGCCTCCATCATCATACGAAATATGAACACCGCCATCATTACCGAGAATGATATGCTCATCCCTATTGGGATTGCACCAAAGCGCATGATGGTCTACATGGACATTTTCCTCGTTAATATTTTCGAAAGTCTTACCACCGTCTTTAGAGACTACGACGGGAACGCCCATAAAGTAAATTTTATCCAAGTCATGCGGAGAAATGTGAATTTGCCCGAAATAATATCCGTAACTATTATATACCATATCGAGGTAATCTTCATGCGTTTTACGCCAATTCACACCATCGTCATCTGATCTATATATTTCTGCACCGACCACTTCTGTATCAAACAAAAGAGCGTTTGCATCTTCGGTGAATGTCACCAGATCAACAGGTTTTAATGCATCGTTTTCTATTTTTTTAATTACTTCTTCTGCAGTATATTTTTCTGGAAAATTTTGCGCCTCTAAATAAGTTTTAATTTTTTCTATCGGCAGAGCAATGAATTTTTCCTTACTCATATTTCGTAATTCATCTTTACTAAGTTCGCCCTTTTTTTTATCTTTATCGACAGGTCGTCTAGCATAATTATCAACAATTGCATACATCACATTTTGCCCATTTATATTATGTCGAGCGATACCAATACGACCAACTTTATCTCCTGTAGGAAACCCGCTTTTAACGGTACTTATTTTGGACCATGTCTCTCCCCCGTCGGTACTTTTATGGATACCCGAACCTACGCCTGATTCCACAAAGTTCCATGCCCGGCGCTCTCTTGTCCAAGTAGAGGCATACAAAATATCAGGATTCGCATCATCTATCAGTAGGTCTATCGCACCACTATTCTCATCTATAAATAAAGTCTTCTTCCAAGTGTTCCCTCCATCCGTAGTTTTGAAAACACCTCGTTCTGGGTTAGCGGAGTAGAGGTGTCCGAGCATGGCTACCCACAGTGTATTATTATCCTCTGGATGCAAAACGATACGCGCCGAATGGTGGGTCTCAGGAAGCCCTTTGTGCTGCCAAGATTTTCCCCAGTCATAGCTCACGTACATTCCTATACCCGCATAGGACGACCTACTAGAGTTTACTTCGCCAGTCCCTATCCAGATTATACTATCCTGCCAGTTCACCGCGATGTCGCCAATAGTCATCACCGCCTCATTATCAAAAATAGGTGTAAAACTGTTGCCATTATTTTCTGTGTACCAAAGTCCTCCTGATGCATATGCAGCAAAAAAGTGGGATGGATCTTTTTCGTCCACTGCCAGGTCGGTTACGCGTCCACTAAACACCGTCGGCCCCACGGATTTAAACGCTATGGCATTGACGGTGCTTTTTTCGGAGGCCGCCTTCCTTTGACTCTCCATTAGCATCCGCTCGCTTGCAGGAGTAGCAGGGGGTTGTTGCGCTTTTACATTAACACCCCAGATGAGCAATAAGGCAAGTAGTAAAATTATTCGATTCATATTCATTTTTGTATTGATTAAAAAAGACCGTTCCCAAGCATTTTATTTTGATAATCCGTGTTAGGATTTATAAGCAATCTGGAGGGAAAGCTATTATCATTCTCAGCTATTTACTTAGAAACGGTCTAATTGCAATATATATCTTCTGCCTTATAATTTATAATAATCACTAGACTATATAAATCCCCCTTACATAGTTGCTATAGATGAGAAGCGTTAAATGATTGATTGTGAACAAAAATTTATTAGTTGGAGATTATTTATTTTTAGGGGGTGCCTCTATGTTGCCAAGAAAAATGGCAAAATAGAGTCGCGCTATCCATGACTACGCTACAGCTTCGGCCTCGGCTAAAAAGCGCCGAGTCTAGCCCCGAAGAGGGGCTATCATTACTATCCCTCACCCGGGAAGGGGGTTCTTCATAATGGCTATTTAACTATATTGATCATTCTGCTATAATAAAACGTAATAAAATGGAGAAACCCTTAATCGGCAACAAACGTTACTATTATTAGTAATATATTTGTTTTCAACCAGCAGAAATAATTAATGCACAATCAGCAACTTTCGAAGCACCTGAAACCTACCTTTTGGACTTGGTGGAGGTATAGAAAGAATAAGCGTAAACTAGGTTATTGTGGGGATAATATATTTTTCGAAAAAGATGTTTCACTTATGCGATTTCCGAAAAATATATCCTTGGGTACCGATATGGTCTTAAAATCTGGTGCACGGATTTGTGCGTGTAATGAACTTGCAAAGGTGCAGATAGGAGAGCGGACTACTTTTGGATACCATTCATTCATTTTTGCTTCCGCTGGAGTAGAAATCGGAAATGATTGTTTGATCGCGCCATTTGTCTACATAGTGGATAGCGATCATAATATTGATAAAAACAGAAAGATAAACCAGCAAGGAAATATAACAGCACCTATCAAAATCGGCAACGATGTTTGGATAGGCACTGGAGCCAAGATTTTAAAAGGAGTTACTATTGGTGATGGTGCAGTGATTGCTTCTGGAGCATTGGTTAAAAATGATGTTGCTCCATTTGATATTGTAGGTGGTGTTCCTGCTAAAAAAATTAGTGAAAGAAGGTGAAAATAGGAACGATCATACTCTGTCGATATTCGTCGACTAGACTTCCAGGAAAAATTTTGAAGAAGCTCAATGAAAAGCCTGTCTTATCATATCTATATGAGAAATTTGCTAAGCATATTGATAATAATGATGATCTACTGGTTTGTACTTCCACAGACCCAACAGATGATATACTTGTAGACTTTTGTAAGGCGCATAATATGAATGTTTTTCGTGGTAGCCTAGAAAATGTCGCAGAGCGATTTCTACAAGCTGCAGAATATATGAATTATGATTATGCGGTCAGGATAAATGGAGATGCACTATTTGTGGATATTCCTACCTATTTAGAAATGAAAGAGCAATGCAAGAAGCAAGATTACGATTTTCTTTCCAATGTCAAAGGCCGTTCTTTTCCATTCGGGATGAGCATTGAGTTTGTAAAAACTAGCTTTTATAGCTCTATACAGCATGCAATTCAAACTAGCGCACGCTATCGCGAACACGTCACTTTATATCTTTACGAAAACGATATGATAGGCAAACAACAGCATATATTAAATACAGTCAGTCCTAAGTTGGCTGGCTTGGATGTGGCATTAGACGAGCCTAAGGATTGGGAATTATATCAAGATATAATGGATAAATTGGGGCAAGATTTTTATAATTGTGACTTGAAACAATTTAGTACCGTTATACAATCGATCAAAGATGAATACAAATTGGCAGGGAAAACATGGACCTCTACTCATAGCTGAGATTGGAGGCAATCATGAAGGAGATTTCGAATATGCGAAGCGATTGACTCAGTTAGCTATAGAAGCTGACGTAGATTATATAAAATACCAACTCTATTCCGGCGATACTTTAGTAAGTCGAGTAGAGAACCCTATTCGTAATAAGCACTTCAAAAAATTTGAGCTATCTCCAAAGATGTATTTAGAATTAGCTAAAATGTGTCAAGCGGCAGGTATTGGTTTTATGGCATCTGTTTGGGATACAGACTATATAGAGTGGATAGATGCTTATATGCCTATCTACAAGATAGGTTCAGGTGACTTGACTGCATACCCTGTACTTAAGGAGATTGCGGCATTGGGCAAACCGATTATTTTATCTACAGGTCTTGCCAGTATAGAAGATGTTATTGGAACTGTTAAATACCTTCAAGGACTTGATAAGCGTTATGAAGATCCTAATTATTTATCTATCTTACAATGCACATCCATGTATCCAATCCCTTACGGAGACGCGAATTTAGCTGTCATGAAGTCTATTGCGAAGGAAACTGGTTTACCGGTTGGGTATTCAGACCATACAGAGGGAAGTAAAGCTTTAGAGATTGCAGTGGCTATGGGTGCACAGATTTTAGAATTTCACTTTACAGACACACGTGAAGGAAAGGAATTTCGTGATCATAAAGTGTCGCTAACAAGAGATGAAGTACAGCAGCTTATTATGGATATCAAAAATATAATTTCACTTCGAGGTAACGCTAACAAAATACCATTGCCCATTGAAGGGGAGCATCCCATAACTTTTCGAAGAGCTGTATATCCTAAGCATGATATTGCTGCGGGTACAGTATTAGAGGCAAAACATTTGACAACGCTGCGTCCTTTACATGGCATTGATGCACGATCTTTCGATGAAGTAGTAGGCAAGAAAACGTTGCGCGCTTTGAAAGCACATGAAAAGTTGGGGTGGGCGGATTTTGAGTGAATGGGTTTTAATATATAATTTAATTATAATATAAGTAGATGGAAGCAGTAGCTTTAGAAATAGTATGTCATCTTTGTAAATCTAAAGAGAGTATAAAACTCTTGACGGTCAATAAACGACCAGAAGGAGAAACGGATTATAAAATTTCAAAAAAAGATTATTACCGTGAAGTACACGAGTGTAAAAATTGTGGTGTGTTTTTTAATGCTAGGCAAGATGGACTCATTCCTGAAGATTTTTATGAGGGACAATATAATGCTGCTATAGAAATGGGAACACTAGATAAGAGATTTAATAAAATAATTAACTTTCCGTTTAAAAATTCAGATAATAAAAATAGGGTTCTAAGAATAGTCAGTTTTCTATATCAAAATGATAGAGAAATAATGAGAATGAATGTATTAGACGTGGGTTCAGGGACTTGCGTATTTTTACATGAAATGAAAAAATTTGGCTTCAATACCTATAGTATTGATCCCGACCCTAATTCTACCAAACACTCTCTAGAAACGGTAAAAGTAAATAAAGCGTATTGTGGTACTTTAGACTCAATCAACTTTGAACTAAAATTTGATGTAATTACATTTAATAAAGTATTAGAACATGTTAAGAATCCTATTCACATCCTGAATAAAGCTAAATCCCTACTTGCTAAAAACGGAATTATATATATTGAATTACCAGATGGGGAACAAATCGCGAGAGAAAATCATATCCTAAATAGATCAGAATTCTTTATAGATCACAATACTACTTTTAACCCCAAATCTTATAAGTATTTAATCCAGAATGCTGGTTTAAATTGCTACAATATCCAACAAATTGAAGATCCTTCAGGTAAAAGAACAATTTTTGGATTTTCACAAACTAATCTTTAACCATTAAAATAAACAATATGAATAGGTTTCTAGCTATTTTCATTTTAACAATCGGCCTTTGTAACAGCTCAGGCTATTCGCAAGAAAAAAAAATTTATTGGAGTGATGGAATTACGCCTGCTATAATGCGGGCAAATTTAGATGGAAGTAATATTGAGTCTATCGTGACCTCTGATTTAGTTAACCCTTATGAGGTAATTATAGATCAAAGAAATTTTAAGCTTTACTGGTCAGATAGAGGGACTAAAAATATTGAAAGAAGTAATCTGGATGGTTCTAATAGAGAAATAGTTATTAGTGAATTTTTAGATGAACCAAGGGGTTTAGCTATTGATCCAATATCGGAAAAATTATTTTGGGTTGATTTCGGAACACAAAGAATTCAAAAAGCAAATTTATCGGATGGTTCAGATATTGAGATAGTGGTTGAGGATGTTATATCGGAGCCTCATGGTATAGTCATTGATTATGAAAATCAAAAACTTTACTGGACTGATAGGGCTGCAAAGAAGATACAGCGATCAAACCTTGATGGATCTAATATTGAAACTATTATATCCACCATTTTAGAGAACCCTGCAGGAATTGATTTAGACGTTAAGAATAAACGTATTTATTGGACAGATAGTGTCGCAGATAGAATTCAAAGCGCTAATTTTGATGGAACCGATATTAAAACGCTTATTACTGGCCTAGACACTCCATTTAGGATAAGGCTGAATTTAGAAGAAGGTAAATTCTATTTTACTGATTTATCACTATCAGTAATAGGATCTGCAAATTTAGATGGTTCAGATTACAAACTTCTAATTGATTCTGATGAAGGACTTCAAGGGCCTACAGGTCTAAACTTTTTCAATGGCAGACTTATAAATAATCTTAAGGATTTTTCCATTAAAAACTTATCGATTTATCCAAATCCGACTAAGGATTTTATTACCCTTGATTTGTCAAGTCACTTTTATCTTGATGAATCTATGGTATCTATTCATAACGTTTTGGGAAATCAGATTTATTCTGTCCAGGTGAAGAACTTATTCAAATATCGATTAGAACTAGATGTTCAATCTTTTAGCAATGGAATATATTTTGTTGAGATTATTTCGGGGGGTACTATTTTTAAAAGTAATTTTTTTAAGATAGATTGATTTTATAGGATGCTAAAGTTACATTTAATGAGAAACATACTTTTTTTTAGCTCGTTAAAAGTTTAAATAAATTAAGCTAAATTTCATACATGAGTAGTCCCCTAATAACAGTTTATATAACCAATTACAACTATGAGAAGTATATAAAACAAGCTATCGAGAGTGTTTTAAACCAAACTTTTCAAAATTTTGAACTATTCATAATAGATGATGGAAGTACAGATGATTCTAAAAGAATTATTGAGTCTTATTCTAACCATCCACAAATAAATATTATCTATCAACAAAATAAAGGCCTTAATATCACTAACAATATTGCGCTTAGATTGGCGAA
>ENA-ORXM01003012-ORXM01003012.1-marine-metagenome-genome-assembly--contig:-NODE-3012-length-17820-cov-4.810179_pt1 | contig 17820 bp, 14 predicted proteins | sample MGYA00237867_ERZ511480 | MGnify/ENA primary metagenome ERZ511480 (study PRJEB26309, sample SAMN06266103) | marine metagenome | isolation source: Algal blade | place: United Kingdom:Sidmouth, United...
CGCTTCATTTAGTCACTATGAATACCGCTTCGCTCAATTCATACTTCCTAAATTTCACTTTTATTTACTATATTTATCAAAAAAAAGAGACTCACGTCTCTTTTTAAATTTTAATATCCTACCAACCACTCACCGCACCTACAGCAAGCGCAAGTCATACACTGATAATAAGTCAGAACAATACTTTCGCAAAGTCCTTGAAAATCATTGGGAACACAACCTTGAGATCAAGTCAATGATCTTTGAAGTGAGACAATGCCAACTCTCTACCTGCCAACAATCAGATAAATACCCATGTAGTAGACATCGGCACACTGTTGAGCTCTTTGAAGTACAGCAATACACACGCATACACAAAATCAATCAAAGTAGCTGCTTTGATGTACTGAGTATCGGTCTTGCTGGAGACGACATCCTGTATCTTACCTCCTCATCTCCAAAATATATAAAACAATCATCAGACTATCAATACAAGCGTAAATAATAGGTACCATATATTGAGTGTACGAGGGAGGTAGACAGCGATATTTGCCATATCGTGCATGAGCCATACTGACCAGAGGTATCACGTAGACAACCATTGGAGATATTGTCGATTTACCATATTACCTAGTGCAGTATATCGTGACGCACTGGTGATTTTTCCTCTTCGATTTTCGTATATTCGTACAACACAAAACCATAACACATATGCCACCAAAAAAGCGATTACATATCCTAGCATACTCTTGCTCACCATCTTGGTGATCGTGCTGCTGGTAGCAAATACACTCAATATCAACAATGAGGTACTCACTGGTATACCATATCTAGTCAGCAACATCAATCACAATGGTGCTATCGCGTGCCATATGGTAAATGCTTCTGGAAATGGAATCCCCTTGGTCGTCAATCTCCCTCGAGAGATGTCTCATCCTGTGGCCACCCAACTCCATACGATCACAATCACCGCTATCGTACTCGCAGCGAACGCCAGCTTCCACCAAGCGATTTTTTTGTTTGATTCCAAAAATGTCCCAAGTGTCTGGATACTGTCATTGGCTATCACAGAATACGCAGCCAAACTAAATCATACAATCATAAATACAAAACTCCAATCCATCAATAAGAAAAATAAGAAGAGTAAAAAAATCTATGCTATGTACTTTTTGGGGTCCAAACAGGTTGCTTCAATTGATAGATATTCGAAGAAGAGTACTAAGAAGTTAGCTTCATATGAAGAAAGATTGAAGTGAAACACACGTGAAGATTAGATATAATGTCTTCGAACGAAACAAATTCTTATCTCCGATGCACGAAAAGAGAATTGAATCTCAAACATCTCTATCTTACTGTAATTTAGCTCAATTGTAAGAATTTGTTTTACTGATTTTTGAGAAATTTCAAAAAAAATTTTCTAGAAATTACTAATCATAACATGTCATTAGCAATATTTCCTACTTTCTGCTCTCCTCATATATAGTCACCCGCTGCTTCACAGGCATCTTAGACACCAGTTCTCATATCAAGTCGTATGGTATCTTGTCGAATTTCTTAAATCTTATACAACTCTTACCCATATCTAGCTTGGGGAGATCTAGCTCATTATATGCCGATACAAATCAGTCTATCAACTCCGGATCACTATAGATCCCCATATGGTACAGTGCTATATAGTTTTTTTGACTTGCGAGATTCAAGAATGGCAGAGGTAAAGACGTGTCACAATGATATCCATCTGGAAAGATACTATGCGGTACCACTCGACCGATCACACCATAGTTAATACACTCTACATATCAGTCTGGTATATGGTCATTGATTACTTTTCTGAGTTTAGAAATCACCTCTTGTCTCTCGGGAGGGAGTGAGGAGATGTAATCTTGGACGGTTGTGAATTTAGGCATACCTCTATAATATGTTTTATAAAGATAGAAAGCAATAATTTATTGACTTACAAAAAATGGTTGCTGACAAGTCAGCAACCAGAGATGAGATGAATCTCAAAAAATTAGTAATAATCGGAGTAGTATCCTGATGATCTCCGACTAGCTGCATGAGCAGCTTGTGGGTTAATAGGAATAGTATCCTCTCCTTGCCAACCGGAGCCAGGCTTTGGATTTTTTGCTTGCCCTGATGATAATTGAGTAAGGTAGTTTTGATAATTAGAACGAGAATAACCCATTCTTTTTTTCTTTCGACTACCATTCCGTAAATTATTAAGCTGGTTAGGCTTCAAATTGTTAAAATTAGTAATTCCACTCATAAGATTTTATTTGGTGATTAGATGTGCAATATGCAAAATTACTATAATCAATTTACGGTATTAAGTCAATAGATAATATCAATTAAATCTTAATTCTTGTTTCTAAATTCTATACTCTTCACTCTCTCTACCTCATATACAACATCTCCACCACATCCACCTCTGCAGTAGACAAGTTATCTGTGTATAGTTCATTACTTGTAGACACTACAGTAATATAGCCATCAAATTTTTGTGTAGTGATGAGAAAGTTATCAGTGGTATTGGTATTTTGTGTGATATTTTTTTGGTAGATATTGTCTCGGACTGAGCTGAGTGTGGCGAATACTTTTTGACTAAAATCTGAACGAAGCTCACTATCCATAATAAGATTAGCAATCAATACTCACTCATCACTGAGTAAGTCTTGTATTCAAATAAAAAACTCCTTCGTTACCAACTCGTCTGGGATAGACTTACCATTGTATGCATCTAGAAATATGAGATCATATGATTTTTGTTGATTGAGAAAAGAAGTCACTGCGTACCTACCAGAATAAGGGAAAAATGAAATCTTGGGATGGAGATCAGTTTGGAGAAAATGATTTTGAGTTACATCCAGCACCTCTGGGTCTATGTCTATCGTGTCTATCTCAGAGATATACGGATACTCAGCTATCAGCTGAGGATACACAAATCCAGCAGATCAGATGACGAGAATATTTTTGGGTTGGAGTTCTCTAGTGAGTGATATCGTCTCATTGATATACTGAAATGGTGTGCCTCATACATCATCGGTATAGATTGCAGATGAGTATGCATCATTGAGAGAAAATACGCGTATAGGGCGATCTTCATAGAGTCTATCGTAGATATGGATCTGCTGGTAAGCGCTGTCATGATAGTATCCATCTACCTCAGGAGCCAATACAATACCAAACACAAACAACTGTAATAATCATATGACTACAGCTCATATCGCCATCTGGCGCTGCGCATACATATACACCACCGCAGCCAAAAAACATAAACTACACCCTACCATCACCGCAGTATTGTACACGCCTATCGTCTGAAAAAAGAAAATGCTTGTAAGTACAGATCACAAAAATGAACCAATGGTGCTTGCAAACAACATCTTGCCAGCAGACTTACCCTTAGACAGATCTGGTAATAGCTCTGTGAGCAAAGGTATACTATGCGAAGCAATAAATATCGGCACAAAAAATAAGAGTATTGATGTCAAAAATAAAGTAAGAATATACTTTTGTGTAGACTCCAACAACATCTCCAACAACTGCACCTCAAAACTAAATGCTATCATCACATACCATATACCAGCAAACAACAATGCTCATCACAATACTTTGATGATGGATGATTTGCTATACCTATCAGCCACTATACCTCCACTCCAGTATCCAGCACTCAATGCCAATAATATGATACCCAAAAATACCGATGTGAGAACGATACTGCTACCTACTACAGGTATCGCCAATCTCATCGCTATGATCTGCACGGCGAGCGTACTAAATCATTCTATCAGTGCTACTATATACAATACTCGTACAGGCATATATCGGAATCAAGAATTAAGAATTAAGAGATATGATTTGATCTATCTCAAAATTTTAGCCATATCTACACTAAAAAAATTATTCTTCATCAGCTCCAAAATCAACAACTGGAGCAACTTCGGTTCACTCTTCTGCTTCAAATTGCTCTCTATTTTCAAATCAGAAGATCTTTGCTGCGATATTTGCTGGGAACGTACGCACTTTTTTTGCATATTCTGTGACCACTTCATTGTACCTTCATCTCGCTACTGCTATGCGATTTTCTGTACCCTCTAGCTCTACCTGAAGAGCCAAGAAGTTTTCATTTGATTTGAGATCTGGATAGTTTTCTACCGTCACGAGAAGTCTCGACAACGCACTAGTCACATTGCCTTGCGCTTGCTCAAATGCAGCAATAGAACTTGGATCACTAATATCTATATTGGTTTGGGTAGCTTTTGCTCTTGCTTCAACTACATCTGTAAACACTTTTGATTCTTGATCAGCAAATCATCTCACTGTCTCTACGACGTTTGGTATCAAGTCAGCTCTTCTCTGGTATTGTCATTCTACATCCGCCCATGCTCTATTGACGTCTTCATCTATACTTACCAGTCAGTTGTACTGTCACATCACCCACAGCCCTAGCAGCAATACAGCAGCCAGTAACAATCAAGCTCCTTTTCCAAATTTCATTATGATATATAAAGTAATAAAATACCTATCTCATTACAGTATCAAAATAATCTCTTAAAAAACAAGATATTCTATGATATTTTTTAATATCAGCCATAATACGCCTAAATGTGTCATTTCGACTGAAGTGAAGCGAAATGGAGAAATCTATTAATATGTTTACTTATTAGATCTTATGGCTCCGCTCAAGATGACTGCTCAGACATTCAGTGATTCAAAAAAATGGTCTATTTTTTCGATTTTTTTGTCTTTTTTGAAGATTTTTTCTTACTTTTGTTCTTTGATTTTTTTTGAACATCAAGACTATCGACATAATCTAACAGCTTGAGGTAATTGCTATACATAGCATCTATATCGTCTTCTTGGGTCAACGTAGTGGAAAGTTTTTTGTCTAGATATGTCCATACATCATGATGTGATACTCAGATGAGTTTTGCAAGTCAGATACCTAGACGATCATGCACTGACTTTCTCTCATATGCACCTATCGAGGTATTGTGTACTAGCTCTAGCTCTCTTCGATCTATGATCATCTGACGCAACAATAATTCTAGATGGCGTCTGAGATGACCATCATCAACTTTGATCTGATGCAACATATCTTCTCAATATACTAGATTGGCATTTGCTTGCATATGCACAAACTGTAGCGCAAATACATCGTGAGAGTCATGCACTTCATCTAGTGTGAGTATGATAATTCTTTTGAGGCCTTCTACCGGCATATTTTTTCGCTTCTTGTCGTTTTTTACTATCACGATAGGGACGTACTCATCCCCTAGGATATAGGTATAGACTGCTACTACTCATTTATGATTTTCTAGCTGGGTCAGTCTATTCATGATATGTATAATACAGTAAAGATGTTATGTTTGACAATTCTCTATCGTGAACCACTCGCTCATCATCCACCAAAACTTCAGCCCCCAAATCAACTAAATCATCCTCCAAAGCTTCCGCCTCATCGTCATCCAGAAGAACTAAATCATCATCGTCATCACCTAGATCTAGAATTAGCTCGAGGTCAAGTATTTTTGTTATTTGTTTGTTGGGCAATCATGATCATAGGTCGTAGCACACTCATCAATCAAAATAATATCATCCCACTCACTAGAGATCCTCATATCAACATTCAAAATACTCAGGTGGTAAGTGGTCAGATATTTGCTGCCTTGGTCCTGAGCGCAAGATCTTGGTCAAATACTGCTCTCAAGATCACCGCAAGCACAAATGAAAGTATCCCAAGCATAAACAGCCATCAGATACGATCATCTAGAGCAGCTCACACATTGTCATCAGAAGATGTATCTGGAAATACACCTGAGAGTAGATCAGTAAATGCATCTATAAGTCTAGAAAGTCATCACGCATAGTCTCACTCACGAAAGGCTGGCACCAGTAGTGAATCACCCAGCTGATAAGCCAATATATCTGGTATATCTCACTCTACACCATATCATGTCTCTATCCTTCGTTGTCTCTCATCTATGGCTACTAGCACAATGATACCACTGTCTAGAGTATCTCTTCATACTTTCCAAGTATCTGCTACTTGTATTGCTACCTCCTCGATAGCATTATCATCTAGATCTGGGAGAGTGAGTATGGCCACCTCTACATTTTGCGTCTGAGCAAAATCTTCTAACTTTTGATTGAGCTCTGATTCTTGGATAGACGACAGTACATCTGCTGTATCAGTCACCCGTCACTCATATGCTGGCACATCAAAACCAAAGACTCATCACAGCCCAGCAAAAATTCATAGAAATAACAAAAATATTTTCTTCATCTACGGATAGAGTATCAAAGGGTAGTCTAAAATCAACTCTGCAATTCCAGCATCTTTGCATATTCTCCTCCACTCGCTACCAGTTCATCATGTGTTCATCTTTCTTTGACCTGTCCGTCTTCTAGGAGAATGATATCATCAGCTTGTTTGACAGTCTGAAGTCTATGAGCGATGATTATCACCGTACGATTCTCAAACAAGTTATGCATCGCTTCGGTAATTCATTCTTCGGAGAAGCTGTCTAGTGCTGAGGTTGGTTCATCCAAGATGATGATCTCTGGATCCTTGAGAAATATCTTGGCAATAGCGAGTCTCTGTCTCTGACCTCCACTGAGTCTGATGCCTCTCTCACCTATCTCTGTTTGTAGACCGTCTGCAAAATCATAGATAAATTTACACTTAGCATTTTTGACTGCTTGATCCAACAACTGCTGATCTACTTCTCCATCTATGGCATAGGTGAGATTTTCGATCACCGTACCATCAAACACACTCGGCTCTTGGGTGAGGTATCATATATGCTTGTAGTAGGACTTGAGTGATGTTTTGCTCAAGTCTTGTCCATCTATGACGATAGAGCCACTATCTGGTCTGAGATATCCTGCTATGAGCTTGACGAGGGTTGATTTGCCTGATCATGATATGCCCACAAGTGCCGTCTTCTTGCCTCACTGGATATTGAGTGAGAAGTTTGAGAAGACATTAGTTTCGTCGTATGCGTAAGTGATATCTTTTACATCTATCTTTCATTGTTTATAGGTAAATGTATTTCATTCTTTATATCATTTTATCACTGGAACCTCATCTATCAAGTCTCGCATTTTTTCAAGAGAGATGTATTTTGCTGTCAGATCTATATAAAATCTACCGATATCCCATGTGATATTATCCAACATTACCAAAATAGATATCAAAGCAACGAAAGCACCTAAGTCTATTTTTCAAAAAACAACACCAAATACTACTGACAGAATGGCAAGTATCCTTAATGCATCTATAAGAAAAACAGAGAAAGATTCAGAGATGAAGTGCATCGTTTGAGTTCACTTATTTGCTTCGTATCGATCATCAAAGTGTTGATTAAATTTTCAAAACTCAAGCTTTATTTTTCAGGATTGTAGTATCTCAAATTTAGACATTATGATCTTCACAAAATCACCCATATATGCTATGTAACTCTTCCTTCTTCTCCTTCTATAAACATTTGCTTTATGTTGAGCAATAACGTATACAAATACTACTAAAAAAACCAATGTCGTAAATCAAATTCAATAAGCAATATTCAAAGTAAATACATATATCAAGATAAATATAATCCTGGTAAGATTTCTAACAAAATCCTGAAAGAACATTCCAAATATCTCAACCCGACTAGTGATTCATTTTTCAAAAATTGCTATTAATTTTCAAGTGCCATACACTTCTATTTTATTGTTGTCAAATTCGATATACTTGCTAAGATACTTTTTTGATAAAATATTTAATCATTTTGGTCGAATTTCAGGAAATCAAAAGTTTTTCAACAATCATCTCGCTGAGATCCATGTAAATGCGACCAAAGCTAATCAAAAAACGTATTGTTGAACAAGTTCTAGATTATTATTTTCTACTCAAGAAACTACCGATCTCATTATTTCCACTACTGCTATTGCACACATTGAAGAAATCAAAGGAAACCAAATAGAGCGAAACAACATTCGTTTCATCTCTTGTCGAGGCTCAAAAAACCTTCTCACTATCTGCCCAAAACTCCTTTCCACCTTTTCCATTATATGATACAATTCATCTAAAAACTTATCATATAGTATATCCCTATGCTTAATTTTTTGCAAGTTCATTGAATATTTATGATGATGTATTGCTATCAGCTATCGACTAACTTCTAACTACATTCTAACTTTCCAAACTCTACTTTCTCATTTCTTGCTTCTCACCCTTGTTTCTCTATACTATCAAACAACCAACCGATTTCTAATCTTTTTTGTTTTTATTGGCATCATGTACAAGCGTCTCAACTTTGATCAGCTCACTCAGATCAATACAGATTTTTTTAAGAATCTGCATAAGATGTATACAAGGAAGTGACATACCTTGTTCAAGTGATTTCTCAGGGAGGTGTTTGAAGATAGCAACTCTCACTATTTTTGGGATGGGACGAGACCATTGTTTAGGATGCAAAAGCTCGATACCCAGCAGTATCGTTTTGTGGACGAAAAAGACAAGATCGAATGTATACTAGATGATGATGGGATAAATAAAGTGCATAATCTCCTCAAAAATATGCGCCAGGTAGACAAGATCGCCAATGACAATCTCACCATCATCGAATGATTGTTTTCTAAATGTGTAAAATGAGATCTTCAATACATACAAGATAAGCCTTTTGTGACCTATGATATCGAGACGACCTATGATGGTGAGGGTATCTCGCATCAGTATTTTGAGATGGCATACTCGGTCTCTACTCACGATCTCTCCAAGGGACTTGTCTACAACTATATAGACAATACCAGTATGCAGAGATATTGTGACTATCTCCTCGAGTACCCAGGCTGGATCGTGTGATACAATCAGATCTGGTTTGACAATCCTGTCCTCATCCACAACTGTGGCTATGGTCAAGCAGAGCTTGATATACTCAATATGAAATCTATAGATCCCTTTCTACTGCTGTATAAGTTACTCAGAAAAAGATTAAAACTCACAAAAGTAGCTGAATCTCTCGTAAGCATGGGCAAGACACTCGACTCTGGTGCAGAAGGTTCCAAATTGCTCAATGAGTACAAAAGAACAGGAGACAAAAAAGCGCTAAACAAGGTAAAAAAGTATTGTAAAAACGATGTACGTATCACACTCGGTATATTTTTGTACCTCTTAGAGCACAAGAAAGTGCATATAGAATGAGAATCCAAAGAATTTAGTATACAGCAGATGATAGAGCGATGAAACACAGCAAAAAATGATGAAACACAAGATGGGACTCAGTGATGATTTTTTCAAGCATAAGGTACAATGAATATACAAAACCAACTCAACGAATGTTATACAGCTCAAGCCTCGCATTTTCACCATACGAGATGATTTCACAAACGACCAGAGCTGGAGCACATAGCGCCACTACTACAACCATACAATAACTCATCTGCTACTCTGGTAGATCTCTGATGTGGATCTGGCAGGATATCAGAATGGATACAGAGTAAGTGATATGATATCACATACATATGAGTAGATCCAGCTCCATGAATGATCGATCTAGCAAACACTCAATACGCTGACACTCAATTTATAAACAATGACATGCTTTCTTTTCTTCAAGAAAGCAAACAACAATCTATTGATGTTATATTATGTCTAGCTTCTTTTCATCATCTGCAAGATCATCATACTAGACTCATCACGCTACAGAACATATACAGAACACTAAACTATGGATGAACAGCTATACTTGTCAATCGATCATACTCTGATCGATTTGTACAAAAATACAAAAAACAGTGTCTGCAGGCGATCGCGACATCAGTATTGACCTTGTGAAACAAAAAACGAAATGATGTGCATATACCACGAAAAGATACTCATCATCAAGAAAATCAAGAAGTGTACTATAGATACTATCACATGTTTACCTTGTCCGAGATCAAAAAACTGGTCAAGCTAACTGATTTTGGTCTTCAAGAGGTGTGCTATATAGCACAAGATGGAAGCAAAACACACAACCGAAAAAAAAGTAGAAATAGTTTTGTTATATTGAAAAAATAAGATTCTTTTATTGAGGAGCTACATCTACTGCCTGCCTAGGAAATAATCAATTTACCACTTTGGCAATTTCTTCTTCAGAGATTCTTGTGTCACTAGTATCCGGCAGCTGTACGTTTTCTAGAGCTACGGGTATATCATTATCTTCTACTTGAGCCTCTTGTGCTTCAGGTTCTGGTTCTGGAGCTGTATCGGGAGGTCATTGGAGGACTATGTCTCATTCTACATTGTTGCCACTCGTATCAGATACTTTATATGAGAGTGTTCACAATCATTGTGAGCTAAAATTTGCTATATTGCCCTCAAAAGAATGTATCTGCTCTCATCATAGTGATAGAGTCCCACTGTCAATACTCGATGCATCGTCTCCAAACAACAATACTATATCATATGATCCATCTTGATTTGTAGTCACTTTTATCTTGTCTTGTATAAGATATGGTGGTGTAGTGTCACTATTTGCATCTCACACTACTACTCTCACTGATCTAGAATCGCTATATCATTTTTCGTCATAGATGATAGCTTTGAGTACATATGCTCATGGAGCTATAGCATCTGGTATAGTGATATCTCTTATGTCTATCACTGGTGATGTTTGATCATACGTGATAGTTCCCAATTCTGTTTCTCCTAGAGTGAGTTTCATTTCAGTGATAGCAAATGGAGATTTGGTTTGATGCCAAAAAGAAAAGCTTTTGGTGATCTGCTGTCATTCTACAGGCTGCATCAGCTCCATAGTAATCTCTCATAGCTCTGCTATCGAAGCTCTTTCCTCACACTCAGTATTTGGTCATGGACTCAAACTAAACGTACCAGAACTAGAATATCTTTGAGTGCCGCCATTTCTCCATCGAGTGATAACATCATCTTGATCAAAATTTCCTGGCATAATTGTTTGGGGTCTGATATACCAAGCAGTGGCTAGATCTGTCTCAGGTGTGAGGTCTGTTGGTTTTCAATTGCATAGTGTGTCTACTTGGTAGCTTGATACTTGATTGTCATATTCTGTCGGGAGTGAGTGTATATATCACAAGGACTGCTTCATAAACACAGAAGGAGTAGAGACATTTGCAAGTTTTCAAGACAGTTTAGATATATTAATCTTTTTTACATCTACTTCTTGAGTTGTTTCGTTTACGATATATTGCTGATTTTTCATTCTTGTGAGAAAAGTTTTTCGGGTAGGGCTATTGAGCCATCATCCATAAGCATTAAATGACATAGGTGTAGCATCTGTGTTTCATCACCACATCAACAACACCTTGGAAGGAGTATAGCTGGCCATCCAGCCATCTCTAGGAAGTTTTATGTCTCCGTTGACTACATTGGTGGTACCACTCTTGGTGGCTATAGTGATACCTGGTACAGTAAAGTTTGCTCTCCAGTCTTCAGGAAAGTTTTCTTTGTTGGACAATATATCCCACAACAAATACGCTACTCATCATGGTATGACTTGTTCCTGGAGTTGAGTTTCTTTTTGGTATAGGAGAGATCCATCTGCTCATCTTACTTCCATTACAGGGTTTATCTCAGCAGGTTTTCACATTGCACTTAGATGAGCGTAGGCATTTGCCATCTCTATCATAGGAGTCTCTGCAGCTCCCAATCACAAAGCATACCCATAGTAATCTCTATTCATGATCAAATCCTTAAATCAGATGTTTTGTAGAAAATTTTTGAAAATAACTTCACCTCATACACTCAAAAACATTTTGATAGCAGGTATATTTCTACTTGATGCTAGAGCTTGTTTTATGGTAGTGAGTCACAAAAATTCTCAGTCAGCATTTTGTGGCTCATTATTTCCTATCTTGAGCGGTATATCATAGATCGGACTATCTATAGCCAACTTCATATTCATAAATCATAATGAATATAACAATGGCTTGATAATGGATCCTGGCTGTCTTTTTGCTTGCACCATATCTACCTGTCCATCTATAGCATCATTATTATAATCTTTGGATCATACATATGCCAAGATGTCACCATTGTTGCTATCTAGATATATCATACCTGCATTGTCTGCATTATATTTATTGTAGGTTGCTGAGTTGTCAGTGATGCTTAATTCTGCCAACCTCTGTATATCATAATCCAAAGTCGTTTTGATGGTGAGTCATCAGGTGCGCAGCACCTCCTGATCGTATTCTTGTTCTAATTGATTGATAATCCAAAAAACAAAATGTGGAGCTTTTATCTCTTTTGGCTTGCGATTAAATTCTATATCTAAAGCATCTTTGAGACTTGTTTTTAGCTCATCCTCTGTGATATATCACATTTCGTACATTCTTGATAGTACTGCATCTTTTCTTCATATCTCATATACCACATCATAACTTCTACCTCCATCTTCTAGACTAAAATCTAGTAATCCCGAAACGAATGAAAGTAACCTACTATCATCTCTTTTGTTGCTCAAAGCTGCTGCAGATATTTTGTCTTTTATTTCGCCGATTGCTTGGTTCTTGATTCTTTCTGGTATAGCTACTGGATTTTCCAATTCTGATTCTTCTGCGTCTTGATCAGTTACTACTACTTCTCACAACAACAATCATCTATTGGTATATGGATCATATCTAGATGGAGCTTGGGGTATACCAGCAAGTATAGCTCACTCTAGCACAGAGAGATTTTTGGCTGATTTGCCAAAATACGTCTGAGATGCAATTTCAATACCATAAGAGTTATTTCATAAGAAAATATAATTTGCATACAGTTCCAATATATGCTCTTTTACCTTCTTATCGATTTCTTTTGCACTAAGATCCTTATAGTTTGCGCTTATATCATCTCTCACGTAGTTTACTAGTTTTACCGCCAATATTATTTCTTTCAATTTTCTGGTGATCTTTTTTTCTGGTGTCAAGAGAATGTTTTTGATGACTTGCTGAGTGATAGTAGATCATCACTGCGTCTTGCCATACCTGATATCAGTAATACCAGCTCTGATAATACCTTTTCGATCTACACCTGGATTTTCCCAAAATCTCTGATCTTCTGTAGCTACCAATGCATTTACAAAATTATCAGAAATTTCTCCATAGTCTATGTAGTCTCTATTTTCTTCATATAGTTTGTACAATTCTACACCATTTCTATCTGTGATCACAGTAGTTTGATTGAAGTCTGCATTTTCTATATCTGCTATATCAGGCAACTCACGTATGACATTGAGATAAAATCGTATACCTACCAATATGAGCGGCAAGATAATAAGCATACCTCACAATCGCATCCAAACCCAAAAACGAGAGTCATCTTTTTTTGTTTTTTTTGATGGTGAAAAGTGTCACTTCTTGCGAAGAGAGGATCATCAATATCCAGGAATTGTTCAAGAACCACGAGAAGATTTTTTTGCTCTCAAATTCTTTTTCCATCGTTTTTTAAATTGTTTGATATAGGATTGTGGCATAGCTAATAAGTCGATAATACTACAAATGAAAAGTTACGCATTTCAAGAATTATTTTTAGTCAAATTTAACTCATTTGCAACGTATTGTTTGGATAATTTTATTTTTGTCAAATACATGCAAAATCACCTCCGAATAGAGGTGATTTTTATAATTATCATTTATTTTTTTCTTGGATACACATAGCCAATCATTCATTTGCCATTGATTGGCATCCAGCGTTCTGTCACTATATATCTACCTGCATAGTTCATGTCTGATACTTTGATAGAATTGCTTGCTCGATCCACTGCAGTCACAACACCTACATGTCCATACGATGATCGCACTCCACTTCCACTGCTTCATACAAATATAGCTCATACCTCTGGAGTCTGACCAGTCTGTCGTCAAGCGGCACTTGCATTTCGATATCGTTGTCATCAGTTTCATCTCCAGTTGGTCATAATACCATAATGTTTCCATCGATATCGTCATGCATAATGTGTACAGTGTCATCCAGCTCGACCATTTGCATATCCATCATTGTATGGATTGAAATAGTATTGAGAGCTTGTAGATGATTTGACAGGTTCTGTACCTCTCGTAGCTGTCTGAGCATCATAGGTTGCTTGGTCTACGCAGCTTCTGTTGGTATCAACATATCAGTCATTGCATACCCAAGCATTGTCACCGTCTTCAGGTGCACAACTTGCATTTGCTGGCAATGATCGACATTTGTCATTGTGCAAACATTTATTAGATCAGCACTCTACGAGTTGCTTGATCTGCTGAGTAGTTTCTTCTGCCTTGATCACTACTTGTTCTACCTCAGGCTCAGGAGCTGGAGGAGTTTCTAGTTTTTCTGTAGTTTGCTCTGCAGTGATTACTTGTTGTTGTATAGCAGCCAATTTTTGTTCTTCTGCTTTCTTTATAATTTCAGCTTCCGCAGCCAATTTTTCTTCTAGCACCTTCTTCTCAGCTTCAAGTCTATCTTTTTCTATCTGATTTTGTTCTTCTTGTATAGCTTTTTCTAGATCTATTTTTTGTTGCTCAAGTTGGTTTGTGGTTTCTTCCGCAGAGATGATACGTTGTTGTGGTTCAGGTATATCTATAAGCTCTTCGATTTCTGTTCTAGTGACCGTAGTGTCAGGCTTGAGTATGTCTATAGTCTCACTCACATCGATCACGAGATCGTCTACTACTATAGGCTGGGATGGTTCATCATCTGCCATATCCATCATCTCCAATGGCAGCTCTTCAATCAATCATTCTGGCTTGGTGTATACCGGTTGCTGTCGTAGATCTTTGACTTCAGCTTCTTCTCTAGTGAGATCCAAGAACAATTGCTGACCAGGCTCCATCATCTCTTGCGGTGAACCAAAATAATTTAGTGTCATGAGATCATCTATTTCTAGATCATATTCATTTGCAAAATCAGCAACTGATGAACTTTGATTTACCTCATATATGATTTGCTCTTGATCAAAATCAATTTCAAGTTTTTGTCCTTTGATGAGTGTGTTTGCATTGGATATAGACATATTGTTTGATTCTCTTAGTGCTCTAGTGGTGAGTCAGAAATTTTTTGCTATATCCGAGAGTGTATCTCAAGCCCTCACAACATATATTATCTTACCTTCACTATTATCTCATCATACCAACATCTCAAGCTGAAATTCTCAACCATTTTCATCAACATTGCCAGGTATATTTTGTGCAAATACAGCTCCAGCAGGTATGATTGTTTGTTGTTGGAGTTGAAACAAACTAGGCTGTACTATCAAAGATCACATCAACAACAAAGCTGTATAATTTCACACCTTGTTCCAAGAAAATTTGGATGAGAGCGAGCGAGAAGAGGTAAGTTTTCAAGATTGTGAGGTCTGTGAGATGCGTGTCATGAGTGGTTGTAGTATGTATGTAGATTTGTTTTTGAGATAAGAAAAAATGGACTGTATACCATATACAGCTGACAAATATCAATCTCTAAAAAATCTTATAATACGACGTTTTGAAAATAACTTCTTTAATCATCTTTTTGATGATTTGAGAGGAGAAAAATTAAATGAGGTCATATAATCAACAAAAATAAACTGCTTATCATCGACTGAGGGACACTCACGCAAATTTGACCTAAGATCAAATAACCAATCAACTGGTGTTCGATGTTGCAATACTCTTTTACTATATATGGACAATTTTTTTAACAAATTCGGAGAGAGAGGGATTCGAACCCTCGACACCCGTGAAGGTGTGTCAGTTTTCAAGACTGATGCATTCAACCGCTCTGCCATCTCTCCGTATCGGAGTTTAGTGGTGTGACCACAAGGTTGTTTATACTATTTTCTTTTTGTTGTTACCATCGCATTATTTTTGCTGGGTAAGCGAGAATATAGAAATAATATCCAGTGATGCAAGTCTAATTTTGGTGTTAGGTGATAAGGATAGGTTGGCACAAAAATCTCTATAATTGCAAGGAGAATTCTCTATAAAAGAGATATGAAATTATTTAAGAAAAAAGCACTACAAAAGAAGTATCCACTCATTACCTGAAAAGATGTTCCCATACTCAGGACGGTTTGTGATGAAGTCAAACATCTCACTCCAGAGATCAAAAAATTTGCAGCTGAACTCCAACAGCTCATGCGAGACTATGAATGAGTCGGTCTCGCTGCCCCACAGATAGGCCAAAACCACCGTATGGCAGCAGTCACTCAGCGAGATATGAGCAACAGAGATGAAGATGGTCGTGTCATATGGAATCTACTAGAAGAATTTGTGATCATAAATCCAAAAATACTGGCTGCGTCAGACAATCTCAAGACTGACAATGAGGCCTGTCTCTCACTCCCCTGAATCAACGGTGATGTAGCTAGACCACATCAGATCACTATACAATACCTCTGAGTAGATGGTAAGACACATGTACACAAAGCTAAGGGATTCAACGCTAGAGTCATCCTACATGAGATGGATCATCTAGATGGAGTGTTATTTATCGATAAGCTAGCATAGATGCAAAAGAAAAACACATATAGTGCAAGTAGCACAAAAGAATATAATATAGCATACATCGATGCGCAAAATCTCCATCTAGGGACCAATTCTGTCGGACGACAGATTGATTTTCACAAATTTAGAGTGTATCTAAAAGATAAATTCAAAGTACAGGAAGCATATTATTTCTTGTGATTTTTGGATGAAGAAGAACAAAAACTCTATACTGCTCTCCAAAAAGCTTGATATATTCTAATATTTAGAGAACATTCGTCTAAGATGAAAGGTAAGAAAAAATGAAATGTAGATGTGGATATTTGCTTTGAGATGATGAAACGTGTATGCGAAGATGATGAGTTTGACCATATAGTGCTTGTAACTGGGGATGGCGACTATATCAAACCTGTAAAATATCTAATAGAAAAATGAAAATTCAAAAAAATATTATTTCCAAATAAGATGTACTCATCGCTATACAGGCAGCTACAAGACAGGTATTCTATCACACTCAGTGTCTCTGATATCAAGAAAAAGATAGCATATACTGTCAAAAAAACTTCAGCAAAGAGAAAGATCAAACAAAACAAAAAGGGGACGGCCTAACGCACCTACACGCTTCGGAGTCTCCCTTCGTCGTAATACAATTATTATAGTACGGAAAAAGTATAAAAAATGCAAGTGATTTTGACCAAGTACGATAACTAAATGTTTTCACCTCATACCTATCCTATGTCTCAGCTCATCCAAGCGTATATAACCAATATCCAAAAAGAGTTTGATACTGGTCAGTCTACTGAACATAGTTTTCGTACTGCACTCAAAACACTCCTCCAGTGAATCAATCCAAATACCCTAGCGCTAAATGAATCTCAACGTATCACCTGAGTAGGTATGCCTGATTTTACTATCAAAGATGCGGACAATACCACAATCAATATATGACGGATAGAAGCCAAAGATCTCTACATAGACCTAGCGGAGAATAAGAATAAAGATCAGCTCGGTCGCTATCTCAAGGCGTTTGACAATTTTGTGTACACCAACAATCTCACGTTTAACTTCTATCGTGATGGCAAAATGGTGGACTCCGTCTCTCTCGGGACAGCTACCAGGACCACGCTCACACGACATACCGCAGATCTGTTTGCTGACAATATCACTAAGTTGGAACATCTCCTAGCAGACTTCCTCAACTATCAGGGTCAGACGATCACCAGCTCAGAAAAGCTCGCTCGTGCCATGGCTCAGAAAGCTCAGCTCATCAAATACGCCATCCAGACGATATTTGATCAAGAAGAGTCGCAGAGCAATCTCAAAGACCAGTACACCACATTCAAAAACTATCTCGTGCACGATCTCACGCCAGACCAGTTTGCTGATATGTATGCTCAGACGATA
>ENA-ORXM01003013-ORXM01003013.1-marine-metagenome-genome-assembly--contig:-NODE-3013-length-17812-cov-4.010713_pt1 | contig 17812 bp, 20 predicted proteins | sample MGYA00237867_ERZ511480 | MGnify/ENA primary metagenome ERZ511480 (study PRJEB26309, sample SAMN06266103) | marine metagenome | isolation source: Algal blade | place: United Kingdom:Sidmouth, United...
CGGAGATTGAAAAAGCCTGGTATGCGGTTGCCGAAAAAGTGAAATCAGCATCGCTTATAAAAGGAATTCAAGACTCCACGGTTGTGGTTGAGGGCAATAAGCTCACCGTTACGGTTTTTGGCACTGTTATACGAGACTATCTCAAGGAACATCATAACCTTATTGTTGAAACAATTCAACAAGAAACTGGTTTGAAAAAGTTTACCTATGAGATAGATTGTACCGAAATAGATAAGGGAGATGTAAAAACATTTACGAAAGAGGAGGAGTTAGAATACATTAAATCTGAGAATCCGGCAATACGAAAACTTTGTGATGACTTAAATCTTGAAATTAAGTATGATTAAGTGTATATAATACGATTTGAGTAAAAAGAGATTAAATTTGAAATTCAAAATAACAAAACCGAATGGCGAACGTAATTAAAATGCCTCTACTGAGCGATACCATGGAAGAGGGTGTTTTGGCAGATGTATTTTTTAAGAAAGGCGATACTATTTCTAGTGGTGACATTTTAGCTGAGGTAGAGACTGATAAAGCGACCATGGAAGTGGAAGCGTATGACGAACATGAAGGAACCTTGCTTTACATTGCAAGTAGTGGCGACGCTGTTCCCGTTGGCGGAATTATGGCGATTACCGGCGAAGAAGGAGAAGATATTGAAGCCATTTTAGCAGAAGCCAAAGAGGGTGGTGGAAAGAATGATGATTCTGATAAAGAAGAATCTGATGAAGACAAAGATGCCGATGAATTAGACGAAAAAGATTCTGACGATGGTGATTCAAATAATGAGAAATCTGGAGCAGAGAAATCTGACAAGCAAGATTCAAAAGATAAAAGCGATTCAACCTCTAGCGGAGATGACCGATTGAAAGCTTCACCACTTGCCAAGCGCATGGCGGAAGAAAATGACTTAGACCTTAATAAAATTGTAGGTTCTGGCGATAACGGTCGCATTGTGAAGCGAGATGTTGAAGATGCCATTGAATCTGGAAATGCTAAAAAAGGAGCTGACAAGGCGCCTGCTACCGCTTCTGCTGCTGCTGCCTCATCATTCATTAGTGTGGCGGCTACAGGAGAAGAAGCTACAGAAGAAATTAAGGTGACGCAGATGCGCAAAACCATTGCCAAGCGTCTTGCTGAAAGTAAGTTCGGTGCCCCTCATTTCTACTTAACGATGGAAATCAACATGGATAAAACCATGATGGCCCGTAAAGAAATGAATGAATTGAGTCCATCAAAAATTTCGTTTAATGATCTTGTAATGAAGGCCTCGGCAATGGCACTTCGGCAGCATCCTGATGTGAACTCAAGCTGGCAAGGTGATAAAATTGTCATTAATAAACATATTCACGTGGGTATGGCCGTAGCCATTGACACAGGGCTCGTTGTGCCGGTGTTACGATTTGCTGATAACATGCCTCTCTCTCAAATGGCAGCCACCAGCAAAGAGCTTGCTGGCAAGGCACGCTCGGGCGAACTAACCATGGACGAAATGCAAGGGGGAACCTTCGCAGTCTCCAATCTCGGTTCTATGGGCATTGAAGATTTTACGGCAATCATTAACCCGCCAAATGCAGCAATATTGGCTGTTGGTGGAATTAATAAACGTATGCGTGAGGTTGATGGCGAAATGAAACCTTCGAACGTGATGAAGGTGACCTTGAGTTGTGATCATCGTGTTGTTGACGGCGCTGTAGGATCAGCATTTCTCAATACATTCAAGAAATACTTACAGAATCCAACCTTGATGGTTGTGTAGAGTAATAAGGCTGAATATCTTAGTAAACTGAATCAATAAAGGTTTATTGGTGCCCACTGAGTCATCACATTATTGTCTGACTAGTTGATATTATTTCTTTTTCTGAGTGTTCTTTATCATTGGTAACCAAACTCTGATAAGTGTAAGCCAGTAAGTTGTTCTGTTTTCTTATTTGATTCGTGATACCTACTTTTTGTCCATTCATCAATATGGTTTCTCATTTTTTTTCTTGTTTGCAGATCAAATTGAGTAGGCACAACTCGCTGTATGATGTTACGGGTAATTTTCGCGACCTTTCTTGTAATAGTGTTCTGCAGCAGTGAGTTGTGATTCAATGAAGTCGGTTTTAGAATGGGATTCAGGTGTCTTAATGCGTAGGTACTATACTGGTTTTCTTTTTTATTTACAACTACATCAAACTTTGCTTGGGTAAAAGCTGAGAGATCTCTTTCAATAAAATTGCTAAGACGCTGAAGAAACAAATCTTTATCTCGCACGAACAGTTCAAAAGGTATAACTAGAACATTTTCAACTCCAAATTTTTGTTGATAGTCAGAGATTAAATGGTGATACTCTAGGTGGTGAGGTGAAAACCCAGGTCTTTTCCCATCATATTTTTTCGTGAGATAAGTATTGATGCTATCTGTTCCACCCCCACGGCTAACATATTCGAAGAAGTTTGATAAGATCCATGAGTTTTGTTCACGAATCATGATGAAAATTCTTCCATCTGGAAAAAATCGCTGAATTCTTCTCGCGATAATTGAGGCATCAAACCCTGAGCTATGAGGATTTCCGGAAAGTCGCTCTTGAGATAAAACTGGAATCTTGTTGTCGAAATTCCGTTGATCAAGTATTGATTCAAGTTCTTGATTGAACCTGATCTCATTATCAAAAAAAGGATTTAACAGATAATCACCTTCGCTGTAGATGAGATGTTTTGCGAGTGAGCTCTGACCTTTGTCTCGTGTTGAGAGTGGAGCAAACACCTTACTTGTTGAGTTAAATAGCTGAAACTGCAACCAAGAAGAAGCAGTTTTGTGATACCCAATATGTATAAGCGGTCTCTCCATGTTGGCGTGAACATAAAGATAAAATAAGAATTAGCCCTATGGGTAACCCTTAATGATTCATCAAGGTTATTGCGTAGTGTCCTTCTTCAACAATGGTGATGCTGAATGCACAATCTTTTTGTTGCATGCCAATGTTTATGGTGTATTCTATATCAAGTATTAATGGATAAGCGTGTTGGGCCACAGCTAATTTTCTTCCCCTTCGATACACTTGGCCTGTAGATGCTCGAATGTTTAAGTCTTGCGGAACAACATCTGCAAAGAGTTTCTTTATCGTAATTTGCACCTTATCATTCTTGTTTTGCGAAGATTCTACTTCCTTAACCTTGTAATCGACAATTCCTCTCACCAAATTCACTCGATAGGGCTCTGACTTCTCTTCTTCACCAATATATTTTCCATTTTCCCAATAGCCACTTGTTACTATTTCTTCTCCATCAACAGTTTCAATGAGTTTGCCTTCACCATGTTTTTTTCCTCGTTCCCAATATCCATGGTATTCTGTACCATCTTTCGAGACATATATACCGTAGCCATCAGGATAGCCGGCTTTAAATTCCCCTTCATAACTGTCTTTACCTACGGCAACACCTTCTCCATGAGCGTAGCCATTTTTACACTGTCCGTCATAGTTTTTTGAAATATTATTTACTCTAACTACGCAATTGCTTGTTGTGTTAGCGTGCAAAGTGCAGTTGGTTAATAGAAAAAAAGTAAGAAATACGAGTAGGCTTGTTGTTTTCTGCATAAAGTTGAAAATGTAGTTTGAATATACGAAATGGAATTGAAAGTTAGCATCTCGATGTTTTAGGATTCAATATCAATAAATTGTGAAGTAATTGTTGATTGATTCTGATAACCGTGTGTTTTACGTAGCCATTAACAGTATGCCCTGGGGAAGACCTCATCTACCATCGTTTACAAAAGGAATAGACTATATTCTTGAAAATGATTATACTGCACGTGGAGAGGCTGAAGCCGACTAGATTTCTATTTATTTGGGCGTTCTCAGAATATTTTGCATTTTTTTGCCTCTTGAAAGTTCATCAACAAGTTTATCGAGGTAGCGCACGTTTCTAGTCGTTTTATTTGTTATTTCTTCTACCCTGTACCCGCATATTACTCCTGTAATCAATTTTGCATTTGGATGTAAAGTTGCCCTTGAAAAAAAATCGGTGAAGGTTACTTCCTCATTAATCAGATTCTTGATGGCTTGTTCATCAAAGCCTGTGAGCCATTCTATTACTCTATGTAACTCCTCCTTAGTTTTGCCTTTTTTTTCTACTTTGGCAACGTAATGAGGATACACTGAGGCAAATGACATATTCGCTATTCGTTCGTCATGGTGGCTAGTATCGGTCATAAAAGTTCGTTTGTTATGTAATGGTATTCGCTTACTGTTTTTGTGTCGTAGGCAGCGTATGTTTTCCCCATTTGTGAAGGCAAAGACAAACTTGATTGTTCACATTCGTGAATATTTCGGAGTCATCACTACCTATGTTTCTTTGGGTACTTGTCAGCTATTAATTGAAGAGAAATTCCATGTTCGAGGTATCCCTTCATTCCATCGAGAACGGTCGTAAAACCGCCTGTACTGTCCTTAATTTTTGCGAGAAGTTCTTCACCTTCCAAATCAAACCCAGACTCAGTTATCTTAACCAAAGTTTGTTGTTGGCTCAACTCCTCGAATTCAATCTTCACTATGGTTGACGGTTCGCCCCATTCAAGTGTAATTTGCTCGTTCTCAATAATTTTCGTAGCAAGCACAACAATTTCAATACCATACATATGCCAATGCCAGGTGACTTGTTGCCCTTCAACTAGCTTTCCACTGCTTTTTGTGAACCAGAAATGTTTGGACACTTCAGGGTTGATGAACGCATCAAAAACAAGACCCACTTCTTTTCGAATCATCAACTGACAGTTTACGGTTGCTTTAGATATCATCATGACAGTTTTTTCTTTATGCACTTAATTGTTGACACGCTTAGTAAACATTTTGTGCACAATGATCCATTTTTCATTTGATTTAGCCAACATAAAATAGTCGATATAGGGAATGGTTCTTTCGGGGTGAGAGATTTGCACTTTTGCCACGGCTATATCATGTTCATAATCAATAGAAATTATTTTCCCTAGTTCACCAGTAGGTTCTCCTTCTTTCGTGTCAGCAATGTAGGCTTCGCCACTCCAAATTGCTAGTTTTCCATCTCGTATGTAATACAAGTTTAAATCAGGGTGAAAAGCGGTTTTCAACCTCTCGGGCTCACCACCAGTTGAGCCTTCAATGTAATCAGTTAGGGTTTCTGTGATTTGTTGTATGTCTGATTTTATTGCTTTTTCTTGCGCTGTTGCAGTAAAACTCATAATGGTAACGAGAAATATGAACATGGGTTTTTGAATCATAATGTGGTTTGTTTGTGCATACAATTTACTGATTTTCTATGAATTGACAGCAAGGTTTGCTTTTATTAACCTGTGTTAGCCTATAAAGCGGTTAATCTAGTTCCCTTATTCCGTATTGCCTTTTGGCGCTTTCAATTTGATCTTGCTCTGTGGTTTTGGGATTAAAAATATAACTTGGAGCTAAGATTGGTTTGATGCTGCCAACCTGTATTTCAATGATGTTGGTGATGGGGAATTGATCCAGTAAAATGTGCTGGAAAATGGCAGAATAGGGAAGAAATGAGTGATCATCTTGCTCAATGATTGTAGCGGTTCCTTTGATCTGAAACCCTTTTTGTACAAGAATATCAATGAAGCTGATGCAAACCTTCTCATTTTTCCGAATGTTGCTGACTGAGGTTGGTGAAGCAATATTGGCCACGATAATTTTATCATCTTCGTAAAAGGTAAAGCATTCTTTCGGCGAAACGTTTGGCATATGATCCGTTGAGCTTGTTGCCAACCAACAAAGCACACTTTTCTCAATGACTTGCTTTACTTGTTTTGAGAGTTTCATCAAATAAAAATACAGCCTTGAGTAAACTTGCTCGCAAAATTTGATTGCTAACCCTTTTTAATCAGTTTTTCAAATGGCTGTCTTATGGTACTCTAGTAAGGATTTTCTCTAAGCCTGTTTGTCTTACTATTAATCGTTTTGATTTGAGAGAGACAATTTCCCATTCTTCTTCTATTTCTCCGCCCCAGTAATCATAACGTAACTTGATTTTAGAATCTGATGTGTAGCTCCAAGTACCGTCATATTTTCCATACGAAATGGGTGGCGTACCACACCAACCGCTGTTTTGCCACTTTAGCATTGTGCCGTCTTCATTAAACTGAATGGCTGGCATATTTTCAAATTCAGAGACTTTTCGGTATTCCAGCACATCACCTTCGTAACTAGCATATGTCCACATTGAAAATAATTTGTCATTACTTTCTTTGTTCGAGGTGAATGAGCAAACCACGAAAAAACTGATGGTAAGAAAGAATATTGAGCGCATGATAATTATTTTTTGATCTGTTCACCAAATAGATGCACAGGTAATTAAAATTCCACAAAGCGGCATTATTTATTGTGAATTTTTTCGGGCTTCTCAAACTTCCAGCGTTCGCCATCAGACCATGCTTTCTTGGAGTTGCCATAACCGGGATATCCATTTTGTTCTTTCAACATTCTTGCTAAATGTAGCAGATTGTAGGTTAGTATTGTGGTGTTTCTGTTGGTGAAGTTTGTATCGAAACCGGCAGGTGAATCTAATTTCTTATCATTGTATTCGGTGTCACCATAACTAGGCCCGGGACCAACCTCACCAAGCCAAGCGCTATCTGCCTGTGGTGGAATGGAAAAACCAACGTGTTGTAATGAATAGAGAATACCCATAGAGCAATGTTTTGCGCCATCTTCATTACCGGTAATAATGCAACCACCAACCTTGCCATAAAAAATGTTTTGTCCTTTATCGTTCGACTCTGCAATCATCATGGCATAAAGCCGTTCTATGAGCTTTTGAGCAACCGATGACTTTTCTCCAAGCCAAATTGGTGTGCCAATAATCAAAATGTCTGCGGCATTAATCCTCTTCCACAGGTCTGGCCATTCATCTTTGTCGTAGCCGTTCTCTGTCATGTCGAAATTTACGCCTGGCGGCACATCGTGGTCAATTAATCTGATCTCATCTACTGTGGCAGACTCATTTTTCATGATGCGTTTAGACACATCCATCAATGTTTGCGTATGACTCTCAGCAGGAGATTTTTTCAAGGTGCAATTAATGAACAGAGCTTTTAAGCCAGCAAAATTTGGAGATGACATCATTGATTTATTTTGTCATCGAAATTACTCTTTATCAATCGCCTAGGCTGTAGAAAAGGTATAAACTTTCAGTTGAGAATGGCTTGAATGTGTAATAGTTAAAAGGCCTCGGATCAAATTTATCTTTCTCTACGATGTTATGCAACCATAAAATGACTTGAACTTAGAGAGCAAGCATGGCAAGGTAATTCCTCATTCAATAGCTATACATTTCTAATTCGTAAAAGTCTTCAATTTCAGACAATTCAATAAGATTTTCTATTTCAATATCACTCCAATTTTCAACGAAAACTCCATCACCACCATCATCATTCTCATTAACATTTTCTCTTACTAATTTCTTTTTTGTTAAAAAGTTGATACTCGTTTCTTTATTAACAATCGGGCCATAATTACTACTTTCGTCATAACCAATTAACTTAAAGCTGCCATCTTGAAATCTGAAAACATATCTCCAATCTCCATATCTGCCATGGCCATAATGCACTCTTAAATTACCGTTTTCAACTTCAATCCAAAGTTCAGGGGCGAAGTACACGCCGCCGTCTTCATTTTCTGAAGTAAAACAATCGTAATTTTTATCGGCAAGTTGATAGCCACTTTCATCTTGTAATAAAACAATGATGCCTCTTCTATTTCTGTCTACCACTTCATCAAACCGATTGGTTACAATATTGTTTTGATCAACTTTTTTGATGATAAGCACACAATCATCCTCACCATCATCATTAAGGTCGCCAACATAACTATCGAATTGCACATACCCTTCTGGAATAAACTCAGCTACTTCTTTGTTTTGAGAAGAACAGGCAACCGAAGCTAGAGTTAATAACAATATGGGCAACATGGCGTCTGTTATCATTTAGTTAAGTGATTTATGCAAGTCTTTTATTTCGAAATAGCAGCGTTCGCAGACTAGGTTAATGTTTGAAAATTTCATCAAGTTGTCGGTCCAACCATTTGCTTCAAATCGACGTTTTTCGCATTCTAAACACCAAGCTTGCAGATCATCCTCTTCGTGCAATTTCATTCCAGGAGAGGTTTCAAATGCCTCTACAAACCCAGTTTTAGCATTTCTATTCAAATGTTGACAGACGAATGCCTGTCTTAATTTTCCGTGCGCTTCACATTCAATTAACTTACTTTCCATTCTTTCAACTTCATTTTTTGAAAGTTCCTTGCTGAGCAAGAGGTAAATTTCTAAATGATCTGAAACAGCCCTATAAACACCAATTCCGCCAATGATGTTGAAAGCAATAGCAGACAATTCCCAACCTGTTTGTTTGTTTCCTTCAAATTGAGAATTGATTAGATTCTCGTATTTCTTGGTTTGGCCGATTTTCTTGACTTTCAGCATGTCAAATCTATTCGGTTCTATAGAGTTCTCATTTGCCCAAGCCCACAGCCAAGTTTTACTTTCATGTGAGAACGTTCCAATTTGAATGTATTTGAAAAAAATTTCCTTTTGGCCTGAGTACAGCCTCAAGGTTTCCATGGATTGCGTGTAGAACCAATTGGCATAATTGTCGGTGTCATAATTTTTCCTTAAGCTCTTTTGAGCACTACTCAATTTTCGATATGCTCGTTCGGCATATTTCTCGTATTTTATGGTTTTGAATATCAAATTACCTCTATTTCTGTTAAATTGTTCTCGCTGGTAGCTTCGTTTACTTGTTGGTCAGTGAAGATAAAATTTCTTCGCATCTATTATCAATGTCAATTAATTTGGGGATCATTTCCATAGAAGACTTTTCGTTAAGCCACTTGGGAGGGTCGCTCCAAAAATCTCCCTTTTTTGAAACATAGTAGACAAAGTTTGATTCACCAAATAATTTTGCTTTAGTGATTGCAGAGTAGGCTTTGGTCCAAAGTTCACTCAATTCAGTATTTGCGACATAGCCATCTTTGTTAATATGTTCCCTTGTTTTATGAGTTGCATTCTTTAGGGCTTCAAAAGCATCTATCGCTTCGTTTTTTTTCTTCTCTTTCAAATCAAGATAAGTTTTTGGGACTCCCCAAAGCTGTGGTAAGCTTCTTCCCACTGCCTCTAGCATCACATTAAAATCAGCAATATCCATTTTATAAATTTTTTAAATTCCTAACTAGAAAACTCATCCAAACCTTGTTTGTTTCTCATATTGCACCGTTTGGGATTACTGTTCCGCCTTATTTGTAATGTTTACCGAAGTTAATGAAGAAAACAATTCTCAGCTATTTCCATGGTCCATTGGTCGTTATGTTCACAACCTCTCCATCGCTGGCTATTTTAAATAATCCGCCTGCACACCCTAACCAAACATTGCCCTTTTGATCTTGTGCGAAGCTCATTGTAGGGGTTGGTACGTCGTACTGTATAAACTCATTGTTGGCATACCTATAAACTCCATGACTCAGCGTGCTTATCCATACTTCATTTTGGTTGCTTTTGTAAATGGCATAAACATCATCATTGTGCAACCCTTTATTTTCTGGATAGTGAACGAAGTTATTACCATTATATTTGTTTAAACCACCTTGTCCAAATTGTTCAGTGGTGTCGAGTTTGTCTTTTTCTGCTACTCTTGTACCAATCCAAATATCTCCTTGGTTATCTATTGCAATTGACTGAACCGTGTTTGCATTTAGGCCTTGCTTGGTGGTAAAATGAACGAACGATTCTCCGTTGAACTTGGTTACACCGTAGCCATCTCTACCAAACCAAATATTGCCTGTGTCATCTTCCGCAATTGAGGTTATCCAATCTTTGGTATCAGGGTTGATTATCGTGCCAATCTTTGGATAAGGAAGTTGAAAGTCTTGAAATTCGGTGCCGTCAAACTTGCAAGCGCCTCCCCAAGTTCCAATCCATAAAGTTCCTTTACTATCTATGAATAAATTGCTTATTCTATCACTGCAAAGACCATCGTTTTCGGAATAATTTATAAAATTAGTTCCATCAAATTTCGAAATGCCTGAACCTGTTCCAAACCAGAGGTTTCCACTTTTATCTTCAATTATGCTAGTGATTCTGTTACTTGGCAATCCGTCTTTGGTTGTAAAATAGTTCAGGTTATCCCCATCGAAATTCGCAACACCTTTTTGTAAGGTTCCGAACCACAATTCACCTTTTGTATCTTGAATTATATCAACCACGTATTCTCCAACTTGTGAACCACTTGGTTGAGCAGTTATTAGCTCAACGTGCGTGGCATCAGCTTGCTCTGTTGGCCTATTGCAAGACATAGACAAGATGAGTAACAGTGATATGAGTAATCCTTTCATTTGATTTCAAAATTTATTCTCGAATGGTGGGGCATTAGAATTTAGAAAAAAAAATTCACCGTTGTCGGACATTCCAATTGGGTGGTTCGTTCGTTTTGTCCATTCTTTGCTAGTCAATTCTTTGTTGGGCCTCATCGTAAGTTTCTTTACCAAACTTTCTCGACCCATTCTAATGATTTTCTCCTCAATATTTGATTTGGTCGACTTGAACAAATCAATATATTTTATATCGATATGTAGTAATAAAAGTTGTATTTGTTTTTCAACTATGAATCGATCTAGTACTTTGTAGTATGACGGTGCAGAGATGAGATGTAAACCGTATTTTGCTACATCTGGATTCAATTCGACCATATTAGTTGCCTTGTTTGATGCAATGGCATATCTGAGTGTTTTGCTCATGCCTTCAGCAAAGGGTGAAACATCAGTAAAACCTCGTTCCATAAGTATTTGACCCACCTTGTATTTTGAAATCAACACTTGGGCTAATTCGCAATCCCTGTAATACATTGTCAATCCTGAAAAGGTATGATTGTAGGCTTTTTCAATTTCACTATCCTCCATTGTGCGTTATTAGATTTGGCTAAAAGTATTAACATTCAACAGACCGTTTCCAATTTGGTGTAAAGTTGCTTTTTACTAAAATAATTACAGATATTGTTTTTTGTTGTCTAATTGGTTGTGATGCGCTTAATATATTTCGTTTTTACTAGTTATTTGTCTTCGCACCTTGTTTCTATAACATACAACAGTCTGTCTTGGAAGTCAGAAAGAATCATATCTCCCCAGTATTTACCGTAAAAATTGATTGTTGAAGATAACTGATAACTTGAATTAAGAGTCAACTGAAATTCACCACTTTCCAATTCAGTTAATTCATAAGTTGCATCAAGAAATTTGAAATATTTACTATGTAGCACATTTTGGTAGAATGGATTGTGCCCAACAGTCGTTGGGTCAATGTTTATATCAAAGGAAATTTTCTTTTGCTCTTCATAAACAGTGATTGTCTCGAGAAAGGTTAACCCGCCCTCAAAATTCCCAATTCTTTTACCGCCAAGCTCTTTTTTGTTGACGCTTGCACTTATGGGGCGAGGAATTCCAATTGAATTAAAAAAGCCAGCTTTATATTCTTGAGAATCTATGGTGTGGACTTCTACAATGTTGTTCCAAATTTTTTCTGATGTTGCATTAATGGTAACTGTGCTTTTAACGTTGTATGTGTCAGTTGGCGTTCTTACATTGTTTTCAATTACAGCGAATAGAAATGGCAATAACATTAATGCGAGAAGTATTCCATTGCGTTTATTTCTAGCAAATTGAAGTGTTTTAACACTCATTGCGACAACAGTTGCTAGCAAGAAAAACGGTACTGCCAGCACCAACGAACTAATGAAATCTTCAATGCCAAAAAAGTACATTGACAACAGGAATGCTGCCACAGTCAACCAACAAACGAAAATATTGTTTGCATAGGATTTCGGTGTTTCATTGTATGCAACAACAAGAGGAATGACACCCAAAATTGTTGGAATAATGAATAAGTATGTGAGAGAGGCTAAAGTTGCTTGTTGTCCAATCACTAGCCTTGTTATAATTCCATAAGCAATTCCAAGAACAATTCCAAGCCATACGCGGCCTCGATTTAGTTTAGGTTTCATCATTTCGAAGTGGGTTTAACATTTCAAGTGTAATGATCAGTTTTATTGCCAACTGCGGGATAACTGTTCCAAAGGTAATGAAAGAGCCTAGGGTAAACCATTTTGAGTATGATGTGCTGAACATGTGCGTGAAGTGCGCACATTTATTTTTCTCGTAAAGACTCCCTAACTATATTTTTTGCCCAATCCCCAAAATCTTCATTTTTGTTTCTCTTAGGGTAAGGCTTACTAGGTATTTCTTTATCAAGAAACTCACACAAGGGTTTCCAACCATCTCTTGCATCATGCAGTAATAGTCGATCTGGTGCAATTTCTTTTTTCACTTCTTCAATATGATCCGTATACTTTCGTACTGCGTAGTTTTTATCTTCAAATTTGCCTTCAAAATACTGTTTCCATATTGATTTATCATTCAATTGAAACACTTGTAATAAGTTTCTAGCCTTCTTTTTATAAATTGCTTGTAAACCTAAATTCAATTTAAAACTTAATCCTGGATCAAAACTATATATGGTTTCATAAGCACTCTTATACCAACTTTCTGGATCTCTCAATCCGAGTATTATTTTTGCTTCTGGATAATACTCTGATAATTGTTTGTAATACATGCTACCTGGAAAATCTACTATTGATTGATATCCTGTAAACAACTTTTTCCAGTTTACTTCCCTTCCGTTCATCGCATTTTTCCAATGAGATACTCCTTGTGGATTTCTAAACAATTCTTCCATATGATAGCATTTTCCATACCCTAACGTTTCAAGTGCTACCTGTAAAGATTTTGTTCCTGTTCTTCCATAGCCGGCGCCTACTATTTTCAAGTTTTGGGGTTTTTTAGTTAAATCTTATCATCAAAAGCTAGCATCAATTTAAATGAATTTCAAGTCATATTTCCCACAAATCAAAGACACCTGTTCCATGTCAGGGGGTCCAGAAGGTAATGCTGCTAATTCTTTAAACATGGTTTCTAAACCTGAAGGAAAAATGCTTAACATGGTGCGGGCTTTACTATTTCCTACAACTTTCCATGAATGAGGAACTCCTCTTGGGCAAAAAATAATATCACCAGCCTCTAATGTCGTCATTTTATCTCCAATACTCATTTCAACTTGACCTCGTAAGACTTGAAACACCTCATCTTCATTTTCATGTACGTGTGGTGGTATTCCACTCCCAGGTTCATTGTGTTGTTCAATAAGTGTGTATTGTTCATTTGTATCAGCACCTGTTAATTTGATGATTTGTTGATCACCCAGTACGTTCAATTTAATTCCATCATCCTCTTTAACAACTTTAGGTTTTTGGAATATTTTACTTACTTCTGTTGAAGACGTATTAATCAGTTCTTTACTTGATTCGGTTTTACAAGCATTAATCAAAGGAATGAACGACAGTGTGCCAATTCCAATAGCTGTTGATGATAAGAAATCTTTGCGTTTCATAGGGTTGAGTTTTTGGTTAGTTATAGGAGTACAAATTTATGGTCTCATTATTTGTTTCAAATAGCTAATTTAACACACCTGCCTGCAAGCACTGTTGCCAATTGCTTCATAAAAATTCATTTATTACCCTATTTAAGTAATTTCGACTGTAATTTCCGACATCAGAAAGATCAAAAGAGAAGAAGCCCTCGGTGACCTTTCTTCGAGCAGAGTTTGAGAGAAATAAAATGAACTTACAAAGAGTTTTTTTAGAAAGAAATAGGGTTGTGTCGCGTATGCTGTAGCTTCAGCGAAAGCATGCATCAAATACCGTTGTGGTGTAGTTTTTTTTAAACTGCTAAGTCATCTTCTATTTGCACATCATTTTGATCTTTTTTCCTTTTTAATAAGGCGAATCCAAAGGTTAAAACTCCAACACGACCAACAAACATTAAGATTATAACTAAGACTTTTCCAATGCCAGTTAAGTCTCCTGTTATACCTGTACTAAGTCCAACTGTTCCTAAAGCAGAAGCTACTTCAAATAAGATTCTTTCAAATTCAAATTTCTCGGTGTAAGTCAAAAGAAAGGTAAATAGAAAAATTATACTTGTGTAAAGAATGAATGTTGAAGTCGCAACATAAAGACGTTCAAATGGGATAAGGCGTCCTAAAAACGAAATTCGCTTTTGTCCGAACAACCTACTTTTAAGTACCGAAATCATTGCTGTGAGAGTTGTTATTTTTAAACCACCAGCTGTTCCTGAGGGCGAGGCACCTATATACATCAAGAATGTGACCAATAATAAGATTGGTAAACTTAATCCACCGGTTGGAATAGTATTAAACCCAACAGTTGTCATAGCAGTCATAGCTTGAAAAAATGATGCAGACAATTTAGAATCAGAGTTTTGAATGCTTGGCTCTGTTATGTAAACAAGGCAAGTGCCTACTAACAAAAGCAAAATAAAGCCATTGATTACAATCTTAGTCGTGAATGAAAGATTTTTCGATTTACGTCTTATTCTATACCACAAATCAGTTATGACAATGAAGCCTAAAGATCCTGCAATAGCTAGTACAGATATGATTGTGTTTATGAAGTTATTGTCACTATAACTCTCAAAACTGTTGTTAAATAAGCTAAATCCTGCTGTGCAAAATGCTGAAACACTGTGAAATATTGAAAACCATAAAGCTTTGAATGTTTCCATCCCAGTTTGTTTAAATGCAATATAGAAGCAAATCGCACCTAGTGTTTCCATAATAACAGTGAAAATCACTACGCTTTTAATGAAGTCTTTGATTTTTATTGTTTTAGGAAGAGTAAATTCTGCACCTATTAATTTGTTATGCCAATGAGTTATTCTTTTTGTTGTAAATAATAAGTAATACGTTGTCAAAGTCATGTATCCAATTCCACCAATTTGGAATAGGCCCATTATAATAAATTGTCCAAAAATATTGTACGAATCAAATACACTAACAGTAACCAAGCCTGTGGTAGAAATAGCAGAAGTAGATATAAAAAGATTATCAAGAATTCCGACATTGGTTTTGTGAAAAAGTGGAATAGTTAATAATACAAAACCGACTAACGTGTAAAGAAAAAATCCCCAAACTAAATTCATCTGTGGCGATTTGCTCACTTGGAATTTTTTATACCAAATCAAGAATTTTTCAATTATGTTTTTTTTATCTGTCATTATTTTTTTAAATTCTGACTAAAGTTCGCTAAGCTGTTGATTATCAGTACTCATTCTTTTTGTAAATTTACTTATATTCTATAAGAATATCAAAATCCCAAGGCGAACTTTAGCAAGGGAAATTAATTTGCCGAGGAAAAATTTGTACTTTCTTACTCAAATTTTGGTCGGTTGAATCTGTGGAATGAAGCCCAACGTCTCGGCTATTTGCCGTGGCGGGCTTTTGCCCAACACGGACATATAGCTATTGTTTTACACAGGCATTATACGTAAAATTGCATATAGTTCTAAATCCTTTTAAATCTACTTAAAATAAGATCTTTTACACATCATTATTTAGTTCTACGAATCATAAGATTACTATTTTTAAGTTTCCGGAGTAACTATTCGTTTTCTTTTCAATTCTTTAGCTTCAATGTATATTGGATTGTGCAGAAATAGATTGACAAAACAAAATTCATTTTTCTAAAAGTAGGTATTTTATCATTAAAGTGATAAAATATAAAAATTGACACCACTAATTATTAGTGATGTTCATTCTTTTATATTCAATGCTTGATGTAATTCCATCTATGTAATAGATAAGTTTACTGTCAGTTATCTTAATTGGTGAGCAATTTTCATTGCCTGTATTTAAACCAAAATCATATTGCTCTTCTGAAGATGGCTTTACTGAAACACAGGTTTTGCTTATGAAGTAGTCTTTAAACTGTGGCGTTTCAGCACTTCCTTCTCCATCTATGAATTTGATCTGTTTGTCTTTAAATTCAATAATTCCATACGGATAACTCTCGCGTTTCCATTTTCCCTGCAATTGCTCCACATATTGCGAGAAGTCATCTTTCTCAATACTTGTATTCTCTATTTTATCACTATCAATATTTTTCGGTTTTTTTGAATTGCAAGAGATAAAAATCGGAATTAGAATGGTAAATAAGTACTTGTGATTCATAGTTTAATTATTTTAAATGTTTTTTTTGCTTGTTTAGAACGTTCTTGGATATGGCTCGTAGCGGTCTTTGCAAATACTCGCGAACCTTTCGGAAAGCCTTTTTTAGCAATTAATTTTATACGGCTTGTTATGTGCAGTTTTTATTCAATTCTCTCAAATTTACTCCCAATTCATCTGTAGGCTTCCCCTAATTAGAACTGCCTATTCTTCTATTCATAAGAATTCAATTCTAAGCGAATCCAAATAAACAAAGAATGCCGGTGAAAACGTTAGGCTTAGTTCCTTCTCAGCAGCATCAGTAAAAGGTGCAATACATAACAATCTGTTATTCTTGAAGTCGGTTTTTAAAACAGTCACCCCAAATAAATTTTCAGCACCGAGAATTTTGCCGCCCAATGTTTCCCATGGGCCATCGATAGATGTTGATTTGTAAACCCTTACACATTTATCAACTTCTTCGTCTGATTGGCCCTCATACAGGCGGTTGCAACTTGAAATGATGAGATAATAGAAACCACCTTCTTTATCATATAAAACCTTTGGAAGTTCTAATTGTGTAAATTCATCTCCATCTGGAACAGTAACTGGAGGGTATAATTTTGCAATTTTGTAACCTGTTCCATTCTTTTCAAGTTTTGCTCTCACTAATGCACCTTTAGTTGGGCTGACTTTGCCTCCCCAAAAAAGGTTGACTTCGTCTTCATTGTCAAGAAAAATAAAGGGGTCTCGCCATGCTAAAATTGGTCCACCTTCCTCTCCTGAGTTTGCACCAAGTTTCTCTGGTTTGTCAAGATAGTATCCTTTGTTAGTAATACATTTCCAATCCCTATACGGTGATGATAAATTCAAATCAATGAATTGGTCTACTCTAATGCCATCATCAGAAATCGCTAATCCAATGTTTTGGAGGAATTTGTGTTGGGAGTCAAATTCCTCAAGTACTGTGAAAGCTGTTAATTTTTTACCAGTCCGTAAAGGTTCGATTGAACCACTCCAAACTGTATAATAATTTGATTTTTCTGCCCAAGTTTTCGGATTTAAAAAGCAGCCTTCATCTTTCCAACTCCTTCCATCATTTGTAGATATAAAATGCCTGATATGAAAAGGAAAATTATTACGTTCCATTGGCTGAAGAGTCGTGCCATCAGTCTTTTGCCTTGATACAGCTAAGCAGTATAAATGCATTGCATCTCCTTCGATGTAGGACCAAGCATCCCAAAGATAAAGGTGTGGATGGCAAATTCCCTTCTCAAATTTATCATGATACGGAGGAGGTATTTGCTGTGTTTTGTATTGCATATGTAATTGTTGCTATAGTCAATTATATTTCTAAGATTTTGTCATTTAAAGTTATCAATTCTAATCTTATGAAGATTATGCCTGCTTAGTATATTTTCTTGTTTCTTGGTTGTGCTGACCGTTTATGCATAGGAATAGCTGTGGGTTTGTATCCGAGGATTTTCCGAAGGAAAAGGTTAGGCATGAGTTGCGTAAATTTCACAGAAGCCATTAGAAGCAGCAGTATAATCTATTGCGGAGTGTGCCATGGCAGCCACGGCCTATAACCTGAAAAAGCTGTTAAAAAGGGAGCAAAATCGAAGAAAAACAGGGGTAATGAGTCAAAATTAACTCGATTGTATAAAAATGATGTTGGGAGAACTAAATCGATGGCTTGAGCCAAGTGCAAATAGCAAAGTAAAATTGGTGTTGGTTAA
>ENA-ORXM01003014-ORXM01003014.1-marine-metagenome-genome-assembly--contig:-NODE-3014-length-17809-cov-3.687740_pt1 | contig 17809 bp, 18 predicted proteins | sample MGYA00237867_ERZ511480 | MGnify/ENA primary metagenome ERZ511480 (study PRJEB26309, sample SAMN06266103) | marine metagenome | isolation source: Algal blade | place: United Kingdom:Sidmouth, United...
AAAATAATTTTCTGGAACCTCAGGAATAGCCATACGCTTTGAAGAAATATTTAAACGCTTAAAATTATCTAAAGGACGAAATAACCAAATATTTTCAGCAGCATCCTTATAGGCCTTCATACCTTCAAAAACAGATTGCCCGTAATGGAAAATTTTAGCCGACGGGTCTAAAACAATAGGTTGGTAAGGAATCACTTTAGGCGTTTGCCATTTACCATCTTTATAATTACATTCCAACATGTGATCAGAAAAAACATGTCCAAATTTTAAATTATCAAAATCCACATCGTTAATTTTAGAGGTTTTAGTCTTTATAACCTCTATATCGTTGATTTTTGTATTCATAGTCTAGTTAAATTGATATGACAAATTTAAAGAAAAACGTTTTTAAAAAAGCGGTATATTTACATAAATCGTTTAAAATCGAAATATTTAAAACATGAAGTCCATTACGCTAGTAGTTATCTGTATTTTAATGTTAAATTCTTGCAAGAATAAAACAGAGAAAGCATCAGAAAATTCAGTAAAAATTAAAAAAACAGAATACAAATCTATTGGAAAAGCCATTATCACTAACGATGCTATTGCGGCAACTTCTATGTTAGCACATTATAAAACAATACAAGTTGGCGACAGCATAAATTCAAAAATAATAGCAGAAGTAAACGAAGTTTGCCAAGCCAAAGGGTGCTGGATGCGTTTAAATTTAGACGATGAAAACGAAGTTATGGTTAAGTTTAAAGACTATGGTTTTTTCGTTCCGAAAGATATTAAAGGAAAAAATGTTATTATTAACGGTAAGGCATTCGTAAAAGAAGTATCCGTAGATGAGCAACGTCATTACGCCGAAGATGCCGGAAAATCTGAAGAAGAAATTATGGCAATTACCGAACCTGAAGTTAGCTACAAGTTTGTTGCTGATGGCGTGTGGATGAACGAATACCAACCTGTAGAAGAAGACACTGAAGAGCATAGCTCGTGAAAATAACACTCATTGTTGCCCACGACCAAAATAAGGCCATCGGTAAAGCCGGTGGCTTACCGTGGCACTTACCACGTGATTTAAAATGGTTTAAGCGCCACACCGTCAATAAACTCATTGTCATGGGGCGCACCACTTGGGAAGGCCTATCTATTAAACCATTACCAAGTCGTACAAATATTGTTATGACATCCCAAGACGATTACAATGCCGAAGGCGCCGTTGTGTGTAATAGCCTACACGGCGTATTGTTAGTCGCATTAGCCAAACAAGTCGATGAGCTGCTCATTGCTGGTGGCGGCGAAATTTACAATCTCTTCTATCCACTCGCCGATGAAATGATCATTACAGAAGTAGATACCAAAATAAAGCAGGCAGATACCCATTTTGTTGATTACAAACAGAAAGATTGGTATGAAAGTTTTCAAGAGTCACACCCCGAAGATGACAAACATGCACATTCATTCACCTTCAAAGTCTATAAGCGTAAAGTTGTGGGGTAACTGACTGCACTCTGGGTTACTATCTAACGCAGCCTTTGCGACAACTAATTCCCTTTAAAACAAACAGCTCCACATAAACAGCCCAACTCAACTCCGTTCCAGCCTATCTTTTAAATTGCTAAGTGTTGTATCAAAATCTTTTTTTAGCTTACCGCTAATCAAAGGAAACATCAAGTTCATCGGCACAGAAGCCTTAGCACTTTCATAACCCCAAATCACTTTTGTTTGGTCGTCACCAACAGGCTCGGTAATCATATAGGCTGTGTCATTGCTTTCATAGGGTGTCTCAAACCGCAGCGCCGTATCAATTCGCTTATTTTCTTCAATCGCCAAAATTTCTTGCTCACCAACACCAACGTCTTTGTGCTCGCTCTCCCAACGCGTCACATAGCCAACTTGCCCATCGGTGCCCGTGTTCGATTTTTTCATATCTGGATCTCTTTTCATCCACACACTCACCTCGTCCATGTTATCCAAGTGGCTCACATAGGCAAACACCTCTTCAACAGGGCGATCAATTGTCACTTCACGCTCCATGTTTAGTTCTTTTGGCATCAAAAGGGCCGCTACAAACAAGAACAGAACAATGCCAAATAAGAAGAATAATATTTTTTTCATGTCATTATGTTTTGAACTCGAAATATATAATCTTTTCTTCAATTTTCAAAAACTTCACGTTCCAAGTCGCTAATTATCAGGCCTTTCGCAGCGTAGGTGGCTATTCTGCGCCCTGGGTGCAAGGCAACTCTCTGTTTTGTAACGGTTTGCTATGCGCGCCACCGTCAACAAAACCAAGTTGCCATTTGCACCCATGCCACATCATGCGCCACTGCTACTTTTTTTAGTGGCCAGTTGGGCAACTCAAAAGATTATTGTAAATTCGAAAAAACAAACACAAAAAAGATGAATTCAGTAGGTTGGTTTGAAATTTATGTACAAAACATGGATCGTGCAAGATCATTTTACGCGGAAGTTTTACAAGTGCAACTAGAAGATTTGTTAGCGCCCGAAGGACATGACATTCATATGGTTAGTTTCCCAATGCATCCAGATAAACCGGGGGCCGCTGGTGCACTCGTAAAAATGGAGGGTGTGGCAAGCGGGGGCAGTGGCACTTTAGTTTATTTTACTTGCGAAGATTGTAAAGATCTTGAGAATAGGGTAGAAGCAGCCGGTGGCAAAATTTTTAAACCCAAAGAATCAATCGGTGAGTATGGCTTCATCAGCCTCGCCTTCGATCCTGATGGAAACATGATTGGCTTTCATTCCAATAAGTAACATGAAATTATTCATTTTTCTCTTTCTATTTTTCAGCCTTATTGGTTGCAGAAGCGTTACCGTACTCATGCCACAAGGCGAGGAAAATACATTTCGCAGCCTGCAGCAATACATCGATGAATCACCAGCATTACAAACTTATTTTCTTGGCGTTCAACTCTATGACTTAGGTGCAAAGGAAGTGGTATTCTCAAAAAATGAATCTCACTTTTTCACACCCGCATCGGTTACTAAATGGCTCACATTGTATTCGGCAACACAGTCGCTGTCAGATTCTATCGCCTTTATGAATGTATACAAGCAAAATGGAAAAACCATTTTTCAGCCCCTCGGCGATCCTTCTTTTCTACATCCCGATGTTCAAACAGAACCACAAATCCTTGATTTTTTTGAAAACCAAACCGTTGATACAATTTATTGGAGTGATCAACATTTTCAAGATCAACGCTTTGGCAGCGGTTGGGCGTGGGACGATTACGAATATTACTTCCAGCCCGAAAAATCTGTTTTCCCAATACAAAGCAATTTATTGCGTTTTGAAAAAGATAGCGTGAGCCCAACATTCATCGCCTCAGAAATCTACTTTAATTTCTCTGAAAATCAGCCAACCCGAACGTGGGATGAAAATCGGTTTTTTGTTGATCGAAGTGATCGTGTTCGCTATATTCCATTCCGGGTAGATTCCCTGGTGCTGAAAAACTATTTTGTCGAAAAGCACAAGCGAGTCGTACCAGTTTCAGAAGCATTATTACCTGAAAATCTAGTAAAAACCTTCTATAGTAAACCAAGCGATAGTTTGTATCAATTACTCATGCAAAACAGTGATAATCATATTGCAGAACAATTACTCTTACAAGTCTCTCAGCAACAACTCGGGTTTATGAACACCGAAGCAGCAATTACTCATGCAAAAGAAAATTGGTATAGCGACATTGCCGAAGATTTGCTGTGGGTTGATGGTAGCGGCCTCAGTAGATACAACATGGTTACTCCGGCAGCAATTGTACAAGTAATTAATAATACCGTAAGTGAGCAAAAAATGGATTGGTTGCAAGAAATCTTACCGGCCGGTGGACAATCGGGCACGCTCAAAAACAACTATGCCTTTAGTCCGCCAAGGGTCTATGCGAAAACAGGCACCTTACGTCATAATCATAATTTAGCGGGTATTGTGCAAGCAAAAAGTGGCAAATGGTATAGCTTCTGCATCATGAATAATCACATACCCGGGTCGTCGAGTATCGCTAAAGCAGAAATGGAAAATTTGCTTCAATTGATTGTAGAGTTGTACTAAGTTCACGCAATCTTCCCCCACACATAAAAAATGGCAAATCCGTAAAGAAAAATAAGTCCTAACCAAGAGATTACAACATTGAATTTACCCGGTTGGTGTTCCTTCGCAAGCCTTCTATTTACCATATAATTTAAAGTTGCGAAGAATGGAGCAGTCATGAATGAAACTGTTGTGGCAAAGTCAACCAAGGTTGTCATGCTTTGTCTGCTTAGTACAGGAATGAGTACGGCACCGCTAGCCGAAAGAATTACTAAGAAAATATAAAACGGCCTCTTAACTGGTAATTTAAGTTCTTGCAAACTTCTTAAAATCACTCTAGGGTTGGCGTCTAAGCAAGTAAGACAAGTTGTAAACATGGTGCCAAAGGCGGCGAACGCCACAATTGGCCATGCCCATTTACCAATGGCAGAGGTGTACATATTCACCAATTGCGCAGAAAAGTCACTCCCGCCTGTTGCTAAGTCTTGTCCAGATTTAAAGAAGATAAGCGCGCCCAAGCTCATAAAAGTTATTGAAATGATGGCCGTGCCCCAAAACCCGACATGAAAGTCAATCATTGATTTGCCTAAGTGAACTTCCTCTTTCCCGTCAACACGCCAAACAGATTGCCACACGCTAATATCTAATGGCGCCGGCATCCAACCTATTAATGCCACAAGAAAGGCAATGTGAATCTTATTGTTCAGAGCGAAAACTGTATTATTCTGTACAATGTCAACCGGTTTTGCAAACGCAAAAGCAACGGCGATTACAGTACAAATGGAAAGGGTTATCACAACCCAAGTCGTAAATTTTTTGAGTAAATTATAGTGTCCGAGTGTTAAAATAAGCACAGCGGCCAATGATATGAACGCCGCTACATTCCAATCAGGCAAGTCAATTTTAAATAGCGTCTTTACTATACCTGTGGTTACAATGGTGAGCGCCATTTGTACAATAAACATGGTGATAAAGGTCTGGGCAACATAAATCCAGAGTAGGTTTTTGTTTATTTTGCCATAGGCATGAACTAAACTCTTACCTGTGGCACCAGCGTATCTACTGCCAGCTTCAAAGAAAGGGTATTTCAGCAGGTTCACAACAAGCACAAATGCTATAAGTTGAAAGCCAAACAATGCGCCTGCTCTTGTAGATTGAACGAGGTGAGAAACGCCAATTGCTGCCCCAGCGTATAATAAACCAGGACCTATATAACTAAACCATCCCTTTGCTTTCATTGGGGCATGAAGTTATTATAAAAAGTCACTCGAGTGTGGAACCAACACCAATGTTAGTGAATGAATTCTGCTTGATGATAAGAATAAATAAGCACTGATTCTTTTATCCTCAAACATTAGGGCTAGTAGACCATACCTAAAAGAACGGTCACATTTTTATCAACTTTTGTGGCACATATACACAATGAAACTAACCTCATTCAGGTTGGGTTCTTATTTTTGACCCATGATTTTCGAAATTGAAAATAAACAAGGGGCGAAGTTGAAATTATCTACACTTGGCGCACGCATCATGGCTTTACATATACCAAATCAACATGGTGACTTCATTGATGTAGTACAAGGTTTTGACACCGAACAAGAATACGCAGAAAAAAGCAAATCACAAGGCGCCATTTGTGGCAGATACGCAAATAGAATCTCTAATGCACGCTATACATATGAAGGGCAAACCGTAATTCTACCCGCCAACGATGGTGAACATTGCTTACATGGTGGTAATCATGAGTTGAGACTTGCAGAATTTGAAGCCGAACAGTTTGGAAAACAAGTTCATTTCGAATATCATTCACCCCATCTTGAGCGCGGCTTTCCCGGCAATTTAAAAATTGAGGTTACCTACACGCTCACAGATGAAAATTTAGTCCGCATTCATTTACAAGCAAGCACTGATCAGCCGACTCCGGTCAATTTAACGAGTCACCCCTATTTCAATTTGAATGGCGCAGGCAACGGTGAAATATTGGACCACCAGCTAAAAATTAACAGCCAAGAGGTTGTTGAAATTGATGGAGAAGGCATTCCCACAGGCAATATATTGCCGATTGCAGAAACCCCTTTTGATTTTATTGAACTCACTCCAATTAAAGATAATATTACTGATAACCACGCGCAGCTTGATTTGATTGGTGGGTTTGATCATTGTTTTGTGATGAATGAATATGCAGCAAACACGTTGAAAGAAGATGCTACACTCGCGAGTTTAGAAACTGATATCCATCTCACCGTGAGGTCAACATATCCTGGGTTGCAAGTGTATACCGCAAACGGTGAGCAACATCATGGCAAGAATGGAATGTTCTATGATAAACGAAGTGCAATCTGTTTAGAACCTCAGTACTTTCCTGATTCACCCAACCAACCAGATTTCCCTTTTTCGTTTCTTCTTCCAGATGAGAGTTATGATCATACAATTGAGTACGATTTTAAAAAACCAGAGTAACCATGAAAAAGACGATTTACTACTTAGCCACTTGCTCTACTTGTCAACGAATTATGAAAGAACTCGGCGTCGACGAATCTTGGCAGCAGCGTGAAATTAAAAGTGAACCACTCACCAAAAATGAGGTTGAAGCCATGGCAGAAATGGCTGGATCTTTCGAAGCAATCTTTAGTAGACGCAGTATGAAATACCGTGCATGGAACCTTAAAGAAAAAAGTCTGAGTGAGACTGACTATAAAAACTACATTTTGAAGGAATACACCTTTTTGAAACGCCCTGTAATTATTATTGCTGACGACATTTTCGTAGGAAACTCTACAAAAAATGTGGAGGCAGTGAAAAGTAGAATAGCTTAGTTAGGCGACACCATTTTTTTTGTGAAAAAAAGGAGCATATGTTTAATTTGCTCGTTCTTAGTTTCATCATTTTTAATATCAGTAAGTCGCGGTAAATGCTCCGCAAAATAGGTCTGGTTATTTGCCATCTCTATCAAATTGCTTGCTAAGCTTGTTGGATACAAAAAATTAGGATTTAATTCGAGAATTACAGTTGAAATATGCTCAACTAATTTTTTGTAACTCAGAAAAAAACCTAGATCGTTTTCCTCGTCAATGTTGGTGATATGATATGCTTTTGTAGACTCTTGAATAATCAATTGATGTAATCTGTTTTCATTGATATAATCGGTATCAACGTTTTCAATACTTGCATTCACAATATTATGAATGACCACTTCTAATTTCTTCTCAGGATTTTCGAGATTCAGAGTGTTAATCTGCAGAGAGTACAATACCCACTCCCAGTACCAGTTGGTCAAAAACAAGAGCAGCTTGTGCTTATTTTCAAAATACCGATACACTGAGGCCTCAGCCGAACTCATTCTTATCGCCAATTTTTTGAAGGTGAAGGCCTCAAAACCCAGTTCAAACATCAGTTCAATACTGTTCTTTAGTATGGTTTTACCGAAGGTTGTAGACTGCGGATCGCGCAGATATAACTCATCATTAATTGAAAAACGTAGCTCGGGCATTCACAACATTTTCACAAAAGTACAACTTTTAACATAAAGGGTAGCACAACTAACAAGGATAGTATTGCTATCCTTGTTAGTTTTTACATACCTTTGTGCCAAAATTCTAGAATATGAATGAAGTCTTGACACCACTTCAACGGTTTTGGCGCCTATTATCTCTAAACACTAAGGAGATTTATCAAATTTATGGCTATGCGGTTCTGAATGGATTTGTAAATCTTTCTTTGCCATTAGGTATTCAATCCATCATTAGTTTCATTCAAACTGGTCAAATTACATTTTCGTGGGTTTTGCTTGTTGCCTTTGTTCTCATCGGTATTGCTATAACCGGTGTGTTACAAGTGCTTCAGCTACGTATTGTAGAAAACATTCAACATGAACTATACACGCGCTCAGCCTTTGAGTTTGCTTATCGAATTCCAAAACTGCAACTCTCTAAAGTAGATAACGTACACGTTCCAGAAGTGGTGAATCGATTCTTTGACACACTGACGATTCAGAAAGGAATTCCCAAGATTTTGATTGATTTTTCCCTTGCTGGTTTCCAAATCTTTTTTGGACTAATTCTGTTAGCTTTTTACTCTCCTTATTTCATTTTACTTGGTATTGCGCTCATCTTTTTTATTTGGCTAATAATTCGGCTAAACGGTAACAAAGGTTTGTCTTACAGTCTACAAGAAAGCAAAATGAAATATGCCTTGGCTCATTGGCTTGAAGAGATTGCCGAGAATAACAAATCATTCAAGTTTTACAGTAATCGTGAGTTTCATTTGCATAAAGCTGATCGGCTTGTTAAGGGTTATTTGCAGGCTCGAGAGTCACATTTTCAAGTGTTGTTGAGGCAATTCAAACAATTTATTGGGTTGAAGATTTTTTTAGCTGCAGGTTTATTGATTGCGGGCAGTATGCTCGTCTTTCAAGCTCGTTTGAACCTTGGTCAATTTGTAGCAGCCGAGATCATCATTATCATCATCATCAACTCTATTGAAAAAATCATAAGTGTTCTTGATACAATCTATGATGTTCTAACAGGTCTTGAAAAGATTGGTATTGTAACAGATGTGCCGCTCGATGAGCCCGAGGGTACAATGAATCCTTTTTATGACCAAGGATTAGAAGTGAGAGTCAACAATCTTTCTTTCAAGTTCAGTGCTGATAAACTACCAATTTTAGGAATAGATAAATTGCATCTTGATAAAAACTCGGTAACCATTCTCGGTGGCGCTGCCGGTAATGGTAAAACAACTTTTCTTAAAATACTTGCACGTGTTCTCACTGAGTATGAAGGCCAAGTGATGTTTAACGACATTCCGATTGATAATTTTTCTTCAGAGTTTTTACAACAAAATGTTGGTGTGGTGTTCTCTACTAATGAGTTGTTTGATGGCACTGTCTTAGAAAATATAACACTTGGTGATGATGTTCCAGAAGAAAAAATCTACGCAATGTTACGAAGTATTAACGCAGCCGATTTCGTTTCACAGTTGCCTAATGGATTACATTCTGAGATCGACTCTGCTGGAAGACGGATTCCGAAGAGCATTATTCAAAAGCTCTTGTTAGTGCGTGCGCTTGTGCACAACCCTAAGCTCTTATTGCTTGATCAAGCATTGAGTGATGTTGAGATTCATGAGCGAGAAGAAATCATCAAATTCCTTGTGTTAAAGCAAGAAGATGTTACCATTATTACAACGGCTAATGATTCATTGTGGCGAAAATATGCGAACCAAATTATTGAACTGTAATCTAAGACTATGCTGAACATCACTGAAAATCGGATCGATTTAAACTTAGATATGAAAAAATTCTCGTCGAGTAAGTTTTTGTACGAAAACAGAAAGACGACCGTACCATTATTCTTTTTTTTAGGATTGCTTTTGGTGGGCATTGCCTCTTTGTTTTTACCTTGGACGCAGACGGTAAGAGCAAAAGGTAAAGTGACAACTTTAAGACCAGAACAACGGCCACAAGCCATTCAATCAGTCATTTCTGGAAAGCTTGAGAATTGGCATGTACGTGAAGGAGATTACGTTGAGGCAGGCGATACAATCATTTTCCTATCAGAGATAAAAGACGATTATTTCGATCCTAACTTAATTGAGAGAACACAAGAACAAGTTGATGCAAAGCAGGAGAGTATTTCTGGCTACGGTTCAAAAATTCAGTCACTAGAACAGCAGGCTGAAGCGCTCCGCCAGGCCAGAGATTTTAAGATTGAGCAAACGAAAAACAAAATTGAGCAATTAAGATTTAAGCTTAGAGCAGACAGTACCGATTTAAAAGCAATGCAGGTGAACGAAGAAATTGCAAGAACACAGCTTACACGTACACAAGAACTTTATGATAAAGGCCTAAAATCGCTCACCGATCTTGAAACCAAGCGCCTGAAAGTGCAAGAAACACAGGCGAAGGTGGTTTCTCAGAGAAACAAACTATTAGCACAAAAAAATGAGTTAGGCAATCTCACTATAGAATTAAGTGGGATTGGTAGTGAATATGCTGATAAACTTGCCAAAACACAGTCTGAACGGTTTTCGGCTTACACAAGCCAACTCGAAGCAGCAGCGAACACCTCGAAGCTTAGAAACGAGCTGAGCAATTATAATCAAAGGCAACAATTTTACTATGTTACTGCTCCCCAGAGCGGCTTAATCACACAAGCAATAAAGAAAGGTGTAGGAGAAATCATTAAAGAGGGAACCGATATTGTTACAATTATGCCTGAGAAGTATGATTTGGCAACCAAATTTGAGGTGCGCCCCATCGATTTGCCATTACTTCAAGTTGGGCAAGAAGTACAAATACTTTTTGATGGATGGCCGGCAATTGCTTTTAGTGGTTGGCCAAACACATCAACGGGAACATTTCAAGGTGAAATTGTAGCAATTGATCGTTTTCTTCAAGAATCTGGGAGTTATACAATTTTGGTTGCTCCATCATCAAATTCAACCAAAGAGTGGCCAGAGCAACTGCGTGTTGGATCGGGAGCTAAAGGATTTATTATGCTAAACAATGTCGCTGTATGGTATGAAGCATGGCGGCAACTCAATGGCTTTCCGCCCGATTTTTACCAGCGAAGTGAGAATGAGAATACAAAACGTAAAGCCCCAATTAAATCAGTAAAATGAGGTCGATAATAATCATAATTGTAGCAACGCTCATTTCTTTTTCTTCATGGTCACAAGAAGTTATTACATATCAAGAATTCTTAGCAATTATTCTTCAAGAACACCCGTTAGCACAACAAGCAGATCTTCAATTTGAGTTGGCCGAGATTGAAACTCTTAAAGCGCGTGGTGTTTTAGATCCCAAATTTGCAACAGAGTTCAATCAAAAGCAATTCGATGATAAAAACTACTTTGATCTAATTAAAAGTGAAATTAAAATTCCGACCATTCTTGGGTTATCTGTTAAAGGCAACTTTGAAACGAACGATGGTGAGTTTTTAAACCCTCAAAACTTCACGACTAATCAAGGATTATGGTCTGCAGGGGTAGAAATGGATGTACTGCGTAATTGGGTTTATAATGACCGCCGTGCAGCTTTTGATTCAGCTGAGATTTATCAAAACCAAACCACAAATAAGCGATTGTTGTTGTTGAATAAATTAGTAAAAGATGCCACAACCGCTTACATCAACTGGTTTATCGCTGATCGCAACGTTGAAATTATTCAGAATAACATTGAGCTTGCCCAAGCCTATGTTGACAACACCACTATTTCAGTTGAGTTTGGAGATAAGCCGGCAATAGACACAATTGAGGCGCAAACAATTTTATTCGATCAATTGATTGCCTATCAAGAACTTGAAATTGAAAGGGTGAAGGCGAAATTCTCCGTGAATTCCTTTCTCTGGGATGATCAACAAATTTTGTTTCTCGGTAGAGATACCGAACCCGCACGTCCCAACTTTATGATTGCACAAGAACTCTTGAATTTTGATTTTTTTGAAACACATCCTGAAGTGATTGAGCAATTACTGCAAGCAAATCAATTCAATATTCAAGGAAAATTAGCAAAACAAAATTTATTGCCAGAGCTTTCTTTAGGTTACTTCCCACTAATTTCAACGAATGAGAATTCATTCTTGCCCGCCGATACTCAGGTGTCAAATTATAAAATTGGGGCTCGTTTTTCAATGCCCTTATTCCGTAGAAAAGAGCGCGCTAACTTGCAAGTAAATAGAGTGTATGAGCAAACAGAAATACTTGAAGCAAAAAACATCACAGGTGCCTTGCAAATAAAATGGAATCAACAATTTCAGCAATTACAAACACTCAATGAGCAAATATCTTTATTAGAAAAAGCCGAGCGTAATTACCAACAACTTGTTGATGCTGAATTAATTCGTTATGATTATGGTGAAAGTTCTGTGTTTCTTGTAAATAAACGGTTAGAGAAATTGCTCGAGACACAATTAAAACTGCAGACCCTTCGGAAAAAACGGTTTCAAACGCAAGTTGAACAGTTGTATTTATTGAATGATCTGTTACCTAACTAACCGAGGGAAGAACCATTTGGTGTATGCAATTTGGGCTCAACAAGCACAATACCATTTGGTGTGTAAAAGCCACAGACCAAGCATTCGCTCATAAACGGCCCAATTTGTTTTGGTGGAAAGTTGACAATTGCGAGTACTTGCTTGCCAACTAAATCATTCACGGCATACCGATCTGTAATTTGCGCACTGGCTCGTTTTAAACCAATTTTTTCACCAAAATCAATTGATAATTTGTAGGCTGGTTTATTGGCTTCTGGAAAGAGTTCAACTGCCGTGATTGTTCCACAGCGAAAGTCTATTTTTTCGAAGTCGTTCCAACCAATCAGTTCTTTCATTATCTCAAAATGTTGAACACGCCAGCATCAGAAATAGTCTCAGTTGTGCCGTCTTCCAAAATGAGATCGTAAGATACGGCGTAGAGAAAAACACCTTCCATATCAGGCGAAGGAATCATGCCACTCACAAGCGGTTCTGATGCAACAAAGATTTTTTCACCCCAGCGATTAAACACCTCAAGCCGATAGTTCTCGTATTCACATATTTCTGCGAAAAAGGGCTGAAAACGATCGTTAATTTGATCACCATTTGGCGTGATGCCACTCGGAAACTGAACTCTACATAGATCGCGGTAATCACAACTGTCTCGAACAAACTCAACAATGTAGTTCACAGTTGAGTCGCAACCGGCAGCATTGACTAACTCTCTGCTATAGGTTCCTGGTTCATTTACGTATTCGCCGGTTGGTAGTTGAAATGGTTGAAATGGACAACCCGTTAATTCTTCAATTGACTCTGTTTCAGGAATCACTGTTAAACTATAGTCAACCAGCAAATCGCAACCATTTGTGGGGATGGTAAAGAATTGTTGAAATGACGTGGTAGCAACAAAGGGTTCACCCGTTGGTAAAATTATTACATCATTCTCGCAAACGGTAAGATCTGTGACCGTTGGCTGCGGAACTTCTATTTGTACGTTCACCAAAGAATCGCAACCGGCGGCAGTAAGAAACGAGTAATTCAATAGGGTATCGCGATACAATGTGAGTGTATTGCCTTCAGGTGAAAGAACAGAATCGCCATAGCATACCAACGAGTCCCTTTGAAAATTGAAACTCGGGGAGGCAGTTATCAAATAATTTAGAATTGAGTCGCAGCCATTCAAAAGCCTTGGTATTACTCGTTGAATTTGTTCGGTTTGTGTGATTGTGAACTGCTCATTATTTGCTAAAACAATTCCATCGCCAACACAGCCGCTTACATCGATAGAGGTTGTTGCGGTTTCTTCAACAGCCACTACATAGCTTTCCGTGTAGGTGCAGCCGTTCGTATCAGTGATATTTGCTTGAAATGAGCCGTCAAGATTCACATTTGCCGCAATGGTTAACGGATTGGCAACTTGTGTGTTTCCATTTGGTGTTGTCCAATTCACTTCATCAATGCCGCCATTGCCAGAAACTGTAAGCTCAATCGTTTCATTATCACAATAATTCTGTATACCATCTATAGAAAATGTAAATTCGGGATGAATGATGACTTCAATCTCATCAGAAATTACACTACAAGATGGGTTGGCTAAATTCGAAGGACTGTTGGCTACCAGAAAACGAAAAAACTGACCCTCAACCACCGGAGAAAGATTATAAATTGATGAGGTTGCGCCCGCAATTGAGTTCCAAGTTGTGCCTCCATCATTACTTACCTGCCATTGAAAAACAGGCGTATCGTAAACATTCCCTTGCAGATCTGCAATCAACTCTACGTCATCGGGTACATCATCAAAACAAAAATCATCAACTGGTATCGAAGTTTCTATGGTCGCATTATCTCCGCATGCACGAAACTGAATGTCATCAATTGCGAGATCATTTCCACAGCCGCCAGGGGCATTATTGATCATAATTACATCAACTTCTGTGAAATTAGACGTATTAAACTGAATACCGAATCTTCGCCAATCGTACACGTCTGCTTCAACAATATCGCCCGTTGAAATACTACCAAGCAAATCTCCAGACGTCGTTCTTATTTCAAAGAGTACATCAGGCAAAATAGATGGATTACAACCATTAGTTGGTGGAAGTACATTCATAATCCAAGAAGAAAATTCAAATTCTGAATTTTCACACAATCCGGTAACACGACGCCTATAAAATTCATCAGGACTAAAATCGGCATTTACTACAAGCATATATCCATTTGTGTCAGTGATGGTATGATCTGTAGACTCATGAAATGCATTGAGAGCAAATTTTGCATTCGAAGTGATGGTATAAAATCCCTCATGCACATTTGGTGATGCAATATATTGATATGTGGTTTGACCGGCAGGTAATGGGGGGCCATACTGACCTCCGGCAACACCAAAATCTTCCCAAAAAATTGGTTCCCCTAGTGATCCTGAGCAGCCTTGACCAAAACTGAAGTTGGCAAAACTTAAAGCGACACACAATAACATGACTCCTCGTAGTACTCTCACACTTCAAAAATAACCTCATCTTTGGGAACTCTCACACGCTTGCCATAAACACCTTCTGGTTTTCTTTTGCCACAACTAATAACCATATTCACTTCTGCTGCACTTGGCAAGTTTAAGTAATCTTTAATTCGCTTACTATCAATTCCTTCCATAGGGCAAGTGTCATAACCACTAGCTGTCATACCAAGCATAAAGGTTTGCGCTGCCAAGGCACAACTTTTATGAACAATTACCCGAATATCTGATTTCAGCACTTCTCGGTAAGCCGGTTTTTTAGGCGCCATAACCAAATCAACATATAGTTTTTTAATTCTTCCAAACACACCTAATGCATCATTTTGGTAAAGTTGCGGGATGAGTTTTCCATAATATTGTTGCACAGACTTCAACCGAGACACCTTGCTTTTGGAAATGTTATTGAGCACATTTCCGGCATCTTTAGTTGCTTTCACTTTTTCAATATCAACACCCTCTTTTTTAAAGCTAGCTTCTACTTTTTTTAAATTCCAAGCGGCACGTTCATCCCAATGATCTTGCCTTGCGACAACTACTACCAATTCGTTTGCTGTTTTTGCAGCTGGCTGATCAAGGCAAAATTTTGCGATTTTTTGCTTTGCTTCTTTTGTTTTAATTCGATAAAATTCCCACAATTGCAGATTACTGCTGTTGGGTGCGAGAGTTGCAAGTTCTAAGTTGTGCCGAACAACTTGAGGGTCAAATTCTGCGGTTTGGTCATAAATTCTTACTGAGCGACGTGTTTCTACGATCTCTTGAAAGGCTTGTGTTAGTTTTGTCAAACGATATCTTTTAAGGTAATCAAAGATAGAAGGCAATGACACGACTTAGTGTAAACATCAATAAAATAGCAACAATCCGCAATGCCAGAGGAGGAAACATTCCCAACCTATTGCAAGTTGCACAAGATTGTGAACGGTTTGGCGCCGAAGGAATTACCGTGCATCCAAGACCCGATGAACGCCATATTCGCTATCAAGATGTTCGAGATTTAGGTCCGTTAGTTCAAACCGAGTTTAATATTGAAGGAAACCCAACTGAAGAATGGCTGCAATTGGTTATAGAAAACACGCCTGCCCAAGCAACGCTAGTGCCAGATAAGCCAGGCACACTTACCTCTAATGCTGGCTACGATACGATTGGGCAAGCAAAAGAGTTAAAGCCAATCATAAAACGCTTGCAGGCAGAAGGTATTCGTGTTTCAATTTTTATAGATGCACTTCCAGAAATGGCTGAAGGTGCAGCAAAGTTGCAAGCCGACAGGGTAGAATTATACACCGGACCTTATGCGGAAAAATTTTCTGAGAACAGAAAAACAGCCGTTCAGAAGTATGTTGAAACAGCAAAAGTTGCTTATGATCTTGGCTTAGGTGTAAACGCCGGTCATGATCTCGATTTGCAAAACCTCACCTTCTTTGCGAAGGAGGTGTCTCATTTGTTGGAAGTTTCGATAGGCCATGCGCTCATTTCAGATGCACTTTATTATGGGTTGCAAAACACCATACAACTTTATAAGAGATGCCTACTAACGTGAAGAACTTCTTTGGGAAAATTTGGCTTGCATGGGCAGCATTCACCTTTGTTTTATCTTGGCCGTTTGTATGGATTGCTTATCAAATTACTGCGATTACTCAACCTGCTGAAAAAGTGTATAAACCAGCCTTCCACATTACCAAAATTTGGGGTCATTACGTGTTGTTTTGTTTAGGTGTGCGCGTGCGAGTGCATGGTAAAGAGAATCGTGCAAAGCATGACCAAGTTGTTTATGTGAGCAACCACCGTTCTCAAGTAGATATCCCAATCAACTTTACAAGCACCCCTCAATTTGTTATTTTATCAAAATCTGAGGCATTAAAAATACCAGCGGTTTCTACAAATTTGAAATTAGCCCATGTCACGGTGAATCGAAAAGAAAAAGGGAGCAGAAAACAATCATTGGTTGCTCTTCGAACCCATTTATCTCAAGGCCGTTCAATTCTGCTATATCCCGAAGGCCGTAGACCAAGAGAAGAAGTTGCTGTTGGTGAATTTCAAGCTGGCGCATTTATGCTCGCCAAAGAGTTTTCTTTACCAATTGTGCCGGTTACCATCATTGGGTCAGATAAAATTAACAACCCGAAACAGCCCTTGGCCTTGTTTCCCGGAACTATCGAAGTGTTTTTTGAAGAGAAGATTTGGCCGCAAAATCACGATAGCATTGAAGAATTTCAAAACTATGTGCAGCAAGTTATGCGAACACGAATTATAAATGAAACTAACTAACATGAAAACAGCACTCATCACTGGAGCCACCTCAGGCATTGGCAAAGCAACTGCAGAATTATATGCGCAACATGGGTACAAATTAATTCTCACTGGGCGTAGAGAAAATCGCTTAGCTGAAATAAAAGAGAATCTATCTACCCAGACTGAGGTGCACACGCTTTGCTTTGATGTTCGCGAAAAATCGTTTTGTTTAGAAATTTTGAATCATATACCGACAGATTTTCAGCCAATTAATGTGTTGGTGAACAATGCTGGTAACGCTCATGGCCTCGATGCAATTCAAACTGGAAGTATTGATGATTGGGATGCCATGATTGATATTAATGTGAAAGCCTTGTTATATATCAGTAAGCCAATTATGGCGCAAATGGTTGAAGAGGGGAGCGGACATATTGTGAATATTGGTTCTATTGCAGGCAAAGAAGTTTATCCTAATGGTAACGTGTATTGTGCAAGCAAACATGCTGTTGATGCCATTAGCCAATCAATGCGAATAGATTTGAACGGAACAGGCGTAAAAGTGAGCCAGGTTTGCCCCGGCCTTGTGGAAACAGAGTTTAGTGATGTGCGCTTTAAGGGAGACACCGAACGAGCAAAAACAGTGTATCATGGTTTTGACGCCTTGCAGGCTGTTGATATCGCTGAACTCATTCATTTCATAACATCGCGGCCGAAACATGTGAACCTCGCTGACTGCTTAATTTTACCAAGTGCGCAAGCAAATTCAACCATCGTAAATAAGGCTTGATTAGCTTTGCAAACACAGTTGATACTTTCAACTTTTTCAAATCTCAATTGAGTAGAGAATTAACATTGAATGAACAAATACGCAAACTCACTTACGAAATATTCTCGCTTTAAAACCCGTGTGGTAAACATTGGAGATGTGCCCTTGGGTGGCGATAACCCAATTCGTATTCAGAGTATGACAACAACAGATACCATGGATACTCAGGCCACGGTAGCGCAATCTATCCGCATGATTGAGGCTGGTTGCGAATACGTAAGAATAACTGCGCCAAG
>ENA-ORXM01003015-ORXM01003015.1-marine-metagenome-genome-assembly--contig:-NODE-3015-length-17805-cov-3.212545_pt1 | contig 17805 bp, 12 predicted proteins | sample MGYA00237867_ERZ511480 | MGnify/ENA primary metagenome ERZ511480 (study PRJEB26309, sample SAMN06266103) | marine metagenome | isolation source: Algal blade | place: United Kingdom:Sidmouth, United...
CGATGCTGTGAAGGAACTGCCTGCCACATTGTTGTTGCGTCCGTTCAATTTCGACACGTTGGCGACGCGGGTCCACGCCAAGGCGTCGCTCGAAAATATCGCAGAAGCAGCCCCCGCCGCCCTCATGATCAGCTTGATCGGACTGGCCGCAGTTGCGTTGCTGGCGCGCGCGAACCGGTGAATATCGCTACATTACGGAATGTTGCGGGCCGTGACCGGTTAGCACCCTGACAACCTCTTGGGCGGCCGCGGTTTGCAGTGCATTGACCGAGGCCTCGGAATACCATGCGCAATGGTCTGTCAGGACGGTGTTAGGTGCTTGAAATAGCGGGTCAAAAAGATCCGGTGGTTCTTGTTCGAACACGTCCAGTCCCGCACCCGCGATCTGGCCGCCCTCGAGGGCTTCTGTCAAATCGACCTCGTCGATCAGCCCGCCACGCGATACGTTGATCACAAATGCCGTTGGTTTCATCAAGGCGAACATCGCGCTGTCGATGATGTGCGTTGTTTGCGGAACCAACGGGCAATGCAAACTCATTACATCCGCGTTTGCGCAAATTTCGTAGACGGACGCGCGTTGTACGCCCAAGGCTGCCGCATCGTCCTGCGTGATCGCGGGGTCGGACACCAGACATTTCGCAAAGCCCAAGGCATGAAACTTGCGCCACGTTGCCCGAGCGATCCGGCCAAAGCCGATCAGGCCCAACGTCGCACCGCGATGGCCAACAATCGGGTCGGCTTGATCTATGCCTCATTTGCCCCCGCGGACCTCGGCGTCGCGCGACACGATGTTGCGCGACAGGGCGAGGTATAGCGCTATGGCATGGTCGCTGACTTCGTGTTCCTGACCATAGTCCGGCGTATTGCAGACAGTGATGTTGCGGCGCGCGGCGGCATCCAAATCCACGTTATCGACGCCAACACCATAGCGCTGGATCATGCGCAGGTCGGGGAATTGCTGCATCATCTGATCGTCGACGGGATGCTGACGCACCATAACGGCGGTCACCTCCTCGGGGGCAGGGATATCGGCGAGGTTGTCATAATGGTCAAATGACAGACCAGCCGCACCAAGCGCCGCGCGTTCAACATCATAGCTGGCATAACCGATACTCAGGCCGATAATACGCATGGTGTATTCCTTCGCTTTGGTGGTGTGGCTGGTATGACGGGGCGCGTTACCAGTGACCGGTGTTGCCCATGGAAATCCAAGGTTCCTGCGGTGTAAGGGGGGTACCCTTTTGCAAGAATTCGATGGACTGATTGTCCGGTGTACGAATGAACGCCATGCGGCCATCACGCGGTGGGCGGTTAATGACAACGCCATTGGCTTGCAGTGCCGCGCAAGTTGCGTGGATATCATCAACTTCATAAGCGAGGTGGCCAAAATAGCGTGCCTCACCTAGGTCTTCTGCATCGTAGTTCCATGTCAGCTCGACAGGGGTGTCCTCGCCACCCGGAGGGGCCATCATGACGATTGTAAAGCCTGCTTCGGGTTCGTCGTAGCGTGCGGTTTGCGCAAATCCGAGCAATTCAAAGAACGCCATTGATTTTTCAAGGTCGCTCACGCGGAGCATCGTGTGGAGGTACTTCATATCGGGTCCTTTGGTTGGGTCGCGGAAATCGGACGACAAAATGGTAACGTTACCATTTCCATGCGGAGTACCGCCACGTCGGGGAAATGTCAACAAATCTGCGGGCAGCAATCAGGCGATCAGTTCGGTCTGAACGATCGTTTGCAGATCGCAAGGGGCGGTACCGGAAAGTTGGCGCAGGACCGCATCGCCTAGCAGCCATCCGGCATCGGCAAGCGAATAATACGACATGACCGCCCGACAATCGAGATACTGCGCGAGGTGGCTTCCTGCGCGGACGGCAAAGCCCATCTGGTGTAACTTTGACGGTGCCGCATCGCGCACGCCAGCCTGTGCACCCAAAAGGGTGGCATCATTCACGCAAACCATTGCATCGACATCAGTCGCTTTGACAAGTTCGCTTGCGCGGGAACGTGCAGCCTGCGCATCAGGTTCAAAGTGACTGACGAGGGCAGGGTCAAAGGTGATGCCTGCCTCGGACAATGCGCGCCGGTAGCCCTGAACGCGTTGCTGGACATACGTCAGATGATTGGCGCCATCCAAAAGCGCGATCCGCCTGTGTCCCGCCGCGATCATTGCCTTTGTGCCTTGCCAGCAGGCATCTTCGTTGTCGATATCGACATAGGCGTGCTGTGTCGCGAGCGCGGTGCGACCGTAGGTGACGAATGGCATATTTGCGTTCTGCAAAAGGGCGATGCGCGGGTCTTGGGGGGCGGTGTAGTCGAGAACAATTGCATCTGCTTGCCGTGCAGCAATGATGCGATCCAGCGCGATCATATCTTGGTCCAACGACGTCGAAACCATCGTCGTGACGGCGTAGTCAGAGGTGCTACAACGCGCATGGATCCCTTGGAGCAGGGCAGGCAGCGTGCCATCCCCCACCACATTCTTTTTGGGAAATTTCAGCTGGGCCGCGATGACAAATGTTTTGCCGGTCCGCAGCCGGACCCCGTCAAGATTGCGCACATAGCCAAGCTGACGCGCGGCCGCCTCGACTTTGGCCGTCGTACTGGCGGTGGTTTGCGGTGACTTGGCGAGCGCGCGTGCAACTGTGGTCACCGAAACGTCCAGATGTGCCGCAATATCCTTGAGCCCGATCTTTTTCTGCACGGCGGTGTCCTCGTGTTTCGCGATCAATTTGGGTGACCGTAGTTGAGGCGCGAGGCGGTATCAATCCGCTGTCGCACGGTTGGTTTCCGGATGATCAAATCTGGAGCGTGCCAAGGCGCGGCGAAAGTGGTTTGGACTTGTCGGTTGACGATGTCGGCATGCATGTGGTTCACTTTAAACAAGAGATGCCAGTGACTTAATCGCTGCGCCCAAAACGTCGGAGTTCTAGAATGCCGAGAAACGACGCTGGTCAAGATCCACAAGCACAACTGCCGGAGTTTTTGTCAGCGAACGATGTGGATGCGATCAACGCCGGACATCACGCGGCACCATTTGAGGTGCTGGGGCCACACAAAAGCCGCGGCAAGCGTTGGGTTTGCACCTTTCAGCCGCATGCGACGAGCGTGGATGCGACCGTGGCTGGCAAGGCGACACCCTTGGTGCGGGTCGGTGGTGATGTGTTCGCAGCGCCCGTGGCAGGCAAGGCCTATACGCTGACAATGACGTACCATGACGGCACCAAATTCACCACAAGTGACCCGTTTGCTTTTGACCCTGTCCTGACAGACTTCGATCAATACCTCATTGGCGAGGGGACGCACAAAGAGTTGTGGCGCGTGTTAGGGGCGCATGTCACGTCGCACCAAAAGACGGAGGGTGTTCATTTTGCGGTTTGGGCTCCCAACGCCCGCCGTGTCAGTGTTATCGGTGATTTCAATCAATGGGATGGCCGACGTCATCCGATGCGTCCTGCCGGTCAAACGGGTGTTTGGGAAATATTTGTTCCGCAAATCGGTGACGGCGCGCATTACAAATTCGAAATCGTCGGCGCAGACGGGCATATCGCCCATAAGGCCGATCCCGTTGGTTTTGGCTCGCAGCACCCCCCCGAAAAGGCATCTGTTGTACGCGACATTTCCGGTTTTGGCTGGACTGACAAAGACTGGATGAAAACCCGCGCGCAACGGGCCAACCGGTCTGCGCCGATTTCAATTTACGAGGTTCACCTTGGCTCTTGGCGTCGTCGTCACGACGATGGTGGCAGGCCGCTAAGTTACAAGGAACTGGCGCGCGATCTTGTCTCTTATGTCAAATACATGGGCTTCACGCATATCGAATTGCTGCCGATTTCCGAGTTTCCGTTTGATGGATCGTGGGGCTATCAGCCTGTTGGTCTTTTTGCGCCGACCATCCGGTTTGGCCCCCCCCATGAATTCCGCGATTTTGTCGCGGCTGCCCATGAGGCGGGCATCGGTGTGCTTCTTGATTGGGTGCCTGGTCACTTTCCCAGTGACCCGCACGGCTTGGTCCAATTTGATGGCACGCCGCTTTACGAACATGCCGATCCACGCGAAGGGTATCATCAGGACTGGAACACGTTGATCCCGAACTACGGGCGCACCGAAGTTAAGAACTATTTCGTCTCGAACGCCCTGTATTGGTGCGAGGAATATCATCTGGACGGGCTGCGCGTCGATGCGGTCGCGTCCATGCTTTACCGTGATTATTCGCGTAATGATGGCGAATGGGTGCCCAATAAGGATGGCGGCCGTGAAAACTACGAGGCGATCGCGTTCTTGCAGGAAATGAACACAGCCGTCTACGGCGCGAACGCCGGCGTGATGACCGTGGCAGAAGAAAGCACATCGTACCCAGCCGTGTCACAACCCGTTGACGCAGGCGGGCTTGGCTTTGGCTACAAATGGAACATGGGGTGGATGAACGACACGCTGCGCTACATCGAGACCGATCCGATTTTCCGTCAGTATGATCATCATCTGATGACGTTCCCCATTGACTGGGCGTTTTCAGAAAACTTCATCCTGCCGATCAGCCATGATGAGGTGGTGCACGGCAAAGGATCAATGATTGATAAAATGCCCGGAACGGAATGGGAGAAATTCGCCAATTTGCGTGCCTATTACGCCTATATGTGGATGCATCCGGGCAAAAAACTGTTGTTCATGGGCTGTGAATTTGCCCAGCCCGAGGAATGGAACCACGACGCCGATCTGAACTGGTCCGCAGCAGAGCAGCCCGCCAATAAAGGGGTCCAGCATTTGGTGCGCGACCTGAACGCGCTGTATGCAACCACACCTGCGTTGCATGTGAAAGACTGCGTCGCAGACGGATTTGCGTGGTTAAGCAACGACCCGTCGCAATCCACGATCGGGTTTGCGCGATTTGGCGAAAACGACGATGCACCTGTTGTTGTGCTGTGCAACTTTACGCCCGTTGAACGGATTGCGTTCAGGGTTGGCGTCCCTGATGCGGGCTTCTGGGAGGAGGTCATGAATACGGATGGCGAACGCTATGGCGGTGGCAATCGCGGCAATCTTGGCGGTGCAGACACAACGGACATCGCAGCAGACGGGCACGCACAATCGTTGGTTCTAACATTGCCGCCGTTGTCCGTGATCGTGATGCGGCGAGGCGAAAAGACGACATAGAAATGGGAAGGGGAGATTAAGATGCAGATGAAACGTTTGACACAACGGTCCATGGTGTTTGTTTTGGCAGGCGGACGGGGAAGCCGTTTGAAGCAACTGACCGATAACCGTGCCAAACCGGCGGTGTTTTTCGGAGGCAAGACACGGATCGTTGACTTTGCCCTGTCTAATGCGCTGAATTCCGGGATTCGGAAAATGGCGATTGCGACGCAATACAAGGCGCACAGCTTGATACGTCATACGCAACGCGGCTGGAATTTCTTTCGTGCCGAACGCAATGAATTCCTTGATGTTTTGCCTGCTTCGCAGCGCGGTGGCAACGAAAGCTGGTACAAGGGGACAGCAGACGCGGTCACCCAGAATATTGACATCGTGGACAGTTACGATGTGGATTATGTGATCATCCTTGCAGGTGACCATATCTATAAAATGGACTATGAAATCATGCTGCGACAGCATGTTGAAAGCCAAGCAGATGTCACGGTCGGGTGCTTGACCGTGCCACGCCAAGAGGCGACAGCGTTCGGCGTCATGGACACCGATAGCGACGGGCGGATTACCAGCTTTCTTGAAAAGCCGGCTGACCCGCCTGGCACCCCCGAAGACCCAAGCCAGTCACTGGCATCGATGGGCATTTATGTGTTCGACTGGAAATTCCTGCGGGATTTGCTTCTTAAGGATGCGCAGGACACAAATTCCAGCAATGATTTTGGCAACGATCTGATCCCCGACATCGTCGCAAATGGCAAAGCCATGGCGCACCGTTTTGATGAAAGCTGCGTGCGGGCCGAAGGGGCACCTGCCTATTGGAAAGACGTCGGGACGGTTGATGCGTTTTGGCAAGCACATATTGATCTGACAAGCTTCACGCCCGAGTTGGATTTGTGGGACAACAGCTGGCCCATCTGGACCTATAACGAAAGCGTGCCGCCCGCAAAATTCATTCACGATGAAAGCGACCGGCGTGGCATGGCGATTTCATCAATGGTGTCGGGGGGCTGTATCATTTCGGGGACCGAAGTTCGCAATTCATGCCTGTTTACCAATGTACATTCAAATTCCTATTCGGTGCTGGATCACGCTGTGGTGTTACCCAATGTGATTGTGCAACGCTCCGCACGTTTGCGCCGCGTGGTTGTGGATGGCGGCGTCATCATTCCAGAAGGTCTGGTGGTTGGTGAAGACCCCGTCGAAGACGCCAAGTGGTTCCGTGTGACAGAGCGCGGCACGACGTTGATCACACAAAACATGCTGGACAAAAGGGCCGCATCTTTATGACAAAAGTGCTATTTGTTGTCTCGGAATGTGCCCCGTTGGTCAAAACAGGCGGGCTGGCGGATGTGGCGGGTGCATTGCCCGCAGCCTTGGCCGCCTACGGTGACGAGGTGCGCGTTCTGCTGCCGGGCTACCGCACCGTGCTTCGGCAACTCGGGACAACAAAGGTCGTTAAATCGTATAAAGACCTGTTTGGTGGCACGGCAAAATTGCGTGCTTGTCATCATGCGGGGCTGGATTTTCTAATTCTGGACGCGCCGCATTTATATGATCGCGACGGTGGGATTTATGGCGATGAGACGGGTCAGGACTGGGGCGATAACGCCCAGCGATTTGCGGCGCTATCGTTTGTCGGGGCCGCGATTGCCGCAGACGGCGCCGCAGATTGGGTGCCGGAAATTGTGCACGGACATGATTGGCAGGCAGGGCTTACGGCGGAATATATGCATGCGTCCGGCTGCGAAACGCCATTCGTTTTTACCATTCATAACATTGCATTTCATGGCAATACCGGACGCGAGAAGCTGAATGTTCTTGGCTTGGACGAGCAACGGTTCAATGCCGCGCATTTCGAATTTTGGGGACAGATTTCTGCCTTGAAATCCGCCCTTGCCGAAGCGGATAAAATCACAACTGTGTCTCAAACATATGCGCAAGAATTGCTCACGCCCGCGTTTGGTATCGGTATGGACGGTATCTTACGGGCGCGCAAATCCGATCTGGTGGGGATCGTCAACGGGATTGATGTGGCCGCGTGGAACCCCCATGACGACCCGAACATCAAACCCTATAAGACCCCCGCTGGCAAAGCCGCCAACAAAAAGGCGCTGCAAAAGAAATTTGGTTTGGGGGTATCTGACGGGCCACTTTGCGTGCTTGTTTCGCGCCTGACAGAACAAAAGGGCATTGATCTTTTGCTGTCGGCACTGCCCGAGTTATTGGACAATGGTGGCCAGCTTGCGCTGCTCGGGTCCGGTGATCCGGAGTTGGAGGTTGCCTTGCTTGAAGCGGCGGCAACCCATGAAAACGTATCGGTCAAGATCGGCTACGACGAAGCATTGTCGCATCTGATGATGGCGGGGGGGGACGCGATTTTGGTCCCGTCGCGGTTTGAACCATGTGGCCTGACGCAGTTATACGGCTTGCGCTATGGCACGTTACCGTTGGTCGCCTTAACGGGTGGACTGGCTGATACCGTCATCAATGCGTCGCCGGCTGCGTTGTCGCGCAATGTCGCGACTGGCGTGCAGTTTTTCCCGATTGACGCACACGCATTTGGCAATGCGATGGCGCGCCTTTGCAACCTTTATTCCCAGCCCGAAGTATGGAAGACAATGCAGCATAACGCGATGAAGCAAGTCGTGGACTGGAAAGCGTCCGCTGCTGAATATCACGCTATTTATAAATCCCTGACAAAGGCTTGAACGTGAACCAGCAACAGTTTTCAATCGGTCCGGGACATCCGTCGCCACTGGGGGCCACGGTCGACGAGGGCGGCGTGAATATCGCTGTCTACTCGCGCCATGCAACCAAAGTCATGGTTTGCCTGTTTGATAAAAACGGCCGCGAGAACCAGATCGTGCCCCTGCCAGAGCGTGAAGGCCATGTGTGGCACGGCTATTTTGCTGGTATGAAGGTTGGCCAGCAATATGGCATACGTATGGATGGCCCGTACGACCCGCACGAAGGCCACCGCTTCAATCCATACAAGCTTTTAATTGATCCTTATGCAAAGCAGCTCACGGGGCATCCCAAATGGGACAGCTCGATGTTTGGCTACCAACAAGGTCACGCGGACAAAGACCTGAGTTTTGATAACCGCGATAGTGCTCCTTTCATGCCGCGCTGTGTTGTTGTTGATCCCAAATTCGACTGGAACGACGCGCCTCGACCGCGCCATGCGCTCGAGAATTCCGTGATTTACGAGGCCCATGTCAAAGGGCTGACGGCGGGGCGAAAAGACATTCCAAATGCGGGCACCTACCTTGCGATGGCATCCGATCCCATTCTGGAACACTTGAATAATCTGGGCGTCACAGCGGTGGAGCTTTTGCCGGTGCAAGCCTTTCTCAACGAAAAATATCTGCTGGATAAGGGGCTGACGAATTACTGGGGCTATATGACCTACGGCTTTTTCGCGCCTGACCCCCGTTACATGCAGGGCGCGGATATCGCCGAGTTCCAGCAAATGGTGCAACGGTTTCATTCAGCGGGTATCGAAGTCATTTTGGACGTTGTGTATAACCATACCGCCGAAGGCAGTGAAATGGGGCCAACCGTGATGTTCCGCGGTCTGGATAACGCGAGCTATTACCGGCTGGCCGACGACCGGCGCTATTACATCGATGATGCGGGCTGCGGCAACACCTTGGATTTCGAAAGCCCTGCGGTGATCCGTCTTGTCATGGACAGCCTGCGGTATTGGGTCGAAGTCATGCATGTCGATGGGTTTCGTTTTGATTTATGTTCGGCACTTGGCCGGACGCGGCACGGGTTTGAACGTGATGGACCCTTTTTCCGTGCAATCGGCCAAGACCCCGTGCTTAACAAGGTGAAGTTAATCGCCGAGCCGTGGGACATTGGTCCTGGCGGTTATCAGTTGGGTGCATATCCGGCGCCATTTGCCGAATGGAATGACAAATTTCGGGATCAAACCCGCGAATTCTGGCGTGGCAACAGTGGCAAGGTTTCGGCAATGGCTGCACGGCTATCGGGATCGGCGCAGTTTTTTGACCATGATGGGCGATCCGCCACGTCATCGCTGAACTTTCTGACCTCGCATGATGGTTTTACGCTGCAAGATACAGTGAGCTATTCCAATAAGAACAACATCGCCAATGGCGAGAATAACCGCGACGGTCATTCCAACAACCATTCGGATAATATGGGGGTCGAAGGCGCGAGCGACGATCCTGCGATCACTGCCGCCCGCATCCGCCGCAAGCGGAATTTGATCGCGACGTTGATGCTGTCTCAGGGGACGCCGATGCTACTTGCTGGTGACGAGATGGGCAATTCGCAAGGTGGCAATAACAACGCCTACTGCCAAGACAACGAGATAGGTTGGGTGAACTGGCCAGAACAAGACGATCCGTTTTTTAATTTTTGCCAGCAAGCGATTGCGTTTCGCAACATGCATCCCTTGTTGCGGCAAAAGCGGTTTTTGCATTCCCGCCAGCGGGTGGTGGACGGCGAACCGGATCTGTTTTGGCGGCGCGCAAACGGTAAGGCGATGCGCCAACAAGACTGGGATAATCCCGATTTGAAAACCATCATCGTCGAGATGCGGATGGCATCAGGATCGCCGGAATATGTGAACCGTGAGGGGGCATTGCTGGTTGTGCTAAACCGCAGTGATGCCGTTGATATCGTTCCGCCGACGGTTGCAGACGGGAACCACTGGGTTCGCCGCTTTGATACCAGTCAAGATGACGCAATTCAGGTCACTGCGGGGATGCATGTCGCTGCAAACTCTGTCGTGGTTTTTTCGGACGAAACGATGCAATGACTATGGGGGACAACAGATATGCCAACACAAACCGTTAGAACGCACCCGATTGAAGGGCAAAAACCGGGCACCAGTGGATTGCGCAAGAAAACGGCTGTCTTCAGGCGACCCCGTTATCTTGAAAACTACGTGCAGTCCACGTTCGACGGTATCGGTGGCGTGCAGGGTAAGACGCTTGTTGTTGGCGGTGACGGGCGCTTTTTCAATGATGATGCCATACGGATTATTTTGCGCATGGCGGCGGCAAACGGGGCTGCGAAATGCATTGTGGGCCAGAACGGAATTTTATCAACGCCTGCCGTGTCGCATCTGATCCGGTTGCACAAGGCCGATGGCGGTTTGATCCTGTCTGCGAGCCACAATCCTGGCGGTCCGGATGAGGACTTTGGCCTGAAATATAACGGCCCCAATGGCGGCCCCGCCACCGAGGCTGTGACCGACAAAATCTTCGCACGCACCGCTGAGATCGACACCTATCAGATTACTGCCGACCACCACATCGGCCTTGATCAATTGGGCATATCCAAAATTGATGCCATGCAGGTCGAGATCGTTGATCCGGTCGCGCAATACGCCGAACTGATGAGCAGCTTGTTCGACTTTGACAAAATTCGCGCGCTTTTTGCTGGCGGATTTACCATGCGGTTTGACGCGATGCATGCGGTGACAGGCCCCTATGCTCATGCGATCCTAGAAGACACGCTGGGTGCGGCAAAGGGCACTGTGATGAACGGTGTCCCAAGCCCGACGTTTGATGGTGGCCACCCTGATCCCAATCCGACGTGGGCCAAGACACTGATGGATGTCATGTATGGTGCCGACGCGCCTGATTTTGGCGCGGCATCGGACGGTGACGGGGATCGCAACATGATTGTCGGACGGGGCGCTTATGTCACGCCGTCCGATAGCCTTGCGGTGTTGACCGCAAACGCGCATCTGGCGCCAGCGTATAAAGCCGGTTTGACGGGCGTTGCGCGGTCGATGCCGACGTCGCGTGCGGTTGACCGTGTCGCCGACAGCCTTGGCATTGGATGTTATGAAACCCCTACAGGTTGGAAATTCTTTGGCAATTTGCTTGATGCGGGCAAGGTCACATTGTGCGGCGAGGAAAGCGCCGGCACAGGTTCCGATCATGTCCGTGAAAAGGACGGGCTATGGGCCGTGCTGCTGTGGTTGAACATCTTGGCCGAAACCAAGATGTCTGTCGCTGCGCTTATGACGGATATGTGGGCCACGCACGGCCGGTGTTATTATTCGCGTCACGATTACGAAAATGTGGACAGTGATAAGGCCGCCGCGATGGTTGACGCCTTGCGCCGGAAACTGCCATCGCTGTCAGGCACAAGCATCGGCGGTCTGATCGTTGATACAGCCGACGAGTTTGCCTACGACGATCCGGTCGACGGGTCGCGGTCGACGGGGCAGGGCATGCGCATCGTGTTCAAAGACGGGGCGCGCGCGGTGTTCCGGTTGTCGGGGACAGGCACGCAGGGTGCAACCATCCGCATTTATCTGGAACAACTGGTCACAGACCCAAATAGGCTCCAGCTGGCACCCGAAGATGCATTGGCAACCGTGCGGGCCGCCGCATTGGACGTGTCTGATTTGACGGCGAAAACGGGGCGGCTTGAACCTGACGTCGTGACCTGAACAAAAAGGCATAAAATTCATCGGGACTATATGAGGCGCATCTGTTAGCTGGCTGCGTGACCAAAGGATTTTCAAGATGAATGTTATGAATGATCTGTCGGCAGACGCGCTGGGTTTGCGTATCACTCAGCATCTAACTTACACATTGGGTAAGGATAAAACCCATGCATCGCTTTATGACTGGCGCATGGCCGTCAGTTTTAGCGTCCGCGATATTATCATCGCGCCGTGGTTTGCAGCGACGCGCAAAACCTACGAGGCGCAGGGCAAGCGCGTTTACTATTTATCGCTGGAATTCCTGATTGGCCGCATTCTTGGCGATGCGATGACGAACCTCGGGCTTTTTGACGCGGTCAGCGATGTGTTGGAAAACGAAGGCGTCAGCCTGTCTGATGTGATCGAAAACGAGCCGGATGCAGCACTTGGCAATGGCGGGCTGGGGCGTCTAGCTGCGTGTTTTCTAGAAAGCATGTCGACGCTGGCGTGCCCTGCTTACGGGTACGGCATCCGTTATGAACACGGGCTTTTTCGTCAAAAATTTGAAGGTGGCCGGCAGGTCGAGCATCCGGAAGATTGGCTGAACCAACCCCATCCGTGGGAATTTGAGCGCCCCGAAGCACGCTATACCATACCGTTTAAGGGCCATTTGGATGAGCAGTCGCACTGGCACCCGTCCGAGACGGTTTACGCGCGTGCCTACGATATGCCCGTGGTCGGCTGGCAGGGAAACTGGGCCAACACCTTGCGGCTGTGGGGGGCGCACCCGACAGAGCTGTTTGATCTTGGGCGGTTCAATTCGGGCGACCATACTGCCGCCGCCGCACCGGAGGCATTGGCGCGAACATTGTCGCGCGTTTTGTATCCCGAAGACACGACCGATAGCGGCAAGGAGTTGCGACTAAAACAGGAGTATTTTCTGACCTCGGCTGCACTTCAAGACGTCTTGCGCCGTTTCCTGAGCGAATACGACGACTTGGCGCTTTTGCCGCAGAAAGTCGCGATCCAGATGAACGACACCCATCCGGCGCTTGCCGGACCGGAGCTGATGCGACTGTTAATCGACGATCACGGCATGGACTGGTCTGCTGCCAAAAAAATCGCACAAGGTTGCCTGAACTACACCAATCACACGCTTTTGCCCGAGGCGCTGGAGACATGGACCACATGGTTGATGGGGCGCGTTTTACCGCGACATATGCAAATCATCGAGGGTATTGACCAAGACCATCAGGCGACGACGGGCTGTGGTCCTGAATTGGCGGTCGTCCACAATGACCAAGTCCATATGGGGACGCTTGCGTTTGTGATGGCAACGCATGTGAATGGCGTCTCTGCGCTGCATACCGATCTGATGAAAAAGACCGTTTTTTCGGGTCTGAACGCGGCCTATCCCGACCGGATTATCAACCAGACGAACGGCGTCACACCGCGGCGTTGGCTGCGGATGTCGAACCCTGCCTTGTCAGAGGTTTTGACCGATACAATCGGCACTGGTTGGGAGGGCGATCTGGACCGCCTTGCCGGACTTGCCGACTATGAAAACGACAACAACGTGCGCGACGCACTTGGTGCTGCAAAACGCGTCAACAAGGTCGCGCTGTCGAACTGGGCATCGGACCAACTGGGCGTCAAATTGAACCCCGACGCGATGTTCGATGTGCAGATCAAACGGATGCATGAATACAAGCGCCAGCTCCTTAATCTGTTTGAGACGATTGCACGCTGGTCCGCAATCCGCGCCAACCCGCAAGCAGACTGGACCCCGCGGGTTAAGGTGTTCGGTGGCAAGGCCGCACCGGGATATTTCGCGGCCAAAGAGATTATCCACCTGATCAACGATGTGGCCAGAACGGTCAACGCCGACCCTGTGGTTGGTGATCGCCTGAAGGTGCTTTACCCCGCCAACTACAATGTCTCGATGGCGGAACGCCTGATCCCTGCGACGGATCTTTCGGAGCAAATCTCGACTGCGGGCAAAGAGGCATCAGGGACCGGCAACATGAAGTTTACCATGAACGGGGCGTTGACCATCGGCACATTGGACGGTGCGAATGTGGAAATCCGCGAGCATGTCGGTCCGGATAATTTCTTTTTGTTCGGGATGAACGCCGCGCAGGTGCAGTCGCGCTATCAGGTGCAAGATCACGCGCGCAAGGCGATTATGGCCAGCCAGACCTTGCGTGATGTTTTGCAGCTGATTGTGGAGGGCACTTTTAATTCGGATGACCCGAGCCGGTATGACGGGCTGGTCGACGGCATGTGGAACAATGACCCGTTTCTCGTGGCGTCCGATTTTGAAAGTTATCTGTCCGCCCAAGCTGACGCCGATACTGCATTTGCAACGCCGGATCACTGGAACAGATTGGCGCTGCGCAATATTGCGGGGGCCGGATTTTTCTCTTCTGACCGCACCATCAAGGGCTATATGAAAGATATCTGGCAGACCCGAAGCCTGAGTTAAGTCACTGATATCGTGAGCGCCTCCGCGTGCGACAGATAGGCAAAGCCGTTTCCGGAAAGGGTAAGCGAACGCCCCTCTAGCTTGGCCTCGTTGGCGTGGAAAATGCTGGCCTCGCCTTTTATTGCAATGGGTTGCGGATCCTTTGACAGGTTGAAAATACAGGTCAGAGTTTGACCCTTCGCGACCCGCGTGAACGCCAAAATAGGTTCTGGCGCCTTCAGGAACGTTGTTTTGCCGGAGCTTAATGCAGGGCTGGCTTTACGCCGTGCGATGGCCTGTTTGTAATACGCTAAGATGCCGTCGTCCGCCTGCTGATCAACGGCTTTTGCGGCTTGCGGTGCTTTCACAGGAAGCCAGGGTTGACCTGTTGAAAATCCGGCGTTTGGCGCATCCATTTCCCACACCATCGGTGTCCGGCAGCCATCGCGGCCTTTGACGGCGGGCCAATAGCGGATCGCGGGGGGATCGGTGAGCTCATCAAACGTCAGTTCGGTTTCGGTTTGGCCAAGCTCTTCGCCCTGATAGATGCCGATGGTGCCCTCAAAGGACATCAGCATCGCACAAGCCAGACGGGCCATCGTGTCCTCGGTCACCGCATGTTCAGCCCAGCGCGTGACTTGGCGGGGGACATCATGGTTACTGAACGACCAATAGGGGTGACCATCGGGCGCACCGCGCTGGAAGCCTTGGATGCAGTTCTGGAAATGGGCTGCGTTGAAATCCGGTCCCAACATCGCAAAGCTGTAGGCCATGTGCAGGCGGCTTTGACCTTGGGTATATTCGCCCATGATTTCGATTGACCGGTGACCCATTTCGCCCACTTCACCAACCATCATGATGTCATCATATTGATCTGTCAGGGCACGCAGCCGTTCCAGAAATCCGAGGTTTTCAGGACGCGTTTTGTTGTAAATGTTACTTTGCATGCCATAAAGATCTGTCGCCATCACTTGCGGTTTTGCTTGGGCAGGCGGGTTAGAACGCAGTTTTTGATCATGGAAATAATAGTTCACGGTATCAAGCCGGAACCCGTCGAGCCCGCGATCGAGCCAGAATTTACAAACCTCCAGAATCGCATCGACCACGTCGGGGTTGTGAAAGTTGAGGTCTGGCTGCGACGCGAGGAAGTTGTGCAAATAATACTGCCCGCGCTGCGGATCAAATTCCCACGCTGGACCGCCAAAATGGCTGTGCCAATTGGTCGGTGGGGACCCGTCGGGCAGCGGGTCGGCCCAGACATACCAATCCGCCTTGTCGTTGTCCCGACTGGCACGTGATTGTTTGAACCAGTCGTGCATTTCGGATGTGTGTGACAGGACCTGATCTACGATGACCTTGATGTTCCGGTCGTGCGCCGATTTGATCAACGCGTCAAACGCAGCTTGGTCACCAAAAAGCGGATCAACCGCAAGGTAGTCGGACACATCATACCCCATGTCTGCTTGCGGTGAGGCAAAAATAGGGGACAACCAGATGCAATCGACACCCAATTCAGCGACATGGTCCAAACGGCGCGTAATGCCAGCCAAGTCGCCAACGCCGTTTCCCGTGTCGTCTTGATACGATCGCGGATAGATTTGATAGATTACGGCACTCCGCCACCATTCGTTCATTCAACGTCTCCCTATTGGGTTATGTTTATCAGGCGTATTTGGGAAGGAAAGTCTGAACATTCGTTGTTATGCGTATTGGGGGTGCGGGTGTAGCCTGCGTAACGGCGCAAGGACGGGGCAACCATACTGCCTGTGTCGGATTAACCATAAACGTGTTCTGTCGTGAATCTTGTGGGCAGGCTTTTCATCTTGATGCTTGGCCGTTATGCATTGGCTGCCGCAGTCGGGTTCGCAGGGATGATCCTGCTTATGACGACCCCGATCAGTATCCCAAACCCCAATTCGCGGAGCGTTAAAATTCGTTCAAAATTCTGCGTCTGTTAAGGTGATCGCGACAACTTCGCGCCGGTCATCATGTGTTACCATGCGTTGCCTCGCGCCCTGACCAAGGCTGCGTTTGCAGTTTTTCCAGCTCCGCAAATTGGCAATTGCCATACCCCGCGTTCTACGGGCATGTTTCAAGTACCAGTTGATTTTTTGCATTTTTCGGGGCACGACGTGTCATGCGTCGGTCATATTTTCTCTTGCTTGCGGCCTTTGTAACTTGTGCTGCCGGCTTATTTTACGGGTCGTATTCCTACTTCAAAGGACAAGAGCTAGAGCGCGCGGCGGCGCGTTTGACGCTTTATCGCAGTACTGCGGAAAACGAATTACGTCACTTTGCCCATCTGCCGTTTTTGCTCGCGCTTGATCCTGTCGTGCAACGAACCCTGAAAGACGGCGACGCGGAGATACTGAATATTCGGCTCGCGCGGTTTGCGCAAAGTGCGGGTTTGGATGCGATTTATCTGATGAATAGGGCAGGAGACACGATAGCGGCGTCTAACGCAAAACTTACCAGCAGCTTTGTTGGACAAAACTATGCGTTCCGTCCCTATTTCCAAGACGCCATGAACGGTAAGCTGGCGGAGTTTTATGGCATTGGCGCGACAACGGGTGTTCCGGGGTATTTCTATGCGATGCCCGTTGGGCGGACCCCTGACGGCCCCGAAGGGGTGATTGCGATCAAGGTCAATCTGTCGGCATTACAAGACAGTTGGCAGACCTCGGGCGAACGCATCATGCTGTCGAATGCGAACGGTATTGTGCTGTTGGCGTCACAACCTGAGTGGCGTTATCGCACTCTTGTGCCGCTGACCGATCAGCAAAGAAAACGGATCGCGTTGGATCGCCAATTCGGGCAGGAACCGCTTGCTCCGCTATCGTGGGTTCCTGACCGCGTGAATAAAACGGCGGGAATTGATGATCAGCAATTTTTGTACCTCGCAACAAGAGATTTGCCCAATAGTTGGGAGTTGCATTTCTTTTTGCCTGACGACGAGGCGGTCACACGCGCGGCACTTATGACAATTGCAATGGTTCTGGTGGCTGTTCTCGCGATTATCGCGCTGCAAGTCCGGCGGGGGCGACTGATGGGCGAGGCATTGCGAAAATCGGAAGACGAAGAAGCGCAATTGCGCCGTGCAAATGAACGGCTGGCCGTCGAAATTGATGAGCGGCGTAGTGCAGAACAGGCTTTGCAAAAGTCCCAAGCTGATTTGGAGCGCGCTGGCCGTCTCGCCGCGCTTGGTCAACTTGCATCTTCTGTTACCCATGAATTGGGGCAACCGATTGCCGCCATGCGTAACCAGATTGTTGCGTCTGAAATGACCACAGGCCCATCGGTCTTGGGCGAAAAGATGACGGGCCTTGTGGCGCGCATGGAAAACATCACAAAGCAACTCAAGTTTTTTTCCCGCAAGGGGCGCGACCAGTTCGAAGTCGTCGACATATCGCAGGTCTTGGCGAAGGCGCTCGAGCTTTTGGTGCCAAGCATTGAGCGGGCCGATGCATCCGTTGAAATTCGCAGCCCGTCAAGCCATGCTTTTGTGAATGCCAATCGCTTGCGGCTTGAGCAGGTGATCACAAACATAGTGCGCAACGCGCTTGATGCGGTTGACGGGGCGCAGAAGCGCCAGATTGTTGTGACGGTCAGCACCGGCAGGGACCGTGTTTTTCTTGATGTGATCGACACGGGGCACGGACTGGGTGATCACACGCTTGATGAACTAAGAGAACCGTTTACCACCACGCGTGAAAGCGGGCAGGGGATGGGGCTTGGCCTTACTATTTCGGCTGGAATTGTGTCTGATCACGGCGGGAC
>ENA-ORXM01003016-ORXM01003016.1-marine-metagenome-genome-assembly--contig:-NODE-3016-length-17803-cov-3.882207_pt1 | contig 17803 bp, 15 predicted proteins | sample MGYA00237867_ERZ511480 | MGnify/ENA primary metagenome ERZ511480 (study PRJEB26309, sample SAMN06266103) | marine metagenome | isolation source: Algal blade | place: United Kingdom:Sidmouth, United...
CTATTCGACTCGGCCTCAGCACGCTGACCAATTCACGCTTGGCGATGTGGAAGGCCTCGCTGCCTCGATCAGCGAAACGCAGACAGCTGTGGCTGAGGTTTGTGAGCAGCTGGCCGGAATCGTTGAACTGCACACAACACTGGCGAATCAGGAAGGGGCCGTGATCGAGTTGCAATCCGCAGCCGAGACTGCCCGCACCATCGTGCTCATGTTGTCCAACGCTCGCTCCGCCATCCGCCAACACAACGGCGGCTGAACTGCCCGGGTCAGGATTTGCCGTAAGCGAGTCACCTTCGGCGCTCGATAATCACAGAGCCGCTCGGCCTCGGTCCCGCTCGCGTACCGGCACATTGAGCGGCTCGCCGGCACGAACTCAATGGCAAGGCGTCGCCCATATTGGCCAACGGTAGGCGTGTTCGCCGTGTCCGCTCTGGTCAGTCAACCTCGAGCTTGATGGGTTTCGGTGACCTTGCGGCTGCGTTGATGGTTTCTGCAGCTATGCGTCAATCCGCTCACAAGTTCCAAGCGTTCCCCTTGTCAGAACTGACGACCGCACCCGATACGAACCAGCCGCAACGTCGATCACCACGACCGTCTCGAACTCAGATGTGAAGCTCTGGTAGTAGTCGCCCGGCTCCGTGCTCAACTCAGGCCAGCCGTCCGTCACATCGATCGAGGCGTCGATGACGTTCATCGCGCCGTCGATGTTGGTCTTGATGCACTCGAAGGGGTTGTACTCGGCGGCCGGCACGATCTTCATCGCGGCGGCGTGAACGACGTGATCGACCTCGCCGAGGGCTCGGTGCAGTCGCTCCCGGTCGCGCACGTCCCCGATGAAGAAGCGTACGCGCGGGTCAGCGCCGAACTCCTTGGCCATGTCCCACTGCTTCATCTCGTCGCGCGAGTAGATGATGATCTTGCGCGGGGAGAAGCGTTCGAGCGTGCGGCGCGTGAACATCCGACCGAACGACCCGGTCCCTCCGGTCACCAGGATGGTGCTGTCTTCCAACATGTCTCTCGGGCTCTCTCGTGGCTGACGGCGGCGGGAAAGGACGAATGGCCTCGTCGCCACCCCGCGCGTCGGTCCTCGCCGCGAGCGGCACCAGCCGCTTCGTCGGCAGATCACGGCACGGGCTGCACGATCGGTGCCTAACGCTCCGGGGAAGGAAAATGGCAGGGTTGTTGTAAGCGGGTCGGCATGAGCGACGAACACAGCACATCCGCACCGAGCTTTCTGCAGAATCCGTTCGGCGAGCGCTACCTGCACGAGATCAATCGTCAGGTTTTCGCCTCCGACCGAGCGGCGGATGTCTTCAGTCGCCGGTTGAAGGACGACTTCGGTACCGACAACACCCTCTTCGTCATCATCGGCAGCGACTCGGGGCTGCTCCTGGAGCACCTGCGCGAGCTGCCGCTCGGCAAGGGTTCCCGGCGACTGATCGTCGAGGCGGACGATCTGTACCCGCTGATCGCCTCCGATGCGGATGCGGCCGCTACCGATGATCGGACGCACCTGTGCCGCTTCGACGACTGGCAGGAGGTGTTCGCGGGCTGCAAACCCGACAGCTATGTCCACGGGGGTCTCATCAAGGTGATCGAGTCGCTCGGCTGCCTGCACGATCACAGCGCACGCTATCTGCCGATGCTGCGGGCGATCAAGGCGCGGGTCACCGAGTTGGCCCACCACTGCAGGATCGCGATCGCCAACCAGGCTTTCGCTCGAACGCAGCTGCGCAACCTCTGCGACAACGTACGGCCCGCAAGCGAGCTCCGGAGTATCGGGGAGGGGCACGCCGCGGTGGTCCTCGGCGGGGGCCCTTCCCTCGACGATTCGATCGACTGGGTCGTGGAGAACCGCGAGTGCCTGTTCGTGATCGCCGTGTCGCGGCTGTGCGGCAAGCTTCAAGGCCTCGGGCTTCGCCCGGACGTGGTGATCTGCGTCGACCCCCAGGAGATGATGTACGACATCAGCAAGCAGGGGCTGCTCTGGACGGACGTGCCGCTGATCAGCGCGTACCATGTCTCGCCTCCCGTGCTGCAACAATGGCGGGGCCCTACGTTCTACCTCGGCTCGCTGCTCCCCTGGAACGACGGCACCGACAAGGGACCGGCGAACATCGCCTCGATGGGTCCGACGGTGAGTCACGCCGGTGCCTGGTTCGCCCTGGAGTGCGGCTTCGAGCTCGTCCTGCTGAGCGGGCTGGACCTGTGCTTCGCCGTCGGCGGTGGCACGCACGCCGGGGGCAGCGTGGAGGAGGCGATCGGTCTGCTACCCTCCCGATGCGACGCCGCGGTCCGCACCTACAGCGGGCGCATGGCGGGCACCTCGATCGTACTGCAGCACGGTCTCGAGAGTCTCGAGAACATCGGCCGCCACGCGAACACCGAGCGAACGCGACTGTTCAACTTGAGCCCAAACGCGGCTCACGTCGAGTCAATACCCCTGATCGATGTCGCCGACGTGTCGCTACCGGACTCGCGCCCGGTTCTCGAGCTCGCCGCCGAGAGCGACTCGCGTCGCGCTCACCTGGCACAGGTCGCGAGGATGAAAGACAAGGCGCGGCACCGCTTCGGACAGATCAAGAGACTCTGCGACGAGGGCATGGAGCTGGTCGATCTCGTCGGTCGAACGGGCGATCAGCGCCGCTTCGAGGCACTGCAGCGAAAGCTCCGCCGCGTGCAGCGCAACCTCGACAAGGATCACGGGCCCTGGTTCCACGCCATCAAGATGTACGCGGCGGGGGAGCTCCTGCGCTCCGTTCGACCCGCCGGGATCGACGGCGACGATGTCGATGGCCAGGACGACTGGATCCGAAACTACTTCGCCACCGTCCAGCGGACCGCCGACACCTATCTGACCTTGCTCGAGGCGGGCGAGACGCGTCTGCGCATGCGCCTGGCCGAGCTCGAACCGTCCGCGAACGTCGACGAGCTACTCGACTTCTGGACCGAGGACCATACCCCTGGCAGGGTGCTGTCGCTAGCCGCACGGCTCGAGAAGGAGAGCACCTCGACAGACGAAGAAGAGCCCTCCGCGGCAACGCGCGCACGGATCGCGAACGCGGCCGAGGCGTTTCTCGCCACGCTCTCGGACAGCGGCGACACCGACTTCTCGCGGCGCACACGGGCGACCACTCTCGACCCGCACAATCTCCTGCGCAGTCTCTCGTTCCTGTTCGATCAGAAGAGCATCGGGGACCTCGTGCCGTTGGTCGAGCGTCTGAGCACGCTCTCCGCACCGAACGACGTGTTCGGGGTCTACGCGACCGGGCTGTGCGCCGAGCTCTCCGGGGATCGACGGGAATCGCTCGATCACTACCGAGGCGTGCTCGATCGCTTCGGGGACTGGTTCGAGAGCGAGACGGGTGTTCCCACCGGCCTCGAGGCCTTGCTCGAGACCACGCTGCAGCGCATCGTCGACTGCTACCTCACCGAAGGTGACGGAGAATCGGCGACCGAGAGCCTCGCGCTCCTCACGCAGATCTCCCCCGCCTACGCGCCGCGCTACGCCCATCTCCTGCACCTTCTCGGGCGGCACGACGAGGCACTCGTGGTACTCGAGGAGCGCATGCGGAGCGCGCCGGGAGACTGGCGAAGCCTGCTGCAGATGGGCGAGATCTACACCACGCTGCAAGCGGTGGATGCGGCGCGGACGGTGCGGCGGATGGCCGACGAGATCCGTCGCGACACCGAGCCCTCACCCTCACGGCGGGTCGCCTGAACCGAGTCCGGGTACCCTCCTCGCGGAACGAGAGCTTTCCCCCTCCCCGCGAGCGCCTCCGAGCAGAGGGGTCGGTCGACGATACGCCGATGCCGCGCGCTCAGCCCGAGCCGGCGGAACCTCCGCCCGGAACGCGAGAGGCGTTCGCGGGGCGGGCCCTCCTCATCGATGTCTGCGCAGCAGCAGCAGCTCCGAATGGTAGCCGTCGACGGTCCGGTAGCCGAACGGGCTGACGTTTCTCTCGATCAGCTCGTAGCCTGGCAGCATGTGGAGATAGTCCTCCGAGACGATCGGCTCGATGACCCCGACCGAGTGCGTCGTCCGCCGCTGCTTGCCCTCGCGCATGTTCCGCAGCAATACCCAGCGCGCCCCCAGCCGCTCGACGTGGGTGAGGTAGTTGCGCACGATCGGCGGCTCCATCTCCTGAAAGGAGATGAAGTTGACGAACAGATCCACCTCGCCGTGCAGGTGCTCTATCTGCCAGTTGCACAACGCGCTCGCCGCGGGCAGCTCGGCGATATCGATCCGCCCCCGATCGGCCGTCTGAGCGAACCCGGCCACTCGCTCGGGGCCGAGCACCGCCGAGAGGTAGTGCCGCGCGATCGTGCTGTTCGGCGGAATGTCGAGGTCGACGTACTTCATCCTCGGATCGCCACCGCTCAGCAGAATCTCGCCTAGCGAGCCGAAGCCGCCGCCGATCTCCACGACGGTGCCGATCTCGTCCGTGCCGAGCCGACGCTTGAGGAGGCACAAACCGAGGAGGTAGTTCAGCGAGGAGCGGCTGAAGCGTCTGCCCTCGAAGGTGAACTGCTCGACGGGGTTCCCGACCGCGCTCTCCGAGAACGACTGAAGGCACGGTTTCGCGCTCGATATACCGTCGGCCGCTTGCAATACACGGAAGTCGGCCAGGGCGGAGCTGTGGCCCGAGAGTAGCTGTTCGACCGTCAGCATCGGTTTCGCCTCGCCGGCCACCGCCGCTTCGAGCGCCTCACCCGTCCGATCGTCGAAGCCGTTGCCCGGCATGCCGTAGGTCGGCACGAAGTAGCCGAGCGGTAGAGGCAATCGTCTGAAGTTCTCGACGCCGTGGCGCCGCACCTGCTCGGCGATGTCCTCCGCCGCCTGCGCCCAGAAACTGCTCGGTCGGTAGAGATCGTTCTGCAGGGGCATGGAGGACATCGCCTGCTCGAGCTCGGCGATGAACGGGTCCGGAGCGGGAAGCGACGACGACACGGCGCTCACGGACGCCTCCCCCGAGCCGGCTCGACGCTCCCCACCGTGGAGCCCTCGCCGGTACCGGTGTCATCTGTCTCGAAGGAGATGTTCAAGGTGTCGTCGACCCTCTGGTTCGTTCGGATTCGGAAGCCTGGGCATCCGTACGGCACGCGTTCGGCCTCGGGCGCCCCCGGTGTCGACGACCCGCGTCGGATCGACGGAGTCGAGGTAGCGCCTGCCACACGTCCCACTCGCGAGCGAACATCGCCACGCGACTCCGGGCGAACCGCGCCGCACCGTCACGGCACGGCGTCGAACCCGTTGGGCGTGTCTCGTGAGGTGGCGCCAGATCGGCTTGCGCCTATCGTGCCAAGGGCCGTCACGATCGGGTACCCGCGCGGCTGTCGCCGAACCGCTCGCCGCGACGTATGCTGATCGACAACCCGCCGGACTGTGCCGCAGATGACCGCCTTCACACTATTCCCGCTCGAGCGTTTTCCGAGACGAAGCCATTCGGCCCCCGCCGACGTGAAGCGCGGTCCGAGAGCGGGCAGCGCGGCCCGATGAGCGTCTGCCTCGTTCCGGCTCGTGGCGGCTCGAAGCGCGTACCGGGCAAGAACGTACGCTCGTTCTGCGGCAAGCCGATGATCCATTGGTCGATCGAGGCGGCCGCCGAGTCCGGTTGCTTCGAGCGTATTCTCGTGTCGACCGACGACGAGCGCACCGCCGCGATCGCCCGCGCCGCCGGAGCGGAGGTGCCGTTCACGCGTCCACCGACCCTCGCCGACGATCACGCGAGCACGCTGGCGGTGGTGCGTCATGCCATCGACTTCCTCGACGCCGCCGGTGCGCTGCCCGAGACGCTGTGCTGTCTGTACGCCACCGCCCCCTTCGTTCGCGCGGAGGATCTGCGTCTCGGTCGCGCGCAGTTGCCCGGGTGGGACTTCGCGATGCCCGTGACACGCTACGCCTTCCCGATCCAGAGAGCGCTGCGGATCGGCCCCGCACGTCGCCTCGAGATGCTCGATCCGGAGCGCTACGAGGTGCGCAGTCAAGACCTGGAAGAGGCGGTGCACGATGCCGGACAGTTCTACTGGGGCACGGCACACGCGTGGCGCGACGACCGCCCCTTCTTCGCACAGCGCGTACGTCCGATAGAGTTGCCGCGGTGGCGCGTCCAGGACATCGATACCGAGGAAGACTGGACTCAGGCGGAAGCGCTGTTCCGCGCGCTCGAGGGTCAGGGGTGAGGCAAGGGTCTCGACCGATGTCTCCCGCCTTATCAGCAGGCTGACGACGGCGACTTGTAGACGTACATCGCGAACTCGAACGGGAACCCTCCTTCGCGCAGCACGTAGTCGTGGCGCAGCACGGGGTGACCACCGAGAACATCCTTGCAGAACGCGAAGATCTCCATGGGGTCGACGTAGTAGAGGTTCGGATCACGGTACTCCACGTAGGTCGACATCGCGTTGAAGGCGATCCCTCGCTCGGCGACCTCGAACATCGCCGCGAGCGTGGTCTCCATGAAGCCGCGATTGTCGTCCATGCGATTGTTGAAGACGCCGGACAGCAGCACGTGATCGAACCCTCGCGGCAGCCTGCCGCTCGCGTCGGCCAGAGACACGCTGGCACGCTCGTCACCGGCCAGCGAGCGCTCCGCCAGCCGGACGAACTCCGGCACGATGTCCACGCCGTGGTAGCGCCCGTCGAAGCCTGCGGCCACCAGGAAGCGGTACAGGTGCGCCAGCCCGCACCCGACATCGAGCACCGAGCCGAGCGGTCGGGCCACCTCCGTCAGTATTCCGAAGCGAGCGAACTGAGAGGCCTCGTCGCTGTACTGCAGCGCCTCGGCGACCGGTCCGTGACGCTCGAGCAGGCTTCGGTAGTGCGCGATCAGCGGATTGTTCATCATCGGATCACGGGGCTCGAGTGGAGCGGCGAGGGTGACGGGCTGTCCGCCAGCATCGCTCAGGCGCAGCGTCGGTGGAGCTCGGCGTCGTGCGGATCGTCCGTCGACAGGACATGCTGCAGCGTGGTGTCGAAGCACTTCATGAATTCGTCTCGCACCCGCCGTCCGGGGGGAATGCCGACCACACGTCCGGCGCGCGAGCGCAGGCCCCTCCGAAGCTCCCCGTCCACCGCTTCCCAGCCCGGGCGAGGCACGCTGAAGGCGACGGGACAACCCCACGCCGTCGAGCCCCTGTACCGAGTTCCGGCACGCAGGTAGCCTGTCTCGAGCATGGCCGACCAGACAGCCGCCTCGTCCTCGGACCTGAAACCCGAGCGCAGCGCAGCCGGATGGCGGGGGACCTCGGCCATGACCACGGTGTAGCCGTCCTCGCGCGTCTGTCGTCCGTACACGCCTGCCCGGTTGTAACGCGTCGGCAAGCGGTGCGCCGCGTAGTCGTTGAGGTAGTTCGGTCCCGCGATCGATTCCTCCGGAACCTCGAAGGCGACAAAGCAGGTTCCGACCGGCAGCGAGAGCTCCCGCGTGCGATCCGGCACGCCGAACAGCTGCGCCAGCAGAAAGTCCGGCAAGGTCCAGAACAGCGTGCCGCCCGACCACCGTCGTTCGCCGGAGACGAGCACCGGGCCGCGCCCGGCGTTCTCGATCCGCTCGATCGGACAGCCGGTGGCCAGCTCCACACCGAGCTCGGCGAGGCGCCGCGTCGCGTGCCCGCAGAATCCGCCGAGCCCACCGTGCGCCGGGTAACCGATGAGGCCGTCGACACCAGCGGCGCCGAAGCGTTCGTCGGCGCAGCCGAGCGAAACGCCGAGGCGCGCGTCCCAGAAAGGGTCCGCCGTCTTCAGGGCAACCATCCGCTCGTCGGTACCGAGCTTGGGGCGGGAGAGCGCGGCGAGCGCGACGTGCGCATCGGGTGACAGCGCCGCGGGATCGCCGCCGCCGGTCAGCTTGCGCGCCATCGGCAGGATCGCCTCGGCCAGCGTCCGTCCGTAACGCTCGCGGTACCACCGCTCGTAGCTCTCCGGCTCCCGCGCCAGTCCCGTTCCACTCGCGTGCAGGCGCTCGAGCTCGATCAGTGCGGTCTCGGCTAGTGAGGGCGCGTCGACGCTGAAGTCGGGCATCTCGATGTCCATCGACCAGCCTTCGCCGACAGTGCTCGCCCAGCGATGCCCGTCGAGCGACACGAGCTCGTCGCCGAGCACATCGGCGTAGAACTCCCTCGCGAGGGCGGTACGCAGATCGAGCACGTGCGTGCCCTGATCGAGCCAGTACCCCTCCCAGGGGCGCGAGCGCATGTTGCCACCGAGCTGATCGGCGGCCTCGACCAAGGCGACCGAGGCGCCCGATCGCACCAGTCGCCAAGCGGCATAGATGCCGGCGAATCCGCCGCCGGCGATGACCACGTCATGGTGTGTCAAGCGGCTGACTCCCGTGGTCTCGTCACCTCGTCGAGCGTCATGGATCGCCCGATCCCCGAGCGCACCAGCGGCAGGAACTCGTCCGGTCCCAGCCAGGCGAGGGCGTCGATGGCGGCCAGGTGGGATTCGAAGGGCGTGCCCGGTGCCTGAGGGTAGGGTCTCGGCTCGTAGTTCAGAAAGCGCAGAGCGATCGAACTCGCGGCGAACGGATCGGACTCGGCGAGGTAGGCGGCCGAGCCGACGGGTGAGAGGTACTCCTCGGCACCAAGCGTTCGACAGATCGCGTACAGGCGATCGGACTTGTCCATCGCCGGGATACCCAGCTCGGACGAGCGCCGACGCCGCCCACCGATGCCGACCCGCCGCGCCACCCCCTCGACGAGCCCGATGTTCAGCGCCACGAGACTGTCGCCGGCAGCGGTGAAGGCTTCGTCGATCAGGCTCTCGACCATCGCCCGATAGGGCGCCTTGGCCAAGGCGCTGGAGATCGTCCTCGCCAGCGCCTTCTCGAACCCGGTCCTCGCCAGTCGGGCCTCGGCGATCGTCGGGCGCGAGGGCTTGCCGACGACGTTCAGCGATACCATGGCCGTGCCGCCGCCGGTCCGGATTCGGTTGCGCACATGCCAGCTGCGACGCACGAGCTGGACATCGTCGAGGTAGACGAACTCGTCGACGGCGTCGAGCAAGGCGAAGTAGCCGAGCCAAGGCAGGAAGGTCGGCTGCATGATGGCGACGCGCCTGGTCATGCGGCAAGATCCCCGTAGTCGATCGGATGGCCCTTGGCCACGGCGTTTCTCAGACGCCGTCCGAGGAGCGCGTCGGCGTCGTTGGCGGGGACGCCGGCGTTGGGCCGGACGAAGCGGAAATCGCGTGCGGTCACGACATGACCGACAGGTAGATTCTCGAGCGCGAACGCCGAGCGCCGACCGGTGGCGCGCGACACCCGCTCCGCCTCGGTGGTGCGCTTTTCGGCAGAGCCTCTCGCCCAGTGCACCTCCCGCGCGCCTTCGGCGATCTCGCGGAGGACATCGGGGGTGGCCGAGAACCGGTGATCCGGTCCGGGGCGAGTGGCATCGTCGGTGAAGTGCTTCTCGATCGCGACGGCCCCCATCGCCGCCGCGGCGAGAGCGGCCCGTGACCCGAGGGTGTGATCGGAGAATCCGACCGGTCGGGCGAAGCGCTCGCCCATCGCGAGCATCGCTCTGAGGTTCACCTCCTCGATCGGGGCCGGGTACGAGGAGCAGCAGTGCAGCAGCACCACCTCTCCCGAGCCGTGTCGCTCGAGCACCTCCAGCGCGTGCGCGACCTCCTCGAAGGTGGCCATGCCGGTCGAGAGAATCAGCGGTTTGGCCGTCTGCGCGAGCGCCGCGAGTAGGTCATCGAAGGTCATCTCGAACGAGGCGATCTTGTACAGCGGGCAGTCGAGACGTTCGACGAAGTCGAGATCCCGTGGATCGTAGACCGACGTGAACGGTACGAGCCCGCGCTCGCGCGCCTTGGCGAACAGCGGTTCGTGGAACTCCATCGGCATGCCGGCCGCGCGGTAGAGCTCGTGGAGGGTGCGCTCGCCCCAGATCGGATCGACCCGCATCGAGGGATGATCGCTCGGCAGCGTCAGCGAGTCGGCGTCGTAGGTCTGCAGCTTGAGACAGTCCCACCCCGCCTCCGCCGCCACATCGACCAGAGCGAGAGCACGCTCCAGATTCCGGTCGTGATTCGCGCTCAGCTCGGCGACGAGCAACGCTCGGTGAGCGGCCCCCAACGGCATTCCTTCGATGATCAGCGACATCGCCCGGCGCTCGGTGTTCGTTTCAGGATCTCCTCGACCACGCGTGCGGCACCGTTCACATCGATGTGCCGCGAGGCGGCGGCACCGGCGAGGATCGATGGCGCCGCTTCGGCGTCGATGTGCGAGAGCCGCTGCAAGAAACGTGCGCGACCGTCTCGGTCGGCCTCGAAGTAGAGCTCGGCGAGCCCGGCGCTCGCGAACCCCTCGTAGTACTCGCGGTACTCCCGTCCCCGAGCGAGGTAGATCGCCGCTCGACCGAGGGCCGCCGCCTCGTAGCGCAGCAGACCGGGACGACCGACCACGAGACTCGCCCGCGCGATCAGCGAGGCGAGAGAGGCCGGCGCACGGTGGAGTCGGACGGCGTCGTGCTCGGCGGCCAGCCGTTCGAGTGCCGTACGGGTTCGCGCGTCGAACAGCGGCCCGATCACGACATCGAGCGCCACGCCCGTGGACGCCAAGGCCGATGCCGCCGCTCGGGACAGACCGTCCTCGTCGGATCCGCCGCAGCTCAGCATCACCCGAGGGCCGAGCTCATGCGCCGGGCGGACCGGGGCACGCTCGAACTCGGGCCCGAGAACGGCGTAGGCCGCCCCTGCCAACCAGCGCTCGGCCGGGGCGGCGGGGCGCAGCCGTGCGGCACCGAGATAGGGGGTGACGAGCAGCTCGGGAGTCGCCGCGGGGATATCGATCGGGTAGTGATCCGGTGGCATGCTATCGATCACCACTCGAACGAGTGGCGTGCGCCTCAGCGACATCACCTCTCGCACCGTGCTCTCGGCGTTGCCCCGCCATAGCGTGTCGAAGACGATGGCGCCGAAGCGCAGCTCGGCGGCGAGCTCCGCGAGGTTCGTGCCGTCGGTGCAGCGTATGGTCTCGGCCGCTATGCCCTCGGCGACGAGCCCGTCTCGCGCCGCACCCGAGACCAGGTGCACCACCGACAGACCGCACTTGCCGAACGCTACGGCCAGCGAACGGGCTCGTCGTGCGTGCCCGAGCCCTATCCGCGAGGACGAATCATGGCGTAGCGCGATACCGACGGCATCCATCGAAGCGGCGTCAGAATTCCTCCCAGAACTCTCCGTTGCCGACCGACCGCGACGGAGCGGCCGGTGCGGTGGAGGGCGCGGCGGCGCGGGCCGCGGCCAGAGCGCTGGTGTGCTCGGCGGTCGAGGCGCGTGGGGTTGACTCGCTCGAGCGAGACCTCGGCGGGGACTCGACGATCGTCGCCGGTGCCGTCCGATCAGCGCTCGGCGTCGCCGCCGAACCGCCGCCACTCTGAGAACTCCGCCTCCTCCCCTTGTCGTCGTTGACCGCGAGGCCGTCCCCGACGGAGAAGTAGCCGATGTGCTCGGCAAGGCGCGAGGCCTGTTCGGTCATCGCCTCGCTCGTGCGCATCGCCTCCTCCACCATCGTCGCGTTGCGCTGCGTCGTTCCGTCCATGTGCACCAGCGACTGGTTGATCTGCTCGATCCCCGATGCCTGCTCGTCGCTCGCGACGCTGATCTCTCCGACGATGTCGGTCAATTTCGCCACCGCCTCGACGATGTGCTCGAGCTCCTCGCCCGAGTCGCGCACCAGCGCCGTCCCGTCGCGCACCTTGGCCACGCTGTCCTCGATCAGATCCTTGATCTCCCTCGCCGCCTCCGCGCTCCTGCCGGCCAGTTGCCGAACCTCGCTCGCCACCACCGCGAACCCTCGTCCCTGCTCCCCCGCCCGCGCCGCCTCCACCGCCGCGTTCAGCGCCAAGAGGTTCGTCTGGAAGGCGATCTCGTCGATCACACCGATGATGTCCGCTATCCGCTCGCTCGCCGAGCTGATCTCCGTCATCGCTCCCACGGCACGGTTGGCCACTTCGCCGCTCGCCACCGCCCGCCGGCGGGTGCCGAGCGCGAGCTCGTTGGCCGAGTGCAGGTTCTTCGAGTTGTTCTTGACCGTGCTGGTGAGCTCCTCGGTACTCGAGGCGGTCTCCTCGAGGTTCGCCGCCTGCTGCTCGGTGCGCTCGGCGAGCCCGCGGTTGCCCTCGGCGATCTCGCTCACCCCGCTCCTGACGGCACCGGCGACGCCGGCGGCCTCCTCGAGCACCTCGCGGAGCCGAGCGCGCATCTCGACCAACGCTCGGTAGGCGCCGACGCGCGACTCGTCTCCCTCGCGCGTGGCGAGATCGCCCCTCTTGACGCGTTCGGCCATCGCACGGATCTCGACCGGGTCTCCACCGAGGGTGCGGTGGATGCGGCGCCCGAGGAGCCAGGAGAAAAGACCTGCCCCGAGAAGGGCGAGACAGGCGATGAACGCGCTCGTTCTGAACAGCGCGGCGACATCGGCGTGGGCCTCGCGGGACTGGCGCTTGGCGAGCATGATCCAGTCGAGCCCGGGGAGATCGATCCGGGCGTAGGCGGTGACGTGGCTCACTCCGTCGTGCTTCTCGACCAGCTCGCCGCTCGGCTCGGTACCGATACGCGCGAGCGCCTCGGTATCGATGCTCCGCACCAGGGAGGTCGGCTGGTCGCTCAGGCGCGACTGAGAGCGCATCACCCCGTCGCTCCCGAGGATCACCGCCTCGCCCGTTTCGCCGAGGCCCGTATCGAGGCTCATGATCTCGCTGAACCTGTCGACCGGCATCTGGACGACGAGCGCGCCCTCGAGCTCGCCGTCCAGAAACACCGGGGAGGCGACGAAAGCGGCCGGCGCATCGTAGGAGGGTACGTAGCGGGCGAAGTCGGTCATCGTGACCTCGCCCTCCGAGAGCCTCGTCGCGCGCCGAGCGGCCTCGGCGAGCCCCGAGTCGCGGTGCGGCCCCTCGAACAGGCTCGTCGCGTAGTCGATTTCCTTGAACACCGAGTAGATGACGTGCCCGCTCCGCGAATCGACGAGGAAGACATCGTAGTAGCCGTAGCGCTCCAGCACCGCTCGAAAGTAGGCGTGATGGCGGGCGTGGACCCGGTCGTAGTCGAGACCACCGTCCGAGGCGTCGAGGCGATGTTTCTCACCGACCGGGTTCCGGTTGTCGCTCATGTAGAAGAACTGCAGCCAGCGAGCCGTCTCGTCCCCTGAGGGGAAGTAGCGCTCGCCACCCGTACCGCCACCCTCGCTCAGACGCGGCACGAACTCACCCTCGTAGTAGCGCCTGAGGCTCCGATCGCGGGCACCCGCATCGAGTCCGGCACGCGCCTCGGCCTGTTCGGCGACGCTCGAGAACGCCCGAGCGAACTCGCCCACGGCCTCCTGTACCGCGGCATTCCCGGCCATCGAGGCGGTGTTGTCCCGAATCAGACCGACGTAGGTCTCGACACCGTGCGTCCTGAGCTCGACGTTCGCGGCGAGCGCATTGCGGGTGGACCGCTCCATCGCCTCCCGGGCCTGCCCGGTGACGATCACGCTCGCGATGGCCAACGGCACGACACCGGCCGCCAGCATGCTGAGCACGATGGTCATGCGCATGTTCTGTCGTCTCTTCATCGCGAATCCGAATCTCCCGTTGCCTATCGGCCGATATCCCCCGCTAGCGGCCACGTCGGCAGCCACTGAAGCCGTCCGATTCCCGATGGCGCCGAACGGGAAACGAGCTTCACAAAAAGCGCTTGTGCATCGCCCTCGGTCATTCAACAAATCCGCCGTGCGCCGATAGCTGCGATCTCGAAACACGCAATCTACGGAGCACGGTGTCATGCGAGTCATGATCGTGGACGACAGCACGTCCATGCGCCTGATCATCAAGCGCACCCTCAAGCAGGCGGGCTACGACGACATGGAGATCCTCGAGGCCGTCGACGGCGAAGACGCGCTGGCCAAGGTCGACGACTACAACCCGCACCTGATCCTCTGCGACTGGAACATGCCGAACATGACCGGCATCGAGTTTCTGCAAAAGCTCCGCGAGGCGGAGAACGCGGTCAAGTTCGGTTTCGTGACGACCGAATCGACGACCGAGATGCGGAACCTGGCCAAGGAGACCGGCGCCCAGTTCCTGATCGCCAAGCCTTTCACGCCGGAGAACTTCTCCACCGCTCTCAAGCCGGTCATCGGTCGATGAGTGGGTACGCCACCCCGGCCGTCGAGCAGCTCAACAGCATGCTCGAGATGATCGTCGGTGACTACGCCAGTGCCTCGCCGGTCGATGGTGCGGCGATCGAGACGACCCATCGCGCGATCTACTACGACCGCTCGGACGGGACCGTCGCGAGCTGCAGCTGCGACATCGGCGCCGCTGCCGGTCTCGGCTGTGCGCTGTCGATGATCCCCCCCGCCGGCTGCGAGGACATGGTCGGCTCCGAGGAGCTGACGGGCATGGCGGAGGCCAACCTCGGCGAGGTCATGAACATCTTCTCCAATCTGTTCATGAACGACCGGTCGGCGCACTTGAGACTCGCCGGGGTCGGCACCGACGTTGCAGGAGAGATTCCCGATAGCGGTACCGACGTCGCCTTCGCGCTCGATCTCGGTCGCTATGGCAAGGGTCAGCTCGTCTTCCGCCACGTCTGATCGCTTCCCACTCGCCCCTCCACTTCATCGCGAGCCGATCCGTATCCGATGGACGATGACGACCTGATCGAGCTTCGCGCGCTCTTCCTCGACGAGTGCCGCGAGAACATCGACCTGCTCGAGGCAGGGCTGATGCGTATGGGCGAGGGGGAGGTCGATGCCGACACGCTCAACGAGGTATTCCGCGCGGCCCATTCGATCAAGGGCGGTGGGGCGACGTTCGGCTTCGTGCCGATGTCCGAGCTCACCCACCACATGGAGACGCTGCTCGATGCGATGAGGAGCGGACGCCGCGTCGTCGACGAGGCGGGGGTGGACCTGCTGCTCGAGGGGCTCGATCTGGTGCAGGCATTGCTCGAGGGGGCGAGCGAGGATCCGGCCACCGATCACGACGAGCGGGCCTCGCTCCAGTCGCGTCTGGAGGCATCGGTCGGCGAGGCGGGGCCCGAGGGGAAGAGTACCGGGGAGGGCACCGGTGCCGGCGGTGCGGACACCTCGAGCGAAGGTGGTGGCACGAGCGCCCCGGCGGCGAGTCCGCGCGAGCGCTGGTCGATCGACTTCCGCCCGCACGAGAATTTCTTCGTGCGCGGCCACGATCCGCTGCTCCTACTTGCCGAGCTCGACCGGCTCGGCGACTGTCGCGTGTCTCTCGACACCGCGGGGCTACCTCCGCTGGCGACGCTCGAACCGGCCAAGTCCCATCTCGCCTGGCGCATCGAGATCGAGTGCGAGCAGAATCGCGACGGGCTGGCCGCCGTGTTCGACTGGGTCGATCAGGACTGCGATGTCGTGATCGAACCGCTCGAGCCGACGCCGCTCGCCGCCGGTGCCCCCGAGCCGGCCCCGACTCCGGTGGACGCGCCTTCTCCCGAGAGCCCCTCCACACCCTCGCCCGCCCCGGCATCCGCCGGTGCCACCGATCTGCCGAACGCCGGGGCGAACGTCGTGCCGCTCACCGGCGCGGCGGCGAGGACGGTGCCAAAGGAGAGCGGCGGCAAAGGCGGCGCGAGCCGCGCGGGCGAATCGGCCTCGATCCGCATCCCGACCGAGAAGATCGACCAGTTGATCGATCTCGTCGGCGAGCTGGTGATCACCCAGTCGATGCTCAGCCGGGTTGCCGAGAACATCGGCGAGCTCGATGTCGACGAGCTCCGCGAGCGCCTCGCCGACCTCGAGCACAACACCCGAGACCTGCAGGAGAGCGTCATGCAGGTGCGCATGCTGCCGCTGTCCTCGGCGTTCAGCCGACTGCCGCGCCTGGTGCGCGATCTGTCGAAGAAGCTCGGCAAGGACATCGAGCTCGTTCTCGAGGGCGGGGAGACGGAGCTCGACAAGACCGTGCTCGAGCGCATGATCGACCCTCTCGTGCACCTGGTCAGGAACTCGCTCGATCACGGGCTCGAGCCCCCCGAGGAGCGCCTCTCCGCCGGCAAGGACCCCCGCGGGCAGCTCGTGCTCTCGGCCAAGCAGGAGAGCGGCAGCGTCAACATCCGCATCAGCGATGACGGGCGGGGGATCGACACCGCGCGCATACTGGAGAAGGCGCGTACCCAGGGGATCGTCCCCGAGGACGAGACGCTCTCCGAGGAGCAGATCCGGCAGCTGATCTTCGCCCCCGGCTTCTCCACCGCCACGACCGTCAGCGACGTTTCCGGGCGCGGCGTCGGCATGGACGTAGTGCGACGCAACATCAACGACCTCGGCGGGCGCGTCCGAATCGGCTCCGAGCGCGGCGCGGGCACGAGCATCGACATCAGCCTGCCGCTCTCGCTCGCGATCCTCGACGGCCAGCTCGTCGGCATTGCCGGGCAGACCTTCGTCGTGCCGATCCTCGCCATCGTCGAGACGCTCGAGGTGCGCGAGACCGAAATGCGCCGCGTGCCCGGCGTCGGCGTCGTGGCTCGCTTTCGCGGCGAGTACCTGCCGGTGGTCGACGTGGCCGACGCGTTCTCCCTGAGCGGCACACCCAAGCGCGAGCTGATCGTCGTCGTCGAGACACACGGCCAACGACGCGGGTTGCTGGTCGACGGCGTGCTGGGACAGCAGCAGGTCGTCATCAAGCCGCTCGAGCGCAACTACAAGCCCGTTACCGGCATCGCCGGAGCGACGATCATGAGCGACGGCTCGGTCGCGCTGATTCTCGACCCCGCGGCGATCACGGGCGAGGAAGACGCGTTGCCGACGGCCGCCTGAGCCCTGCTACTCGAGCCGTCGGCCGCCGCCCCCATCGGCCGATCGCCCCGACCAGAGAACACTCCGATGGAAGCGATGAAGACCGACGTGGGCGAAGTGCCCGCCACCGCCGACCAGTACCTGACGTTCCTGCTCGGTACGGAGGAGTACGGCGTCGAGATCCTCAAGGTGCAGGAGATCAAGAGCTGGACCTCGCTGACACCGCTGCCGAACGCACCCGAGTACCTGCTCGGCGTCATCAACCTTCGGGGGGCGATCGTGCCGGTGGTCGACCTGAAGGTGCGCTTCGGGCTGGACGAGGAGGAGGAGCCGGGCAACGGACGGGTCATCGTCATCGTGCGCGTCGGCGAGGAGACGGCTCAGACACGCATCGTCGGACTCGTCGTCGATCGCGTCTCCGAGGTCTACCACCTCGAGCCGTCGGCGATCCAGGAAGGCGTCGACTCGCGCGGTGCCCTCGATCAGGACTACGTGCGCGGCATCGGCCAGATCGACAACAAGATGGTCATTCTCGTCAACCTCGAGCCGATCGTCTCCTCCAGCCTCGACGCGCACCTCGGGGCGGCGGAGACGGCCGAGTGAGCACCGTGGAGCTGCCGTCCGAGCTGGTGCTCGGCGACTTCGTCGATGCCGTGACGGCGATGCGCGCCGTGGCCGTCGAGAGCGATGCCGAGGCGGTGACCACCATCGTCGACGCGAGCGCGGTACGCCGCATCGACGGCGCCGGTCTCCAATGGCTGCTCGCCTGTCTCGGGGCGTCGGAGGAGAGCTCGGGCGCGAAGGCGCTCGCACGACTGCGTTCCAGTCCGGCCGTCGACGAGGCGCTGCGTGTCGCGGGCGCCGAGGAGCGGATCGCCGAACACCGGGTGACGTGAGCGCGACGACCCGCCCCCTCGTCGACGACGGCGGTGCCCACCCGATCGGCGACGGGGCCTTTCGGGAGTTCCAGCGCCTCGCTCTCGAGCTGACCGGTATCCGGCTCTCCGGGAACCAGCGTGCAATGATCGCCGGGCGCTTCGCCA
>ENA-ORXM01003019-ORXM01003019.1-marine-metagenome-genome-assembly--contig:-NODE-3019-length-17787-cov-4.509204_pt1 | contig 17787 bp, 16 predicted proteins | sample MGYA00237867_ERZ511480 | MGnify/ENA primary metagenome ERZ511480 (study PRJEB26309, sample SAMN06266103) | marine metagenome | isolation source: Algal blade | place: United Kingdom:Sidmouth, United...
CATGGGATGGTTGTTTCCCATCAAGCTTTTTTACCTGCTAGGAATATCTGCGATCCATATATAAACGACAACCTATCCGCTGATATCGACTGGGTCATCAATTGCTTGAAAAAATCAAACCATAATTACAATACACACTTAATTCTTGCGGACTACCTTATGGGCGGCACATCAAAGCAGCAGCACAAAAAGTCTTTAAAAGATCGCTACAGTATCCTGAAAAATCATTTTGGTACCTTCAGTAATCTAATAAATCATTTTTATATTATTGTCAGAGCTGTTATCTTTAAATTGATCAGAATTGGAAGGCCTAGCTATTAACCACTGAAAATGATATCTGACATCCGACATCTGACCTACCTTCACTAAAGCTTCGGCGGGTAAAACAACCAAAATGTATCAAACATTTTTTATCTTCATATTGCAATGCTTTCTTTTTCAAACATGTACAAAACCAATAGTGGAACCAATTAAAAAAATTGACTACCAAGGACACCGTGGTTGCCGCGGTTTAATGCCAGAAAATACGATTCCAGCTTTTGAGAAAGCATTGGATTATGTAACCACCCTTGAACTAGATGTTGTCGTTTCAAAAGATAAAAAGATCATCGTATCTCACGAGCCATGGATGTCAGAGATATATTGTTCCTTGCCTTCTGGCGAACCTATCACTAAGTCAGAAGCGAAGGAAATAAAGATCTACAAACTTGATTATGATCAGATAAAAGAATTTGATTGTGGCAAAAGAGGTAATCCTAAATTTCCTGAACAACAGAAAATCGCGGTTTCAAAGCCTAGCTTAAAAGATATGGTGGAGTACATAGATAACTACTGTTTGGAAAACAAAAAAGAACTTCCTTGGTATGACATAGAAATCAAAAGCGAAGAAGCGCATTATGGTGATATGCAACCACAACCAGAAGAATATGTCCGCTTGATGCTCGAAGAATTATACGACTTAAATATTAAAGATCGCTGCAACCTCCAATCCTTTGATATCAAAATACTTGAAGCAATCAAAGCTCAAGATAGCGAAGTGATCATAGCTTACTTGATCGACAACATTCAAGGATTGAACAAGAACTTAAAAAAGTTAAGCTTCAAGCCCGAAATCTATAGTCCCTATTATAAGTTCGTTACCAAATCCATGGTTAAAAAATGCCATTCAAAAGGAATCAAGGTTATCCCTTGGACCGTTAATGATCAAAAGGCTATGAGAAAACTTATCGAATTTGGTGTAGATGGAATAATCACAGATTATCCAAATTTAAAGATAGACTAAAATGCATGAGTGTGCTGTTCTATTTGAGAAACTTCTTCCTTGATCTGTCCTGGGATAATTGGATGATAAGTATCCAAGGCATCATAAATTGCCGTATGAATCTTGCCTCGATATTTATCCCTAAAAAGCTTTTTGTTATTGATACTAGGGTGAATTCTATTTGATAAGAAAATATAAATAAGTTGAGATTCTGGGTCTATCCAGATGCACGTACCCGTAAAACCGCTGTGACCAAATGTTGAATCTGAAGCTTGAGCAGAACAAGACTCTGTATATTTGCCACGAGGTTTATCAAACCCTAAGCCTCTTTTTGAACCCAAAGGCTTTGAGGTAAATAAATCCACAGTCTTAGGATTTAAAAATCTGGTACCCCCATATTGACCTTTATTCAAAAGCATTTGGCAAATAACTGCAAGCTCTTCTGCCGAGGAAAACAAACCTGCTGAACCAGATACCCCTCCTTGAAGGGATGCGTATTCATCGTGAACATACCCATCTAACAACTGCTTTCGCCAATTCTTATCTAGCTCTGTTGGAGCAATCTTGTTCCTATTAAATTTTGTGAGTGGTTTATAAAGCGTTTGGGTCAAACCCATCTTATCATAAAAATGTTGGCTACAATATTTATCTAAACTTTGATGGGTTTTCTTTTCTAAGACCTTTTGAAGCAAATTGAAATTGACATCAGAGTATCTATATTTAGATTGCTTGTATGGCTTGATACTCAAAACATCTAGCCACAAGGAATCCTGATATGCTTTATTAAAATAAAAGTCATCTGCGATCTTAATATCGTTGCTGTTTCTCTTGGTGTTGCAATATTTATAATCACAATCTGCTAAGATAGTATCTGCGATGAAGACATAATCTTTGATCGGCATATTGGGTTGTAAATTAGAACGATGCAACAATAGATTTGATAGTGTTATTTTTCTCATTTTAGAACCTCCGATCATAGAGATGTGCTTACTTAGCTTATCATTTAGAGCAATCTTTCTTTGATCGTAAAGCTTCATTACGCCCAGTGTAGTCCCACAGATCTTACTTAATGAAGCCAAATCATATAGGTCACTATTTTTTACTGTTTGCTTTTTATCATAAGTATGGTACCCAAAACTTTTGGAGTAGAATACAGCTCCATCTTTTGCAACTAAGATCTGCCCACCTGGAATAGCTTTTTCTTTGATTGCTTTCAGCATGATGCTATCGATTGCCTTCAACTTCAATGGATCAATATTTAATGCTTCTGGATCCGTGTATGCAAGTCTTCTTTTGGAAAAAGAACTTCTAGCCTTCATTCTAAAATTAGGACTGATCTGTACTTGAGAAATTCCTTTTGGTACCCTGGCACCATAAAGTATTTCAACCAATGCCCGTTCTGTAGTTTCATTATGCTCAAAAACTTGGATTGCATTAACCTTATTTGTAAACCATTTAAAATTCAATGGATTGCCAAAATTAAGTATCACAACTCTTGCTGTCTTACTTATCTTATTTATGGATTCAATAAATGGAGCATGATCACCATCTAAATTGATCCCATCAAGTACAATGATCTTAGTTGATTGTTTTAGATTTAAGCTATCTGGAAATGCTTGGAAGGCATCCTCCTTTTTATGAAAAGTCTTTTTATCAGCATTACTATATCGCGCATTTATGCTATTGAATATCTTGAAATCTCTGTTGGTATAAAAATGAAAATGAGGTTCGAAACTTTCAAGGTGTTTTAAAGGCAAGTATCCATTGTTTCTTAACACACAGATCGAACTTTCATACAATTCTTTGGTCAATCTTTCATAAGCTGAATGCCCGATATATTCAGAGATCATTTGATGATCAAATTCAGAACCCCTCTTTTGCTTATTGATCCATTCCTTCGCTTTCATCACTCGAGCAACTTTGTCATTTAAAAGTTCTTCTGTCAAAAATCCATTTTTAAAAAGTGACATCAAAGTATCACGAGCCGACTTGGGATCTTTATCAATAATGAAAACATCTGTGCCTGCGTAAATTGCATCTTCTAATTGAGAGGCTTGGTCCAACTTTGAAAACACCAAACCATCAAAATTGATCTCATCAAACAAATAAGTTTTGATATAATCCATTGGTCTATCAATCAATGAGTCTTTTAAAAATAGATCTGGCTTAACAAGCAGCGCCTGCAAGCCATTCATAGAAAGGTTGTAATACTTTTGTAGCACTTTGGATTTTATACCAAAAGAATCAATTTCAATCTCGAGGTGATCATGGAATGAGTTGCCAATACTGAGGATACCCGTATTGTTATTCTCTTTGAGTTCTCTTAAATCATATTTCAATTCGGTAAAAAGATCGTTGCTATTCAAATCTAAATTGTAATTGCCTAAAGAATCAACTTCTGGATTTAATTCTGGCCCAAAAATAAAATCAAGATTTAAGGCAGTCTTCTGTTCTTTATATACTGCTCTATTAAATTTGGCTATACTATCCCGACCTACAGAAGCAAAACTAGCTGGGCTAGGAAATTTGGTCAAAGACTTAAAATGGTTGTTCATATTCACACGCTCCCAAGTACCAGTCAATAGTTCGGATTTAGCATTCGCTTTGCAGCGATCTATTATTCTAATGTAGTCTCGTACTGAAGTATTGCGAAGGACTAACCCTCCCAAAAGCTGTGAGTTGCTCCATTTATAAAGAGAATCTTGAGTGATGGACTTATTCAGATCAGTATCTAAAAATATGAGCTGTCCAAATTTTTCATCCAAACTCATCTCCTTTAATAAATGTTCTACTTCTTGGGCATCAATTTGAAGAAAAGGGGTATTCACTTTTATATTTACCTCTTCAGGCCTGTCACATTGAAAGGTACAAATAGCAAACAAGAGGATAAAGAGGAAATGCCGTTCCATAGAAAATTTAGCCATACAAATATGAATAATTTATATACGTATCCGGCTTCTGTTTTGTTCTAATAATTAGACGCAATAACTAGGCTAAAATGGACGGTTCATTTACTATTTAACATACTCTTATGACTGCTTGAATGCGAGAGGTTTTAAATTCTTTACCAAATTCCCCCACATTAAAACATGCATTGAATAATTTGCAGTCGCTGAATCAATATACGTTTGATTGAAAAGCCAATAGTCGATTTACTTTTGAGTAAAAGATCTGGATCTGGAGACCTATAGGCGGACAAATTGTAGATCTGGAAACCACCAAGGTTCCATTGATCAGCGTAGCTTATGAGCTTTTTTATAGTGGGTGTCATCCTGAGTAGCATCGGCTCTGAATGGATTTAAGCCAATAAATAGACAAGTGTCTTTATTGTTATCCCAAACGCGGGTAGGCTGTATCTATACTTATAACATTTTGAAAAAATCACCTGCTTGAGCAAAATTTTAAGTGGATTCCTTAAATATACTTAGATTGGTTTCTATCGAGTAAAATATCTTTTAACTCTTTAAGTGCAGCATACTCATGTGGTAATACCTTTTTTACTGCATCCTTCACGTTCACAAACACACAATCGTCTAATTCGTAAATGGTATGCTTGACGACGTCCTTTACAATTCTTATATCTTGTTTTACGATCGCTTTTACAGAAGGGATATCGTGCCAATCAGCTTCGAATGCGCAAATTGCTTGCTCCGCGCCTTCAAACTGTAAAGGATCTAATTCAATGATCTCTTTGTGAAGAATATTAGGTTTTTTATACTTTAATAAGGCATCTGGTACCTTGTATTTATTTTCTTTGTCTGAATGGTCGATCTGAAGAAAAACCTCCAAGCCTTTTTGGTTGATTCTATAAATTATAACCCTCGCTTGATCAAATACACTCATAACGCTCGTTTTTTATTACAAATCAGTTCATTATAGGCCTGATTAAGCTTAAATGTAATATAAAAACTTAAATATAGCTAAGAATTCCTAATTAAATAAGTTTTAAAGATCAGTCGTTTTCCTCTTTTTCTTTATTTTCTGCTGCTTTGGTGCTGCCCCATCATTTTGCGGAACATCCGGCATTTGGAAAGCACCTCCAAAACCCCCAAATAATTCTTTGAGAGCGTCCCAATCTTGCTCATTTAAGGACTGCATTTGAAATTGAAATTGATTCATCATCTCTTCTAAAGCTTCTTCCATGTTTTGAGCATCAATTCCCATCGAACCTAAGTCGTCACCATTAAGGTTGTCAAACTTTTCAATGAAGAAAGTATCCATCAAAATCTGACCCTCACGCATTGAACCATCAAGCATTTTTATCATTTCCTCCATTTGAATAGAGATTTTGTCTATCTCTGATTGAATGTCAGCCCCATCATCTTGGCTGAAGCCATGGCCTAAAAAGCATAGAGAAAGTAAAACTGTGAAAAATGTTTGTTTCATTACTGATTAAATATGATTTATTTAAAATTGTTTATTTCCTGTATCAGGAAATAAAAGGTCATTGTCATTAGTATAACTTGTTCTTCCCTAGAAATATTACTTTTTAAAAGATCAAAAACCCTCTTATTGAACTTTGGATCGGTTTCAACGGGATTTATACTAGCGAGCTCTTTGTCCTTAAAAATTACTGACCTATAATCACCACCGCCATTCTCAGTGATTCTACCTAATAATCGCTTGCGAGGAGAATAAAATAAGTTTGGTGCTTTATATAGCCCAACCAACTGATTATTAAAATAACATTCTATGTGAGAATGTTTATCCAGATAAAGCATGTGATGATTGCCCGTCTCAGCCATAGAGATCCTTTTCATCTTTTTGTGGCCATATGTTTTGAAGCCATAGGCCATTAGTGGCTCATCGTAAATACTCACAAAAAGCCCTTTGCCATATTGATCTTTGTACGTCTTGCCTTCCGCAATCGTATATGATAAGAGACTCATTTCTTCCTTGTCCCAAGGAATCAGTCTGTCACGGTATGGCGCTAATTCTTCAATTAGCTTTTCTCTCTCTGACTTGAGCCGCTTAGCTCCGAAAGCCATAAAATCAAAAATGTTGAATGGAAACACCTATTTAATATTTTACTTAGCATAAATTTAAAATATTAACTGAGCGAAACGAAAAAAAGGCCGAACTTTCATCCGACCTTTCTTAAACTATATTGTTTTCAGAAGATTTTAATCTCCTCGTATTAAATACTTACCCTAAGTAAGATTTCAATTGATTGCTGTTGTAAGACTTCCTTAGTCTTCTAATGGCTCTTTCTTTGATCTGTCTAACACGTTCTCTAGTTAATCCATACATCTCTCCTATCTCTTCAAGTGTCAAAGATTTATGTCCATTTAAACCGTAATAAGATGAAAGTACATCTACCTCTCTAGGAGATAAAATAGCAAGGCCATTTTTCACCTCATCTTTTAAAGATTGGTCCATCAAACTTAGATCAGGACTATCATCTCCATTGCCTGAGATAACGTCAAGCATGGTAGCATCTCCATCTTCACCACTAATAGGCGCATCCAAATGAACATGTCTTCCGTTTCCTTTTAGCATGTTTGAAATTTCCTTTGGAGAAATGTCCAATAATTCAGCTAGTTCTTCATGTGTTGGGTTTCTTTCAAACTCCTGTACAAACGAAAGGAACGCTTCATTTACTTTATTATAAGAACCAACCTTATTTAATGGTAATCTAACTATTCTTGAGTATTCTACAATGGATTGTAAAATAGATTGTCTGATCCACCAAACCGCGTAGGAAATAAATTTAAATCCTTTGGTTTCGTCAAATCTTTTGGCGGCTTTCATCAAACCAACATTACCTTCATTTATCAGATCACTTAAGGATAGACCTTGGTTTTGATATTGCTTGGCAACTGAAACAACAAATCTAAGGTTTGCTTGAGTCAATCTATCCAGAGCTGCTTTATCTCCGGTTCTAATTCTTCGAGCCATTTCAGCTTCTTCCTCCGCAGTAAGCATGGAAATCTTGCCAATATCATTTAGATATTTGTCAAGTGCTAAACTTTCTCTGGAGGTAATCTTGTTTGTAATCTTAAGCTGACGCATAATGGTTATATTTTTTTATTCCATGGGTTCTCAGTAATACGCTTACCTATGCAAAAATGTTGCTAATTTTCGCAAAGCTATTGACATTACCAAAAAAAAAATGTATAGCACTTTCATTATACGTTACAAAGCATTGAAAGAAATAGTTTCCTTTAATAAAAAAATGCCCTTATAATTTTCATATAAGGACATTTTTTTTGTCTATTGGATTATAACACGTTCTAATTAGGATTCTTTTCTGTTCTCGGCATCAATGCTTTTCGAGATAATCTGAACTTACCAGATTTTGGATCTATTCCAATTAGTTTGACTTTTACATCGTCTCCTTCTTTAAATACATCCGAAACGTTATCGATTCTTGAATGTGATATTTCAGAAACGTGCAATAGACCACTCTTTCCCGCAAAATCAACGAAAACGCCATAAGTCTGAACAGATGCTACTTTTGCATCATACTCATCACCAACTTCTGGTACATGTGTAATCGTTCTTATTCTGTTATACGCTGCATCAATGTCATCTTTATTACTACTTGATATAGTAACTACTCCTTTATCATCAACTTCTTCTATGTTGATAATGGTATTTGTTTCTCTTTGAATTTCTTGAATAACTTTTCCTCCAGGTCCGATAACTGCTCCAATGAAGTTCTTCTCAATCTCCAATACAACCATTCTTGGTGCGTGTGGCTTGAGATCCTCATTAGCAGTAGCAAGAGACTTGTTCATTTCATTCAAGATGTGAATTCTTCCTTCTCGAGCTTGGATCAAAGCTTTTTCAAGCAGATCATAAGGAAGTCCATCAATCTTTATGTCCATTTGGCAAGCTGTAATACCCTTTTCAGTACCAGTCACTTTGAAATCCATGTCCCCGATTGCATCCTCGTCTCCAAGAATATCAGAAAGTATGGCATTTCTTGTACCATCAGAGATCATACCCATCGCAATACCTGACACACCTCTTTTTATTGGAATACCAGCATCCATCATCGCCAATGATCCAGCACAAACTGTTGCCATTGAAGAAGAACCATTTGATTCCATAATATCAGAAACCAATCTTACTGTGTAAGGGTATTCATCTGGCATTACTTTTCTCAAAGATCTCTGAGCTAAGTTTGCGTGCCCTACTTCTCTTCTACCAGGTCCTCTCATCATTTTGATTTCTCCTACAGAATATGCTGGGAAGTTATAATGAAGGATAAAGTTTTCGAAGTGATGATCTAATGCAGTATCGATCATTAACTTATCCGTTTTAGAACCTAAAGTCAATGATGTCAGAGATTGTGTTTCTCCTCTCGTAAATATTGCAGATCCGTGAGCAGCAGGCAAGTAATCAACTTCTGTCCATATTGATCTTACTTGATCATATTTTCTGCCATCTAGTCTGACACCTTCAGCCATGACCATTTCTCTGACTGTTTCTTTTTGTATTTTTTTGAAGTATGACTTAAAGAAATGACCGTTTTCTTCCATATACTCTTCCCCTTTTTCTTCAGTCATCTTTTCGATCATCTCTTCTTTGATCGCTTTAAATTGTTCCTTTCTAACCAACTTTTGAAGTGCGCCTTTTGCAACTTCAAATATCCTATCCGTAGCAAAATCTCTAACCAGCTTTTCTACTTCTTCATTGGTTTCTGCTGGAGTAACTTCTCTCTTTACAGTTGCAGCTTCACCAACTTTATCAGCAAGGTCAAGTTGCGCTTGAACCTGTACTTTTATTGCTTCATGTCCAACCTTTATAGCAGCTACTAGATCCGCTTCAGATACCTCATCCATTTCTCCTTCAACCATCATTACATCTGCCATGGTAGCAGCTACAATAATATCAAGATCAGCAGTTGCTAATGCTGTTCTTCCTGGATTAACTACCAGTTCACCATCAATTCTTGCTACCCTTACTTCAGATATAGGTCCAGCAAAAGGAATATTTGAAACTGCCAAAGCAGAGGAGGCAGCTAATGCCGCATATGCATCAGGTAGCGTCTCCTCATCTGAAGAGATCAGGTTGATAATAACTTGTGTGTCATGCATATAACCATCTGGGAATAATGGTCTAATTGCTCTATCAACTAATCTTGATATCAGAATTTCGTAATCATTTAATCGAGCTTCTCTTCTAAAGAAGTTTCCAGGTATCTTACCTGCTGAAGCAAACTTTTCTTGATAATCTACTGATAATGGGAAAAATCCAGCGCCTTCTCTTGGTTCGTGAGCAGAACATACACTAGCAAACATCATTGTTTTACCGATTCTCAAAACGACAGAGCCATGCGCTTGAGCGGCAAGTTTTCCTGTTTCAATGACTACTTCGGTACCATCCGGTAAGTTGAAGGATGTAGTAGTTGGTATTTTAACTCCCATAATTAAGGTTTAAAGTTGTTTATATCCTCAAAACCTCTCCGTTTGTGGAGAAGTGCTTTTGAGCCATCAAATATTTTTATCGTTTGCGCCTTAGGATGAAAATATGCGGATTAAAATTTGGTAGTAGATCAAAAAAACGTCTTTATCAATTATTATCTGTTGTCTTCTACTAAGGGCAAATCATTAGTTTTGAACGCGCACGAAACAAACAAGTTACTGAAGAGCAACTTTTCTGCAACGGGATTATTTTCTTAGTCCTAATTTTTCAATTAGAGCTCTGTACTTAGTAATATCTTTCTTAGCAAGATATTGCAAGAATCTTTTTCTTTTTCCAACCATACTTAACAGGGATCTCTTACAGGAGAAGTCTTTTTTGTTAGACCTTAAATGATCAGATAGCATCTGAATTCTGTAGGTTAGGAGTGCGATTTGAGCTTCAATGGAACCTGAATTTTTTTCATTGCCACCATACTCTTTGAAGATTTCTTCTTTCTTCTCTTTTGTTAAATAAACTGCCATTTTTTATATTTTTACCGTTTAAGATTACGAAAATCACTTACAGCGAGCGCAAATATATACCTTTTTTATCTTCTTTTCAATTATTAGTACCAAAGATTGTCGTTGGCTTTTGGCTTTTAACCGTTGGCCTTATATATAAGCCGTTTTTGTAATTAGAGGCTGTTGGTTACTATTATAATAAGCACCACGGCAGAGGCCGTGGTGCTTATTATAATAATGACGTGGTGCTCCTTCATTCTGGCTTAAAGCCAATGAACATCTGCAAACGGCTAAATAGCCAATAGCCAATGTCATCTATTCAAGTTTTTTGGCTTCATCCCACAACACATCCATCTCCTCCAAACTCATTTCATGTAGATCAACCGTTGCCTTTTCTTCTATATATTCAAAGCGCCTCTTAAACTTCTTGTTGACGCGCTCCAGAGCCGTTTCTGGATCTATGCCTGTGAATCGTGCATAATTGATCAATGAAAATAGGACATCACCAAATTCTTCCTCCCGTTTGCTTTGGTTATTTTCTGTCTTCAACGCTTCCTCCAGTTCATTGACTTCCTCTACCACTTTTTCCCAAACTTGGTCTTTATTTTCCCATTCGAAGCCTACTTGAGCAGTCTTATCCTGCATCCTATATGCCTTTACCATCGCTGGTAATGAAACGGGTACCCCTGATAAGACGGACTTCTTTCCTTCCTTCTTTTTGAGCTGTTCCCAGTTCTTTTTGACCGCTTCTTCATTTTCTACGGTCACATCACCATATATATGCGGATGCCTTCTGATCAACTTTTCGCAGCAGTGATTTAAGGCATCTGCTATATTGAAAGCGTCTTTTTCTTCGGCGATCTTTGAGTAAAACACCAGATGAAGCATGATATCTCCAATCTCTTCTTTCATTTCTTCAAGATCCTTATTGAGTATCGCTTCTGCCAATTCATAGGTTTCCTCGATCGTTAGATTTCGGAGGCTTTCGAAGGTTTGTTTTTTATCCCAAGGGCACTTTTCCCTGAGCTCATCCATTATCATTAAGATCCTTTTAAAAGCTAGTAACTTATCTTCCATTTCAGGTATTAAAGTTTAATATTTATAGTAATTTAGTGTTACAAAACTAACTTAAAGGTACAAACGTTATGCTTAATGTATAGCAACTTCTTTACAACTATATTGCGACATATATAAACATCATTCTAAACTTAACAAATGAGTTTTCTATACACATTTCTTATTATTTCTTTCGTCTTTGGAATTTCTTTCGCTATGATCAATCTTCGTGGTATTGTAAAAGGTGAGGATTTTAGAGGCACTTGTGCTACCAATAATCCAATGCTGAAAGATCAGATCGGTGATTGCACCGTCTGTGGCAAGAGTCCTGAAGAAGAATGCCAAATGCCAGAAAAGGCTTAGTTTTTGCATATATATTGTCGATTGTTCAATTGACTTTGTTGCCCAAATTTTTTATCTTGATAGGGATCACTGATAAACCAAATGACAATTGTTTAAATCATATTGGATGTTAAAATATTTTGTCATATTTATTCTTCTGACTCTATTGCCTTTCGGCGAATGCCATGCCCAAATTAAAGGTAAGTTCAAAGATAAAAATGATGATAACAGAACCATCGTCATCAAGGAACAACAAGCAAACGATTATAGAATATTGGAAGAACAATTTGGAGATGCTGCCGTCGGTGAAGTCATCAGAATCACCACCGCAAAAGTAAAAGTCGAAAAAATAAAAGAAGCTCCTCCAAAAAGAATCACGCCACCAAAACCGAAATCTAAAAAAGTCAAAACTCCTACTGCTCCCAAACCCAATGTTCAAAAAGCAAAAGCACCTGCTCTTAAACCAGCTCTTAAACCTAAAGTTACCAAGCCGAAGAAGAAGATCAAACGGCCAGATGGACCTTCCGGTGTGCCTGGAACTTACACAGTCAAAAAGCCCGCAAAAGGAAAAAAAGTCCGGGTAAAATCAAGAAAAAAGTTTAAAGCGTCAAAAAGAGGATCTTGTTTTCAATTTTGAATCGGCTCTTGGCTACTGGCCATTTGCCTTTGGCTTCACTTCGTTTTCAATCAACATAAAACATATTAATGAACATCTTATTTGTTCAAGTGTGATTGGATTAAAGAGAAGCTTTCCTATTCTAAGATTGATGTAAAAAATGTCAGTGCCTGAAATAGGTTGTCCACTTTTATTACAAAAAATAGTAAAAAATGGGATATTCAAAAAAAGGATTTCTGCAAAGTTCAAAGAAGAGAAGATATCGTAGATTTGGAGAAAGTTTTAAGCAAGAAAAGGTAAAAGACCTTGAAAGTGGAAACTGCACAGTATCGGATATTTGCAAAGCTTATGAGGTATCAGATACAGCAGTTTATAAATGGCTTGAAAAATATAGTAGTAAATCAAAACCAAATCGCACAATAGTGGAATCAAAAAGCGACACACAAAAGATCCTGGCCTTACAAAAAAAGATAGCTGATTTAGAACGTAGCTTAGGTCAAAAACAAATCCAACTAGAATTTCAGGAAAAGCTAATAGAGATAGCAGAAACGAAATATGGTTTAGAGATTAAAAAAAACTCAAAACGGAAACGCTAATGTACTATTGGTTGAATCGTTCAAAATTGGGTTGTAGTTTAAATAAGCTATATAAAAGCGTAGGGATAACAAAACAAGGTTTTTATAAACAAAGAAAGCGAAGGAATAGCTACACAGAGGAGGAACGATATGTAAAAGAAATAGTGTTACAAGTAAGGAAAGATCATCCTACAATGAGCTGTAGATCAATCTACTATAAAATGAATCCAGTATTTATAGGAAGAGGTAGATTTGAAGCAATATGTCGAGAATCAGGTCTGATGGTAGTAAAGGAAAAGAGCAGAAGACGAACAACAGATAGTACAGGAGTAGTGAGGTTTCCAAACTTAATCAAGGATATAGAGTTGACAGGAATAGATCAAGTTTGGAGTAGTGACATAACGTATTTTGAAGTAAATAAAGTTTTTTATTACATCACGTTTATAATAGATAATTACTCAAGACGAATAGTAGGGCATGAAGTATCAAGTAGATTGTTAACAGCCCAAACGACTTTACCATCTTTGAGAAAAGCAATTAGGACAAGAGGCAGATCAATAAAACAAGGAATTATTATGCATTCAGATGGAGGAGGTCAATATTATGCAGATGATTTTTTAGAATTAACAAGTAAGCATAAATTTAAGAATAGTATGTGCGAATATGCCTGGGAGAATGGCAAAGCAGAAAGAGTAAATGGTGTGATAAAGAATAATTATTTAAGACATTGGAACATAAAATCGTTGAGTCAACTAATAAAAATGGTTGACCGAGCAGTAAGGTTGTACAACACGGACAAACCACATATTAGTTTGAATAGAATGACACCTGTAGAATTTGAGCAAAAATTACCTACATTAGTAAGCAAGACACGAGCGACCAGTAAAAACGCAATTTTAAATTAATTGAAAAACGGTCAACCTATATCAGGCATAGACAAAAAGCTAATAGCAAATGGCCAAAAGCTAATGGCATTTTTTTTCAAAACAAATGACCCAAAATATTCTTTTTCACATCCAAATAACCTTCATTTTCTTGACGGGCGTTTATAATGAGTGGAATTCTTTCTACCAATTCAATACCTGAACCTTCAAAAGCTTTTATCTTTTCCGGGTTGTTGGTCAGAAGATTGACCTGAGTTATGCCTATATCTTTGAGAATTTCTATGGCTTCATCAAAATTTCGATCATCCACACCAAAGCCTAGATGTAAATTAGCATCGATCGTATTCAAACCCTTGTCTTGGAGTTGATAAGCGTTTAGTTTTTGGATCAAACCTATTCCTCTTCCCTCTTGACGAAGATATATGAGAAGGCCATTAGTTTCAGAAATGATTTTTAGGGAGGTATCTAATTGCTCTCCGCAATCGCAACGTTTTGAACCGAAAAGATCACCAGTAAGACACTCTGAGTGTATTCTGACGTTGACAGGCTTTGAAAGGTCCATCTCGGTAGAAAATAATGCCAAATGGGGCATTTTCTCCTCCTCCGACTCGGCGTAAGCACAAAGGTGAAAGGTGCCTTGAGGAATTGGCAATAACGCCTGCGAATATCTTTTCATTTAATAACTAAGTTTCCCTTGCATAACCAATGATAAATACTTAAAGTTGATAGAAGATAGAATTATTTCTTCTTCTTTTTTGCCTTATCGACGGTCTTTTGTCTTTCATCATTGATCTTTTGCTGCTCTTTCATGATATCTTCCAACTTCTGTTGAAAACCTCCTTTCTTTTTGGGTTTCTTTTTATTTTCTAAAAGTTCCTCTTCAATCTTCTTCTTATCAATCACAAAGTTTTTAGTGATTATGGTTTGAGCAATATTGATCAGATTACTGAAAAACATATAACAAGTCAATCCAGAGGAGTAACTATTAAAGAATACTAAGAACATTAATGGCATCGCATATTGCATGTATTTCATGGCAGGATTTGCACCCATGTCCATATGCCTGGTATTGTAGAAAGTATAAATAATGGTAGTAATTGCCCATAAAATAGTAAACAAAGAAAGGTGATCTCCAAATCCGAATGGAAGCTCTGTCGGCAATCGCATCGCAACGTCAAAGGAGGACAAATCATCTGCCCACAAAAAGCTTGCTTGTCTAAAATCTAATGAGGAAGGAAAAAACCTGAACAAGGCATACCAGATCGGCATCTGCAATACCATCGGCATACAACCACCAAGAGGCGAGGCACCATATTCTCGATACATCTTCATTTGTTCCACAGAATATTGCTGCTGATCATCTTTGTATTTCTCCTTCAACTTTGCAAGCCTTGGTTTTAAAGCGGCCATTTTTTGTTGCGAATAGAGCATCTTATAGGTCAATGGAAATACTAACATCTTGATCAAGAATGTCAATAAGATTATAACCAATCCTTTGGAACCAATGTATCGGCTCAAGAAATCAAAACTTGGCCTGATGACCCATCTATTTATAGTACCAAATATACTCCAACCATAAGGAATGATATTTTCCAAACCTGGAGTAAAAGCTTTTAAAGTATTAAAATCATTAGGTCCCGAGAATATCTTCATCGAGATACTCTCTTGAGATGTTCTATCTATTGGGATTTGAATCCTGGACGTCAGTTTCTTTAAATCCTCACTGTCCTCTTCTTCCATTTTTGTGACTAATAATCCAGATTCAAAAGATTCAGTGGCAACTAGTGTCGTATTAAAAAACTGATTGGCATGGGAAACCCATTTTAATTTTTCTTCAATGTCTTCTTCGTCATCAGACCTGCACGAACAATAGTCTGGAGACTCATTGATCATCTTGTAATATACTGAAGTATAGTATTTTTCAAAGTTATCGTTGATCTCGATCTTATCTAAGTAGTTTACCCAATTCAACTCTATCTGGTCCGTCCCAGGTTTGATCAATTGGTCCATACCATTAAATTTCACATCATAATCAATCGCGTAAGAGGCATCATTCAAAGTATATACTTGCTCGATCGATGCGCCCGATGGCAGTGTTGCTGTAAATGAAATAGTGTTTCCTTGGACATTGGATTTAAAAAAGAGGTCAGCTGTACTGATCATACCAGCAGGTGTGTTGACTGGAATTAAATATTCAAACTTGTTTTTATCATCCTCAAATAATCTTACAGGAACTTGATCATGGGGTTTCTTTTTATCATCAAGGTTTTTCTTGTACTTTTTTAGCTCAATCCCTTTGATCCTACCACCTTTGTTGGTGAAAGATATTTTCAAAAGATCATTCTCTACGGTGTAGACTGATTCCGTTCCTGTTGCAGCAGAAGCAAAATCTCCCATCTTTGCTTGTAATTGAGACTGTTTCACAGAATCTGGCAATTCGTTGATAGCGTCCGCAGTTGCTGGCAGAGAAGCCGCTTCATTGATCTTGTTCTGAACTTGCAATAAAGAGTCTTGAGTTCTTTTTTGTGCAGCAATCTGTGCTTCAGTAGGTTTGGTTATTGTTTGCCAAACAAACAAAAGCATGAAAATTAATACCAATCCTATTATACTATTCTTATCCATTGTATTATTTAAAGTTCCTTATCTTTCAAAAGCATTTGAAAAAACAATCGCAAAAGTACAACTTTGTTACAAGTTTAGGACAATATGAATGATTCTCATTATAAATTAGATAAAAGGCTGCTAGAAGCCTATAAAGCAACGGATTATGTAGTAGAAAGCCTCGATATTTGCATCAAAATCGGGGTTCAAAATGAGAAATTGGAAGAATTCCTGATTGATAACCAAGCTTTTTCTTACGGAATCATAACCGCCTACAATCCTTTTTCTGAGAAGGTCCTTACCTCAGAAAATCAGAAAAAACAATTAGAATTAGAAGAAATCTTGCTTGAAAAAGACTTTCTTTTTCTACCAGCAATGGGAAAGCCAACCCTTTCGGATTGGCTTCCAGAACCTTCTTTTTTCATTGTTGATATTAAAAAAAGAGCGGTCAAAGCTTTGGCGACGAGCTTTAGGCAAAATGCAATAATTTATGGTACTATCAATTCTGTTCCTAAGCTCATCAGCCAGCTTTCATGAGACTATAAAATTTTTATGCGTTATGTTTTTATTCACTGTCCTTAAAAATAAATACGTTTATTTTAGCAGACTAATGTTTCCTTGTTTGTAAAAGTCTTCTCCATTCAAACAACTGACTCTCAGTATATACCCAAATACATCGGGGTCTAATTTTTTTCCTTGGTAAGTTCCATCCCATGTTTGCGATTGCTCTGTTGCCTCAAATACTTTTTCACCCCATCTATTAAAGATTGTTAGATACATATCTGTGATCTCTTGACCTTCCACTTTCAATTCATCATTCAATTTGTCTCCGTTAGGTGTGAAAGCATTTGGTAAGAAGACAAAAGGCTCTTCACACGCCAATAAAACTGGAGGTGGTGGCGGAGGAGGTTCTATCGGATAAGTAACTATGATTGTAACTGTCCCTGTCGTAGAACATCCATTTTCATCTTCGACAAATACCGTATAAACAACGCTACTGTCTGGTGTAGCTGTTGGATCAGCGCTGAAAGGATCATCCAAGTAAATGGAAGGCTGCCAATTATAGGTATACCCATCTTGACCAGTAGCCAAGAGTACTACCGTTTCTCCAAACTCTACAGTATCTCTATCAGCACTTACAAAAACTTCCGAAGCAATGTCGACTACATTGATGATTATTGTTTGAGCCGTAGCACTACATCCAAAATCATTTGTTGCATTAACAGTATAGGTGGTAGTTGTAGTTGGAGCTACCAAGATACTTGATCCAAAATTTTCTATAATGGAAGGATCATCTGTCCATGTCCAGGTATCAGGCTCATCTCCTATTATAGTAAATCCGCTGATTTCTATAGTATCACCTAGACAGATCGTTTGTCCTTCTTCTATGTCTATTTCAAAATAATGAGTGCTCATCGTGAAGCTTTGCACTTCAGACCCACATCCAAAATCATTTGTGATCATAGCATAATAAGTTGTCCCATCACCCGGACTAACCACAATGGTTTCTTCGTTTGATAATACATCGTTAAAATTTGGATCTTCTGACCAAATGATTGATTCTCCATCTTCTAAGTTT
>ENA-ORXM01003021-ORXM01003021.1-marine-metagenome-genome-assembly--contig:-NODE-3021-length-17764-cov-32.784531_pt1 | contig 17764 bp, 18 predicted proteins | sample MGYA00237867_ERZ511480 | MGnify/ENA primary metagenome ERZ511480 (study PRJEB26309, sample SAMN06266103) | marine metagenome | isolation source: Algal blade | place: United Kingdom:Sidmouth, United...
TAATGGATCTCCCAGTTTACTTAATTTTTCTAGTCGGAAATCTTGATCGAAGAAACCGTAATCTTTTGAGCGTTTGATTTTTTTCATCGACTAAAGATAACTTTTTTATAATTTATTCAGCCTTATTGAGTTTTTAGAAGTGCCCTTATAACAATTTTTGGGTAATAGTTTAAAGATTCATCGCAGTAATCTAAAAGAATAAGCATTTTTTTATTTTTACGCCAAAGTTTTATTATTTTATCTGCGATGTTTTTCCAATCTTTATTTGTGGTTTCATCATCATAATCATCATTTTCTGATGCTTTGATTGCTAGTTCAGGTGTGGTAAATATATCCTGCTTTTGGATGTAACCAAAACAACCATATGAACCACCTAGAGATGAAAATCCATTAGCTTTATAAGTACCACCAACATGTATCATAACATCTGTAGCTAAATCTTGAACACTTCGGGGAGACGTAATAGGTTTGCTGTTTAATTTTGTTTGTGTTTCCAAAGGTTTAGCAGGTATTTTTCTTTTCCCAAATCGTGTAAAAACAAATGCATCTAAACCACTTGGAAGATATGTTGTTGATATTGGATTTGGGTAACTAGGCATCCATTCTGCACCATACAGGTTTTGGTCATAGTTTTTAGGAACAAATGCTCTGTTCAATAACACATGTTCATCTTTTTCATTTTTACCTAGGCTATACCAAGCGTCTCTGGTTAAATCAAATGAAAAATTGAAATTCGTCTTCTTCGCTACCTTTATCCAATACTACATTTGCTTTATAGGTAGGCACTACTACAGCAGGTGTGTAAATAGCAAATTTTGACGTACCTAAACCTTTTAATTCTTGTATTGTATACCCAGTAATTTTATTTGTAATAACGACTTTAGGAATTACGAGGGGTATTTCAATACTTACTTTTTCGGAAGGGGTATTTATATAAGCATAAACCGTAATTTTTTTACTATCTCTAAAACTTTCATCAAAAGTAACTTTTTTTATAGCTTCATTGTATGAATGTTTCGTGCTCCCAGTAGGAAAATCTTGAATATTCTCATCATCAATTTTATATGCCCATTTCACATTTTTTAACTCATCCTTTTCTTTTTTAGGTTTTCTGGAAAACTGTACAGCTTTAAAAGTATAAGGGATATCTATTGTTAATTCTTTAACATCACAGATAACTTTGGTAACTAATAATTCTTCGGTTTGTTGAGTTTCGGAAGCTACATAGCTATCAAATATTATATCCTTTTTCGCTGAATACTTTACACTCTTCGCTGCATTGAAAGTGATGTCTCCATTTGTTGCAGTCAGTGTAATTTTTTCAGCTGTTTTGGTTATAACCTTAGCTGTTTTTATAATATTTCCTCCCATAATTCTTGGTTCTAATGTTTTGTAGCGTTAAATATATGGCAAGTTGGGCGGAAAATAAGCAATTATTTTCGGATTAGCCACAAGCCAAATCTTTTGCATTTTGTTTTAATTTTTCTTTTTAATACCAACTCAAAAGATTTGGCGACTTTGCAAATAAACACAGATCTTTCGGTTAAACACTGATCGCCCTATTTGCTATATATAGTGTTGTAGCACGTTTAGTTTATCATTTACGATTTTACTTACTTCATTTGCTCTATCAACAATCATAAAATGTTCTCCTTTTTCTATTAATACCATATTAGTGTTCCCTTTTGGTGGAATCAATTTATCGTTAGTACCGTTTATTTTAAATACATTTTTATGTATTGTCATATTTTCCCAGTTAATTAGTTCATTAATTGCCCATTTTGCGAAATTCAAATCAGTATCATCTAAAATATTATTCAGTAATTTATTATTCTTTGCTCCGAATAAAAATTTAGCGATTAACCTAGGAGGGTCAAATAGAAAAGCTGGTATTAGTTTTATTAATTTAGTTTTGCCAAATAATCTAAAAATTGGTCTCAGTTCATTTTTGGTATGAGCAGATGAAATTAGAATAGTTAATTTAGGATTTAAGATTTTATTTATCTCTGTAGCTATTAAGCCACCAAAGCTTACTCCAATCAAACAAAATTCATTTTTTGTATCAATTAAGTTACTTAATCTTCTTGAGTAGCTTTTAATGGATTCATCTTTGTTTGGTTCAATCCAATCTATAGTAGTAATTTCAGAGTCAAGTGATAAAAAGTCAAATATTCTTTTATCAGCACCAAGTCCACTTATTCCATATATTTTCATTTTTTTCTAAATCTTGTAAGCAAAAAAATAGTAACACTCAGTAATATTGCCCAAATTGAAGAATTTATAAAAGACACTGTTAAATTATTTAATTCTACACTCCCAAACTTTAACGGATTTTTAATCAAAAAAACAATAATTTTAGTGTACCAAGAACTATTTCCCCAACTTATCAAAAAAGGAAAAGCTAGAAACACCAATAGATTTATTAAAATCAGATTAATTATAATTATTTTTAAAAGTTTTGTCATAACTCTATTTAATTCCCTTTTCCTTTAATTTTGAAGCTAAATCTAATATTTTTTTGTCAGCTTCTTCTCCTGGTCTAGCTAAATCAAAATGATGACCATCGTCAGAGGAATTATCTAAACCACCTTCAAAGTATTCTTCATTTGACTGGGGGTTACTAAGGTTATCATTTTTTATGTCGTGCCTTATAACCGTACAAATATTTTCGTTATTAGTTAGTGCATTATATAATTCCGATTTATCAGAAACAGGAGAGCCAATCAATATTAAGTTGTCAACTTTTATTCCTTCATCGGAAAGTACTAAAGCTACATTTGCGAGAAGTACACTTCCATAACTATAACCAGCTAGATTTAATTGAGACTCGGAGTCTTTTGGGTGATTTTTTAAATCTGACTTTATAAATTCTACTGCTTTTATAATTTGTATATGTGGTCTACGTTTAATCTTGTATTCCAATTTGCCATCAGAATTGGGAATCAACTTTTTACCGAGAGAAGAGAAGGTTCTGTAGGTAGTTGTGAATGCTATATCTTTAGCTTTTCCACCAGATGCATCAATTCTAATAAATCCATTAATGCCTTGTTCAATAAATATTTTTTTGAATCGATTTACATAATCCCAACCATCTTTGTCATTACCTGCACCTGCAACAAAATACATTTTACTATTTTTCATACTTGTATTTAGTTCAACACTAACCGATTTTACAGGTTTAGCTACGTAAGCATAGATTCTTACTTTTTTACATTCTTTAACTGTGTACTTGAAACAAACAATGCCTTTTTCATTTAAATAAGGATTTTCTCCTTTTTTATATTCAAGGTCAGTAATTTTGCCATCATCTAATTGTTCTGCAAACCAAATGTGTTTTATCGGTGTAAATGTAGATTCTTTAAATTTTGTTGCTTTATAAATATACGTTTTACCAATTTCAATTTCCTCGACAAGGTTGTCATTTTCATCAAATGGACCTTCAATTTTTTCTACTAAAGGTTTGGCGAATTTTAAAGAAGCACCTCGTTTAATCTGCTCACTCATTTTTACATTCGGATTATGAGGTCTGATTTTGATAGTTAGTGTGCTAAATTCCTCTTTAATTCGAGGAGGGTCTTTTTTCTCTATTATTTTTATCGTGTTATCATTCATTTTTAAGAGTCTTTAGTAATGTGCTACAACGTTGCGTATAAGAAACGTAGGGCGATAAATAAGCACTTTCGTTTCGGTTTAACACTTAGCTAAATATAAAATTTTGCTTTTATTTTTTCTTTAAATGCCAAATTTTATATTTAGCGGACTTTGTTAATAAGCACTGACCTTTGGAATTATCACAAAAGCCCTATGTTTTTTATACCCTGTTAGGCACTGGCTATTTTTTTCGCACTTTTAATTTTTCCACTTCTTCAATGGTTAATCCAGTAAATTCAACAATTTTTGCTACATTTTCATTAGCTCTTTTCATAGCCTTTGCAATCTCAATTGTTTTCTTTTTTTCTGCTATTTCAGTGGCTTCTTTTTTTATTCTTTGTTCAAGCACGTATTTGGGAACATACTTTGTACTCTTTGCTAATTCTTCTAAAAGTCCAATATCAGCAAAACTCAAATAGCTTTTTGTTGAAATTATTAAATGATCAATAACTTCTGTATCTACAATAATTCCAACTTGTATTAATCTGTCAGAAATATCTTTGTCAGCATCAGAAGGTTTTAATTCTCCGCTTGGATGATTATGACATAAAATTATCTTTACAGCTCTTTTTTGTAAGGCAAAACTAAAAACCTCCATAGGCTCTGCCAATGTTTTATTTACAGTACCTAAGCTTATTAATTCTATAAAAAGAATCCTATTATTATTTTCTAATCCGATTACCCAAAAGTGTTCTCTATTTTGGTCAATTTTATTTTCTCGAAGTAAAACCTTTTGCATAATTCCATAATATCATCAGAATTTAATCTTTTCAGCTTCAGTTAGTTTTATGTTCATAGCGTAAAAATAGAGTTTTTAATTTATGATTGGAGGATTGTGTTTTTGTGCTTGTGCCTAACAATCAAACATAGTTACGACTCGTAGCTTAATTTTCTGTGTATATCTAATGCTTCAAAAAGTTAGGAGTATGATTCACTCCTAACTTCAAGCTTTCTCCAACGGAAAATAAAACACCCTTTTTTATTCGTTTTCCTTAAATTTACATAAAAGAGTTATGCAATTCGGAAAAGTACTCCATCCTGAAACTATTGATTTTTATTTACCCGAAGATCATACGAGTACCTCAAAGGTTTTACAAAAAAGTACTCGTAAAAAACTTAAAATGCACATAGGTTGTGCCAAATGGAATCGACAAGATTTAAAAGGTTTTTATCCTAGAGGTACCAAAGATGAATTGAACTATTATTCTTCACAGTTTAATGCTATTGAGCTAAATGCTACTTTTTACAACTTATTTCCCAAGGATCAATTTAAAAAATGGTATTTAAAAACTTCGCCTGACTTTAAGTTTTACCCAAAATTAACCAAAGGTATTTCTCATGAACAAGCACTCAACCAAAAGGCTATTGAATACACTAAATATTATATTGAAAATATTAGTGCACTTAAAGAAAAGTTAGGTTGTGTATTTTTGCAAATGCATGAAAGTTTTAACCCTAACGATTTTAAATTGTTAGAAAACTATCTTAAGCAATGGCCAAAACATATCCCTCTAGCAGTAGAGTTAAGACATAGCGATTGGTTTAATACTACTGAAATATCTTTAAGGTTATATCAACTTTTTGAGGCTTACAATATTATTACTGTAATTACGGATACTGCTGGCAGAAGGGATTTACTGCATATGGCTTTAACTACTTCTAAAGTATTTATTCGATTTGTGAGTGCAAATCATATTACGGACTACTCCCGATTGGACCAATGGGCTAATCGTTTAAATAGTTGGAAGCAACAAGGGATTGGTGAAATCAATTTTTTCGTCCATCAAAATCTAGAAATTGAATCCGTAAAATTAGCTGCATACTTCATAAAAAAACTAAATACCAACTTACAAACTAATCTTAAAATGCCCCGCACTTTAAACGATCAGCAACAAATGAGTTTATTTTAAAACGTGTTATTTAGTTTACAACTTCAAGCATTTTTATTGCTGTATAAGGGCTTAAAATTAGATTAGCTTTCATAAAATCTATTACAGCTTACAATTATTACTTAAAAAAATTACATTTGTAGAATGGCGAACAAAGCAAGAAATTATACTGATATGACTCTTAAAAGACTTTTTGGTCTTTCTGGGAATGAATGCGCTTTTCCAACATGTATAGAAAAACTTGTAAATCAAAAAAATGCATTAAACTCTAATATATGTCATATTGAAGCAGCGAGTGAAGGAGGTGAAAGATATAATACAAATATGTCAGATAAAGAAAGGGCTGATTACCCTAACTTAATTCTACTTTGCCCACAACATCATTCTGAAACAAACGATGTAGAAACATATACTGTTGAATCTTTAGAAATGATGAAAAGGAATCATGAAAGTTATATATTAAACAGTAAAATAAAAACAAATCCTTCAATGTTGAAGAATACAATAAATGCAATATCTAACATTGAATTGGCAGAAATTAAAGAAACTGAACAATTGAATGCTTTTGATCCTAGAATTAAAATTAGCCATAATTCAATAAAACGAAATGTTTCTTTAATTCAAGAATATAAAGTTTATCATAAAAAAATAAATACCTTGTATGATGAGCTAGAAAAGCAAGGTTCCATAAAAAAGGAAAGGCTTTTAAATATTATTAGGAGCATATATGTTGAGGTAAAAGGAAAATATATACTAGATTCAATTAATGAACTTGAAATAATTAAATTAAATTCGGATAATATTATAGATGATATTTTTGAAACATTATTTTCAAAGATGAAAGATTCTCAATTTTGGGAAGAAGATATTGTACTTGGAATTAGATTAATAATGGTTGACTCGTTTATGCGCTGTAAGATACTAGAAGAACCTAAATGATTATAAGTAAAGACATAAATCCAGAAAGAGATTTTTATTATTTAGGTGCTAAAGTAATAGAAATATTATCTGCGTCTGAAAACAAAAATTTCCTATTAATAGATGTTTTTGAGACAGTTAAAAGGACAGAAGATATCTCTATAAACCTATTTACTCTTACTTTAGATTGGTTATTTATATCAGGTGTTATTTCTGAAATTAAGAATGGAAAAATTATAAAATGTTTTTAAAAAGTTTAACAATACATAATGAAGATGAGTTAATTAGGAAAATTCCTTTTAAAAAAGGAATTAATTTAATTGTGGATGAAACAAAATCTGAAGAAAAAACTGAATCAGGTAACAGTGTTGGAAAAACGACCGTATTACGCCTCATTGATTTTTGTTTAGATGGTAAAGGTGAAAACATTTTTACAGACCCCGAATTTAAAGAATCTAACTATAAAGTTGAACAATTTTTAAAAGGCAATAATATTATTATTACTCTTACACTTATAGAGGATATTAATGACGAACATTCAAAAAAGACAGTTATTCAAAGAAATTTTTTAACTTATGGAAAAAAAATCCAAACAATAAATGGTGAACCATTTAAAAATGATGATTTTTCAAAAGAGTTAAAAGAACTAATTTTTAAAACAGACTCTAAACATCCTACATTTAAGCAATTAAAATCTAAAAACATTAGGGATGAAAAAAATAAGTTGAATAATACTATTAGAGTTCTAGCTCAAAATGTCATTACAGATGTATTATACGAATCTTTACATCTTTTTTGGTTTGGTATTGATGTTGACTTATCAAAAGATAAACTTGTTCGTAATCAAACTATTGAGACCAATCTTCAAAAACGATTAAGAAAAGAAAGTAACCTATCTCAAATAAATCAAACATTAAATATTCTAAACAAAGAGATTGAAAAATTACAAGTAAAAAAAGATACTTTTAATTTAAATGAAAAATATGATGAAGATTTAAAAAATCTGAATGATACAAAGTTTAAACTTAATGAAATATCAACAAAAATCTCTAGGTTAGAGTTGAGGAAAGAATTAATACTTGAAAGTAAAATTGATTTAGAGAAAGACATATCTAAGATAGATACTTCTCAAATAAAACAAATGTATGAAAAGGCAAAGATTTTTATGCCTAATATTCAAAAAACGTTTGAAGAAACTGTATCATTTCATAATGAGATGATACATCAAAAAGTTCAATTTATTACAGAAGAGCTTCCTGTTGTTGAAAAAGAAATTTTAGGAAATAGAAGACTCCTTAATTCTTTATTAGAAAAGGAATTTTCTCTATCAAAAAAGATAAAAAAATCAGGAGCTATTGAAGATTTAGATGAAATCATAAATAGCTTAAATTCCTTTTATGAGAAAAAAGGGAATTTTGAGGAGCAAAAAAGACTTTGGGAAAAAACAATAAGTAATCTAGATGAAATTGAAGAAAAGTTAGAAAAAATAAATAAAAATTTATACTCAAAAGATAATTTAATCCAACAAAGAATTACTGAATTTAATTCTTATTTTTCTGAAATTTCAAATAAACTTGATGGGGAACTTTCATTATTAAGTGCCGATAATTCAAGTGGAGTTTATAAGTTTAAAATTGCAAATATAGAAGGAAACCCCGGGACTGGAAGTAAAAAAAGCCAAATGGCCTCATTTGATTTAGCCTACATAAAATTTGCAGACGAAAAAGGAATACCTTGTTTACATTTTGTTCTACAAGATCAAATAGAAAACGTGCATTCTAATCAAATTACAAATTTGCTTACTGAAATTGTTGATGAAGTAAATTGTCAATATGTACTTCCTGTTTTAAGAGATAAATTACCTCCAGATATTGATATTAATAGTATGGAAGTACTGTCTTTGTCTCAAGATGAGAAGTTATTTAAATTAGAATAATAATATTCAAAGTTTTACCGATTCCTAATAATAAGTTACTGTAAAAATTGGCTATGATATACAACAAAAATATATGAGCATTAATTTATTCTCTATAAAACAAAACAACTCTCCTTCTATTACTTTTGTAGATGAAGGCATTTCTGCTGGATTTCCCTCTCCTGCTCAAGACTTTTTACACCAAAAATTAAGTTTAGATGAAAAATTAGTACAAAACAAAGACGCTACTTTTTATGCACGTGTTAAAGGAAAATCGATGATTAACGCAGGTTTGGATGATGGTGACTTATTAATTGTAGATCGAAGTATTATTCCTGTTAATAAACAAATTGCTGTTTGTTACATTGATAATGAATTTACGGTAAAACGCTTGTCCATTGATGGTAAAAAAATAAGTTTAGTTCCCGAAAATCCGGAATATCCTGTAATTGAAATTACTGAGGAAAATGAATTGTTAATTTGGGGAATTGTAACTTATGTAATCAAAAAAGTTTAATTCGCTATCAATTTTTCTAAAAACTCAAAATGATAACGAGTATCATCTCCGCTGTAAGAAGCTATTCTAGAAACTTCTTTTCCCTTGCTATTAAAACCTATTAATAATGGAAATGTTTTTTTAGTATTGTATATTTTTGAAATATCTTGATTTTTAGTGCGCTGCTCTAGCGTGATAATATCTTCTCTAAAAGGTAAATCTACTTTTAATAAAACTATTTTTTTAGATTTTTTAATAAAGTCTTCATTCTCAAAAAAATCTTTTTTTAAACGCTTACAAGGCGAGCACCAATCGCTACCAGTTAAATACATAATTAAAGGCTTATTAGAAGCCTTTGCCTCTGCTTTTGCTTCTGAAAAATCCGTATACCATACTGTGTCCTGAGAAAACATTAAAGATGACACGGTCATAAAAACAATAAAAAGTATTTTTTTCATGTATTCAACTTTTAATCTATTTATAAAAACAAAATCCTTGCCAAAATATAAAAAATTTATGAAATCATCCCAACAATACTTTTCAACGGGCGGCGCACTTTTTTATGTACGGCATTTTTATCGTCTTCCGCACGCTTTCCTATAGGCAATAATAATACTGAACTTAAGTTTTCTTTTTCTAACTCTAAAATTTCGTCAATTTGCTTCGGAATAAATCCTTCCATTGGACACGAATCTATTTGCTCCACCGCACAAACGGTTAATAAATTTCCTAAAGCTAAATATGCTTGTTTAGTAGCCCAATCCTTGATTTGTTCCGCTGTTTTTACCGAAAAACGATCGACTAATATTTTATTATAAACATCTACTCCCTGAATATCACCCTCTCTAGTTTCTTTTATCGTATCAAAATAAGCATTAATAAAAGCTTTACTAATTTTATTTTCAACACAAAAAACCAATACATGCGAGGCTGTGGAAACCTGTTCTTGCCCCATTGATGCTTCTTTCATTCTAGCTTGCAACCCTTTATTCTTAACAATCTTTAATTGGATGGGTTGTAAACCGTAAGAAGTAGCTGTTAAGTTAAAAGCAATGGACAAGCGCTCAATAGCTTTTTCAGTTAAAATAGTAATGTTATCAAATTTTTTAGTCGCATAACGCCACTCTAAACTATCAAGAATATTCATTTGGAAGATTTTTGCAAATATACACGCCTATGCGTTTCGATTACTAAAGGTTTTCTTAATTTTTATTTTAAAAATGGCAAAAATTAAAGTCATTATAGGGCTTAACCAATTAAAAATAGCAAAAATAGCAAACTCACTTACTCCTACTCCTAATGTTTTAGCATGATAAGCTCCACAGGTATTCCAAGGCACTAATACGGAAGTTACCGTTCCCGAATCTTCTAATGTTCTACTTAAATTTTCTGGGGCCAAGCTTTTATCTTCAAAAGGTTTTTTAAACATTTTAGCAGGGACAACTAAAGCTAAATACTGATCGGAAGCGGTAAAGTTTGTTATAAGTGTAACTCCAGCAGTACTGGCTATTAATCCAGTAACCGAAGTCATATATTTAATAATTACCTGACTCATACGTTCCAAAGCTCCCAAAGCTTGTAATGCTCCACCGAGTACCATGGCACAAATAATCAACCAAACAGTTCCTAACATTCCTGCCATTCCACTACTGCTAAATAAATCGACTAGTAAATTATTTGAGGTCGTAATTTTCACTTTTTCCGTTAAGGCAACAAAAATACCTTTATAAAAGGAAATAAAAGAAGGTGCTTCCAATCCACTAATTTGTTGCACTACTTCTGGTTGTGCTATGCATGCTGCTGTTCCTCCTAATAAAGCACCGACAAACAAACTTATTAGTGGTGGAATTTTTTTTACAATCATTACAATAACAGCTACAGGTACTAATAATAACCAGGGAGAAATGGTAAAAGCTTTTTCTAAATCTTGTAATAGCGAAGCATTATCCACTGTATTTTCTACAGTAAAGGTAAATCCTGTGATTCCGAAAAACAATAAGGTTATTATAATTGAAGGGATTGTAGTCCAAAGCATATATTTAATATGTACAAAAAGGTCTGCTCCTGCTAAACTGGATGCTAAGTTAGTAGTATCTGAAAGAGGCGATAATTTATCGCCAAAATACGCTCCCGAAAGTATGGCCCCTGCAGTCATACCTAATGGAATATCTAGGGTTTTTGCGATTCCTATTAAGGCAATACCTACTGTTGCACTCGTAGTCCACGAACTTCCTGTAGCTATCGAAACTATTATGGAAATAAACACACAGGCTACTAAAAATAGTTGCGCATTTAAAACTTCTAATCCATAATAAACCATTGTTGGAATGATACCGCTAATTAACCAAGTTCCTGAAAGTGCGCCTACCATTAATAAAATCAAAATGGCTTCAGTAACACTACTTAGTTGCTGCTCAATTGCCTCGACTGTTTTTTTAAAAGGAATCCCTTCGGTAAAAGCTAATAAAACCACTACTGATGCTACTAATAATAAAATAAATTGATTGCTTCCTGCTAATGCATCTTCTCCAAAAACAAATACTACATTAAATGTTAACAATCCCATTAATAAAAAAATAGGTAATAATGCTTTCCATAAGGGTAGTATTCGCTTGTTTTTGTTAGTTTTAAGGTAATTCATATACTAAATAAATTTAAGGCAATAATTTAAAGAAATCTCTTTTGAAAAACACACAAAACACTACAAAATATAAAAGCATTGAATTATTTTTATTATTCTTTGCCCTTCCTGTTTTTTTAGCCACCTCAATTTCCAATTATATAAAACTCCCAATAGCCATAATAGGAATAATTTATGTGGCTATTTTACTAGTTAAAGCAAAGCAGTGGAAAACACAAATTATTGGCTCCAATACCCGCAAAAAATTTTGGATTAGATTAATTGTTTTAAGCCTTCTTATTTTAGTTTTAGGAATTGTAATTTTAATGCGTTTTGATCCTTCCCTATTATTTAAAATGCCACGAACCAAACCATTAGTTTGGATTAGTATTTTATTTATATACAGCTTTTTATCAGCGCTTCCGCAGGAATTAGTATACCGAAAGTTTTTTTTTATGCGCTACGAAAACTTATTTTCTAATCGAAAACTCTTCCTTTTTCTGAATGTATTGTGCTTTTCCTTATGTCATTTATTTTTAAAAAATTTGTGGGTAATTATTATTACCCTATTAGGAGGAATTTTATTTACGTATACATACGAAAAAATACGAAGCGTAAAGTGGGTTTTTTTAGAACATTCTACTTACGGATATTTAGTATTTACAGTAGGATTAGGAACAATGTTAGCCTTCCCTGAGTAAATTTATTGTACTCCTAAATTCTAAATCCTTATTTTTAAAGTTGAAATTATATTTAATATGAAAAAATCGATTGTATTATCCCTATTATTATTACTTTTTGGAACCATTGCGATGCAAGCTCAAAAGAAAAAAGATTTATTAGGCCAGATTGAAAAACTTCGCAATCAAATTAAAAATACAGAACAACAACTTACTGAGTCCAAACAACAGGTGCGCTTAACAGCAGAAAAACTAGAATTATCACAAACACAAACTGCGGAAGCCCAAAAAGGAAATCAAGAGTTGCTGCAAACAATTAATAGTTTTGCTTCTGTTTCGAAACAAAAAGCGAATAATTTAACAACTAGCTTGGAGACAATTAAGCAAAAAGATACACAACTTAAAGTGGTTAATGATGCTTTAGCGGCGGCTGAAAATGAAAAACTAAGACGATTGACTATTTTTAGAGATGGTTTGGGCACAATTGGAAAAATAGGCTATCAAAATAATATTTTAGTAATTGCTATTCCGAATATTAGCCTTTATGGCGAAGATGATACTGCCATTATTTTAACTGAAGCTGGAAAAAAAAATATTCTTAAAATAGGCGAACTATTAACTAAATATCCCGAATATGCTATTATTATTGAAGGAAACAGCAATGCCTTGGAATTTAAAGAGAAAGAATTGCTAAAGGACAATTGGGACTTAAGTGCTTTACAGGCTACAGCCATTGCTAAAACGCTACAGGTAGATTCAAAAATTGATCCCAAACGCATGGAAACTTCAGCAAAAAGCGAATACAATACTACAGGTGTTGAAACAGTAACACGCATTTTAATTAAACCAACATTTGATGCGTTTTTTAACGTGATTAAAGAGGGAATGAAGCCTTAGTTGATATTAATTGTTGGTTTGCATCTAGTTGAAAAAAAGTTATTAATGGAAAATTATGGCGTTTTCAGTCTAAAAAAAGTTGAATTATAATTATTGTAATCTGTAAAAATAAGAACACTACATGATAATAATAGTCAAAACATGTTGAATTTCTTCTCTAAAAAATCAATAATCATCATATAGAATCCTTTTCCTTCTTCCCAAACAAACGCTTAAAAAAACTGCCTTTTCCTTTTCTATTTTGTTTGTGATCAAAACGGCGCTTTTGAATTCGGTCTTTCCTATTAAATAATTTTTCTATTAACGAAGGTTCTTTAAATGCTGGACAATCAATGGAAGCTCCCAAATCAGAAAATTGTGCTTTGGTATAAGTATCAAACTTTTTATCGGCACTTAATGCTTTGTACCAATTGGCAAAAATAGGCAATGCAGAATTAGCGCCCTGCCCTATTCGAGTACTTTTAAAACCTAAATTATGATTGTCTGCACCTACCCAACACACTGTTACTAATTTTGGTGTTACGGCTACATACCAACCATCTTTATTATTTTGTGTTGTTCCTGTTTTAGACGCAATTTGATTTTTTAGATGGTACTTAAGGCGTAAACGCTTTGCTGTTCCACTATCGGTAACCCTTTGCATCATTTGGATAAGTTGTTGATTGGTGCTTTTTGAAAAAGCTGGCGTATCCGCTATTACTGGTTCAAACTCTTTTAATACATTTCCTTGATTATCTTCAATCTTAGTAATTGAGTAGGGTTTAGTATATTTTCCACTATTAGCAACACTCGTATATGCTTTGGCTAATTCTAATACACTTATTTCCGCCGTTCCTAAAGCTAAAGATGGTACCTTAGGTAAATCTGTTTCAATTCCCATTTTTCGAGCTTGTTCAATAGTGGTATCTACACCTACATCCTGTATTAATTTTACACTAATTACATTTAAAGAATTTGCCAAGCCCGCCCATAAAGTAAACTCCCTATGATCCGTAGTATCTTTGGACGCATTGGTTGGTGTCCAATTGTCTAAATCTTTATAGGTTACTGTTTTGTTAGAAATATAATCACAAGCACTATATCCATTTTCCAAAGCTGTGGCATAAACAATGGGCTTAAAAGTAGAACCCACTTGACGTTGACTTTGCTTTACATGGTCGTATTTAAAATGCTCAAAATTAACACCTCCAATCCATGTTTTTACTGCGCCCGTTTGTGGTTCTAAGGATACAAATCCAGTACTCAAAAACTTAGAGTAATACGCTAAACTGTCTAATGCATTGGCTTTAATTACTTTTTTTCCTTTCCAGGTAAATACTTCTACTCCGTGATTTTCTTTAAGCTTTGTTAAAATCTCCTTTTCGGAAAGTCTTTGTTTTTTTAATTTGTTATACACCTTTAACTTTTTAATTTTAGATGAAGACATTTCTTTTAACCAAGGTGCATACTTCCCGTAACTCCGTTCAAACTCTTTTTGTAAACCAGCTACATGTTTTTCCATAGACTGCTCTGCTTTTTCTTGCATTACAGCATTTAGAGTTGTGTATATTTTTAGTCCGCTGTTGTATAGGTTTAATTGTGTTTTATATGTTTTGTTGTAATCTTCTAACCACTCTTTTACTTCTTGCTTTACAGATTCTCTAAAATAAGGAGCTAAACCTGCATTGTGACTAAAGCTTTGATAATTAATTTCTAGCGGAAGCTTTTGCGTTTTTTCTAACACTTCCTTAGTAATATAATCGTATTTATACATCTGATCAAGTACAATATTTCTTCGCTTTCTACTCGCTTCAGGAAATAATCGAGGATTGTAATAATAATTGGTTTTTAACATTCCCACCAAAACGGTTGACTCTTCTAACTTTAGTTCATAAGCGGATTTATTAAAAAATTTTAGTGAAGCACTTTCTATCCCAAAAGTATTGTCGCTAAAAGGTACACTATTTAAATAATGAGTCAATAATTGATCTTTAGTATAGGCTTCTTCAAGGCGATTTGCTATTATAATTTCACGTATTTTGTGTACTACAATTCCAAATTTACCAATCTTGCGACGGGGAAACATATTTTTGGCCAACTGTTGCGATAATGTACTTCCTCCGCCTGAAGATTTATTCCCAAGTAATACCGATTTAAATAATACCCGAAATAAACTGAGTTTGTCTACACCTGTATGTTCATAAAAACGAACATCTTCGGTAGCGACTAAGGCATTGATTAGGTGTTTAGGGAATAACTCAAAATTTATGGGTTGTCGATCGGTAGTGTAATATTTACCTAATAATTTTTCGTCAGCACTCCAAACCTCTGTTGCTTTACTCTGCTGGATTTCGGTAAGTTGTTTTTGGGTTGGTATTTTTCCCCAATATCCCAGATAAATACTAGCAAATAATCCTCCAACTACAAAAACACCAATAAGAAAAAGAATTCTAATAGACTTGAAAATTATTTTTTTCAACAATTTTTTTTTAACCGGTTTCTTTTTAGGTATCGCTCGTTTTTTTGGCATTTAAATTTATTGTTTGTCCTCTATAATATCAAAAATCAGTATTGTATATTTCAGGAACTACAAAAGTATCTATTTAGCTACAGTAGTACACAATTAGTCTACTATTTTATTAAAAGTATTTGGCTAAAAACACGTTTAACTTTCCATACTAAACGGCAGCCGAAAGATCATCAATTGTAATTTATTGGTGATAATTTTCACCTTTATATTTGTCTAGTACACAAAAGTAACTATTTGCTTTATCCAAATATCCTTTAGTTTTAATTGAGCTGAATACGGTTGGTAATATCACAATAGCTACAGCTTGTTAAACGGTATTATTTAGCAACATCTAATTATAAATTAATTTATTAGTGTGAATTTCTTTTTTTATCTTAATAATTCGTATAATAAATATACGTTTATACATTGAACTCGTTTAAACTTTTTTGATTGAAGCGAAAAATAGAGATTTTTCGCTCAATTGAAATCATTTTAAGGTTGCATAGCATCGCTACGGAACAAAAAAATGATAAAAAGTGAGTGAAAAAGATCATTTTGCAGCCAATTGAAAAAAGTTTAAACGAGTTCATTTATTAGAAGTTCCTTAAAAGCATATAAACCATACGTTAGGAGTCTTTTTACTGATATATTATTCTGTTATTAGTTTAAAACAATTTAAATTTGTATTCTGTAAATATGTGGACAGATTTGTCTACATACCGTAATGTTACCGTAAAGGATTTTTCGCAAATAAGTTCTATCTAATTTTTTGGAGTTGTTGCTTATTCAAAAAAAAAGCAAAAGCTACTTAAGTCTTGTTTTTATCACGGTACGCTTTTGCGGTGTATTAACCAAAGCTTGTAAACTGACAATAACTTGATAGATACGCCGCTATGTAAAATAGAGATTTGATAAGTAAATATTTGTTGATAATCGCTATCTAAAATTGTCACAATCTGACGAGAAATACACTTCAAACAGAGTTGACAATGGCTGCAAATACTGAGTTTGAGTAATGCTGTGGGCAAAAAAATCCCTTGTGGTAACACTATATAAACGCAATGCTTTTTTAAGTGCTTTAGGCAAGGTTATTTTGTATTTGGGGTGTCGGTGTCACAAATTTTATTATTTTTAAACTGAATCAATTTAAAATACTAAAAAGTGTAACGTCTTGTGATTATCTTGAAAATCGCTGACTTTCTTCGTCGCACAGACGTTTATATTTAACGTTGGCATTAATACAAAAAAAGGAAAATAAATATGAGAAACATAATTACATCATTCATTCTAATATTATCTACAACAATTTTTGGACAAACTTCAACAGAGTTTTTAGAAAACGGAATAGCTAAACACGAAAAACAAGATTTTAAAGGAGCAATAAAAGATTATACAAAAGCAATAAAAGCTGACAAAAAAAATAAAGATGCTTATTTCAATAGAGGAACTTGCGAATTAGCACTTAAAGATTTTAAAACTGCAATGTCTGATTTTAATAAAACAATAAAATTAGACCCTAAATTTGTTAAAGCTTATTATAGTCGTGCAACCGTATTTGTTAGCCAACAAAAATATAAAGAAGCATTACCTGACCTTGACATAACAATAGAATTAAACTCAAAACTACCAAATGTTTTAACATTAAGAGGTCAAATTAGAGCTCAAACAGGAAATAAGGAAGGTGCTTGCGAAGATTTCAATCAAGCTAAAAAAATTGGAGATTCTCAAGCACATAAATATCTTAGCCAATTTTGTGGAAATGAGCAACAACTAGGAGAATCGTTATCACTTCATTGGCCAGAAGATGAAAATTGGAAAATTGGAAGTAAACAAGAAAACGAACAAATGGATATGCTTGAATTAATTCACTCTGATGAAACTCTTGAAAATTGGACGGAATTTAGAAGTATGATATCTGTCAAAGGAGCTAAGAATATACCAATGGATAAAGCAATGAATTTAATGTTTGAGCAATCAAAAGAGAATTCACCTAAAGCAAAATTGACATTTATAGAAAAAGAAGAATCTATAGAATATCCCTGGATAATTTTCACAATTGAATGTCCAAATTTTAAGAATGATAAGACACCTGAATCACAACTTTGGTATGTAGTTCAAGGTAAAACATCTTTAGAGATCGCTAGTTAGTTTCATAGATTGTTTTATCTTTAAGTCACTATATAGTTTATATTATGATTTATTTTGAA
>ENA-ORXM01003023-ORXM01003023.1-marine-metagenome-genome-assembly--contig:-NODE-3023-length-17757-cov-3.364649_pt1 | contig 17757 bp, 11 predicted proteins | sample MGYA00237867_ERZ511480 | MGnify/ENA primary metagenome ERZ511480 (study PRJEB26309, sample SAMN06266103) | marine metagenome | isolation source: Algal blade | place: United Kingdom:Sidmouth, United...
TTTCTAAAGTCATTCTAACATTATAAGGGTTGGATACGTAATAATAAAACTTTATTTTCCAAGTGTAGAGATAAGAAAAGTGATGGTTTGCGTTTAAAACAGTATTTGTATAATAATCGTCAAAATGCTCCATTTTCACTTCTAAGACAACTTTGAAAGGAATGCCTTCTTTCTCTGCTGTTATTATTTTATGGAGAAACATTTTTGATTGTTTTTCTTCTATCTCTATTTGATTAGATTGAAGCCCCCAATCAAGAAGGTCATGATACAAAATATCTCCAATTAAATTTATTCTTTTCAAGTTATCCATATCTCTGTTTACCTTATGTAAGTACCTAGTCTTAAATAATCGACACATTTTTGAAAGGCTATGTACTTAAGTTGTTTAAAAACATTCAAATTCTACCAACCGTCCTAAATAAACATCCAAGAAGCATAAAATCGTTCCTTCAGAATGTCAATGTGGGTTAATAAGTCTGTACAGGACAAAATGTTTAATCACAGCAAAGGATTCTCTTTTAGAATTTTGGTTTGCTCCCAACAAATCATTACTTTCGCAGGTCATATTATCAAATTCTTATTTTGGTAATTAATGAATAGTAAAAACAAAAAAATTAATACTAGAAATAACAAAAAATGTATAGAACGCACAATTGTGGCGCACTCCGCATCGAACATGTTGGGCAAAAAGTGACGCTATCGGGCTGGTTAAACAAAAACCGTGATTATGGATCTATGACCTTCATCGACTTACGAGATCGTTATGGCATTACACAATTGGTTTTTAATACACAAGCCGATGAAGACTTGTACAATGATGCTAAGAAACTAGGTCGTGAATATGTTTTGCGCATTGAAGGAGTCGTTGCTGAGCGTTCTAATAAAAATCCTAAAATTCCTACTGGAGACATTGAAATCTTAGTAGAAAAACTGGACGTATTGAACGAATCTTTGACCCCTCCATTTACGATTGACGAAGAAACAGATGGTGGTGAGGAAATTCGCATGAAATATCGTTACCTAGATTTGCGTCGTCGTCCAGTACAAGAAAATCTATTCTTTAGATCAAAAGTGGCTATTGAAACGCGTAAATACTTATCTGACAATGGTTTTATTGAAGTAGAAACACCTGTACTAATCAAAAGTACACCAGAAGGTGCCAGAGATTTTGTAGTGCCTAGTCGCATGAACAAAGGACAATTCTATGCTTTGCCACAATCTCCTCAGACCTTCAAACAATTGTTGATGGTTTCTGGATTTGACAAGTATTTCCAATTGGTAAAATGTTTCCGTGACGAAGATTTGCGTGCAGATCGTCAACCAGAGTTTACTCAAATTGACTGCGAAATGTCTTTTGTAACTCAAGAGGAAATCTTGCAAACCTTTGAAGGGCTAACAAAGTATTTGTTCAAAGAATGCTTGGGTGTCGATTTACCGACCTTTCCACGCATGACTTACGACGAAGCACTACAACGTTATGGTTCTGACAAACCAGATACTCGTTTTGGAATGGAATTCGTAGAATTGAACGATGTTACCAAAGGACTTGGATTCCCTGTATTTGATAGTGCAGAACTTGTTGTAGGAATTTGTGCAGAGGGTCAAGCAGACAAATATTCTAACAAAGATATTAAAAAACTAACCGAATGGATGCAGCGTCCACAAGTTGGGGCTAAAGGTTTGGTTTATGTAAAATACAATCTAGATGGTTCTATAAAATCTTCTGTTGGTAAGTTTTATACCGATGAGCAGTTGATGGCTTGGATTGAAAAATTTGGAGCACAAAAAGGAGATCTATTGTTAATCCTTTCTGGTGAAACAGACAAAGTTCGCAACCAATTAAATGACTTGCGTCTAGAAATGGGCGATCGCATGGAACTGCGTTCTGGTGGTTTTAATCCGCTTTGGGTTGTTGATTTCCCTTTACTAGAATGGGACGAAGATTCTGAGCGCTTTCACGCTATGCATCACCCCTTCACTTCTCCTAAAAAGAACGACATTGAGCGTATGCTAAATGGAGACCATGAGACGATGAAAGCATTGCGTGCCGATGCTTACGATTTGGTCATCAATGGTTGGGAAATTGGTGGTGGTTCTATTCGTATTTTTGATCGTGAATTACAAGCAAAGAACTTCAAACTACTTGGATTCACAGATGCAGAAGCAGAAGAACAATTTGGATTCTTGATGGGAGCCTTTGAGTATGGTGCGCCTCCTCATGGTGGAATTGCCTTTGGTTTTGACCGTCTTTGTTCTATTATGAAAGGTGCAGGCTCTATCCGTGACTTTATTGCCTTCCCTAAAAACAACCAAGGACGTGATGTCATGATTGACGGACCAGAAACAATAAGTAAGCTTCAATCTGATGAACTTGGAATTCAAACAATAAAAACCGTTATTTGTGATACTAATATCTGGTATAGCAACCACCAAGAATTATTATTCAAAATAAGTGAAGGATGTCAGTTAAAAGCGGTTTACACTAATCTAGAGGAATTAACAACATCACCTAATCTAATTATAAATCCAGCTATTGTAAAGGAAGCAACTCAAAGAATAATGGGTTATCATCATAAACTCATAATCAAGAATCCATTAGTATATATTTTAAAATTAGATAATCCTGAGTATGATGATTCAAAATATAATGATAAATATAATGGGCTTCTTAAAATTACTTCAGAAATTGCAAATGATAAAATAGATGTAAATAACCTTGATAATAAATCTATTTTTAATGAAGTTTCTTTAGAAGCAAAAAGTGAACTCAAAAACTTAACAGCCTTTTTAAATGACTATAAAGAGCAAGTTAGAAAGGTTTTAAAAAAGGAATTTAAAACCACTCCATATAACAAAGAGTCACATAGAACAAAAGATACTACTAACCTCACTCGCCAATTCATTAAAGATTTTATTAAGTACGAGACAGGGGACTCTTTAAGTCCATCATTTGATTGGTCTCAGGTCGAGTTATTGATCTCAGTTATTGATGCATTTTTTAAAGATTTAGAACTTAGCAATAGGAAAATTGAATCAAACGATTGGCACGATATATTTATATTAAGTTATGTTCAACCTGGCTCTTTCTACTGGACTAAAGAAAATAAATGGAACAACTACATTAAAAGTACTGGAATGGAAAAATATCTATTATAAAGCCTAAAATCAATATACTTTTAGGAAGTCCTATTCAATGTTTATTGGATAGGGCTTTTTATTTAAATTGAAAATACCTTGAGCCAATATTTTTATTTTTCAAAAAAATAATCTATAATAAAAAAGTTGGTAGTGTTATAATGTAAGGTTATACGGGATTGAATAAAGGATGTCGTACAAATGAAAGATGGATATTTTTAGTTATATTGAAATGTGGTATAATTGAAAGAGAAGACATTCCAGTCTTGGGTATGTCACTCCTATTGAAATGGAACAATTATTTTATAACAAAAAAGCAGTTTAACTTTTTGTCCATTTTTTTATTGCAATTCCACTCAAAAAATTCTACTAAAATCAATTACAACACTTAAAACCAAGTCAAATGAAAACAGTATTAACACTCCTACTAGTCATAGGAACCTTAAACGCTTCTTGGGCTCAAAATTATCAATTAATTTATCCCAATCAAGAAAAACATTTTAATCATAGAGATAACTCGAATGTTTCTAATATCCCAAGCATACAATCTATTCGAATAGACTCTATCGCTACCTCTGGCAATAACACCTATTATTATAATCACCAAATACTTTCTCAAACTTCTTATACTGGGTCTTGTCAAATAACGATTAATGATTCTTCTTGGATTGGTCATCAAATTATTACTAAACCAAATGGTGAGTATTTATTTTTTAACCGAAGCGAAGACTCTATTCTTATCAAAACATCTGTTGGTCTTAATGACAGTTGGACCATGTATACCTTTCCTAACAACAATTACATTGAAGCGACTTTAGTTTCTATTCAAAATACTAACCTGTTAGGAATTACAGATAGTATCAAAACGATTGTCTTACGAACCAAAGACAATGCAAATAATAACATTAGTCATCCTTTTAATAACAAAGAAATTAGATTTTCAGAAAATCATGGTTTGGTTGCCTTTTACAGTATGACAAATTTTCCTTTAGACACTAATACTTACACCCTTAAAGGCAGTTCTAATCCTGCGATTGGAATTGTCAATTTAACTGCTGCTGAAGTTTTTAATTATAACATTGGAGATGAGTTTCATATAGAAGACCATTATCGAAGTTCTTCAAGTCCTTGGCAATATGAATTCATAAATATACGTAGAATTATACTCAACAAAACCATTTCTAACAACCAAGATACACTTACTTATACTATCGCGCATTGTCAGAATCGTTATTATAATGTTAGTATGACTCCAAACCCTGATACGAGCATTACAGTAGACACGATTACTGAAGTAATTATACTTTCTCAACAAACTCATTTAAACCAACTTTCTAATGAAATACGTTCTGATTCTATTAGTTATGCTACCTTTTTATTACATCCTCAGTTAAACAAAAGAACAAAAAGAGTAGATGCTCAGTATTATCGAACAGGAACGAATTGTTGGGCAGAACACATTGGCTTCTTTCCTATTCATTATGATTATATCGAAGGTTTAGGAGGTGGTTATTATAATAACTCTTATACTGTTTTTGGAACCGATCGATATGAGCTAGTCTATTTTAATAAAAATGGCAATACTTGGGGGGTTCCACTCAATATAGATTGCAACACAAGTACCTCTGTTTCAAAAATTGCTAATGAAACCAATAAGATATCTATTTACCCTACCCCTTTTTCAAATTATACTACGATTAAAATTCAAGACTATTCTTCTAACGAGAATTGGCAGTTCAAATTATACGATGCAACGGGAAAGCTTGTTGATTCTAGGATTATACAAAGTAATTCTTTCGAATTGAAAAGAGGGCGTCTCTCTAATGGAATTTACTTTTACCAAATTGAAAATCAAACTACTTCCAAATCTTATACAGGAAAAATTCTACTTAAATAGGTTAAGTCTCTTGCACTTGAAACTAAGGTATTCTTTTCAAGTATTGAATACTTAGCCGCGTAGAAGACTTCTATCATTATAAAGACAATACAATAAGCTCTAAGAAATTGCTCTGATTAGTCATTTATCCAATATCCTTTATTCAAGAAAGTCCCTATCCTAAAATAACAGGATAGGGATTTTCTTATTTAGTCTGGTTAATATTCATTTTTATTTGTCATTACTTCGCAATAAAAAAATAGACTAAATAAGTGCTCAAAAGAATATTAACTTGAAGAACAAAGACTATTCAATTGTGTACAAGGCAACCATTCTGGATTTGTTGTTAAATTTTTTTTTTGAGTATTTTAATTTTATTAACATTTATTTAATTTTTATTTAATTCAGCTAAAATCAGCTAATACGCACTTTAATTTATCAGCAAAATAAAAATTAGATTCCTATTTATAATGTCAATTTTTCATTAAAAATTAAGTTTTTTCTCTATTCAAAACATGAAATATTTTAAAAAATAATTTTGACTATTTTTTTTAAAATATTTATTCAAAAAATAATTTTCAATAGCTAAAAGTTAGCGTTACACTTTGGTTCAAGAAAACAAAATAGCCAAAATTAAGTCAAAATTAAACATTTTATTCCTTAAATAGAATATAAAAGTGACCCTATTCAAGTATATGCCAGTAAGGTATGCAAAAAAGTTCGCCTCTTCTTTTGTTTAATGTTTATTTAACTTTAGTTAAACAAAACTAAAAACAATAAATTGCATTTAAAAAAATATAAAATCAACTAACTTTATAACAAAATAAAACATTTTGGCTTACAAATTGTCTAGTCTTTTAAATTGATAACTGGATCTCTCAATTTTAAGTAGAAAATAAACTACCCAAAATTGCTAAAAAAGACCAGTAAAAAAGGATTAGAAGAGTGTGTTTGAATTTGATATATTATACTAAATCAACTCCTATTGGCAAGACCAATAATGTGACTATTGATTAGGTGGTTTTGAGAACCATTATTATAATGTTCAGATGCTTGCGCTCTAAACAAAACAATATAGTATGCAGTTGACTCCAGAAGAGTTAGAGAATTTATCTTCTTTGCTTTTAAGTACGGACGATAATAATACACAAATTGCTTTTGAAATTTTGGACGCTCAAAACTTTCCAAAAGAACTTTTTACGGAAGCTTTCGTTGTTTTTAAATTATCTAACAATGAAGCATTAAAACAAAAAGCAGCAGCCTTTTTGTATCAACAAGGGTCTAATTCTATTTTTAGGGTGATGCGCAGCGACCGTCGCCTAACTCAAAAGGGACAAATTGTTCCAACAGAACAGACCATAAAAAAAAATATTGATACTTATGTAAAAATGAGTGCAGGAGAATTAGACGGGATGAAAATGGCATTGGCAATGTACTATAAGTATAATGTAGGGCTAAAATACTTATTAGATCGCTTGCCTGTTCATCTAAAGAAAGATCTCCTACGTACTTTCATTACTAAAACTTCTTTTAAACTTAACGATTGTGCCTTAACTACGGTTCCAATTGAATTGTATGATTTCTTGGAATTAACATCTATTGATTTGAGTAACAATAGAATTAAAACAATCCCTACTAAAATCAAAACTTTTCTAAATTTAGAAACCTTAATTGTCTCTGGAAACAAGCTCACGAAACTCAACAAAGCATTGATAGAATTACCTAATTTAAAATACTTGGATATTTCTAACAATAAATTTAGTACATTTCCAAGCATCATTTGTCAACTCAGTCAGTTGGAACATTTGAACATCATGGACTTAAACCATTTATTGTTGGGGGAAGCCATTTCTGTTCCTCCAGAAATTAATCAACTCAAGAATATTAAAACCATAATCGCCTGTAATGACAACTCTGGTTCTTCACAAGGCTTAGTACTAGACTTAAGGAATTTCCCTAATTTTACCACCTTAAAAAGTCAGAATGAAAAAGGTCTTGACTTAAGCCCCTTACAATTGGCAGAATATGCTTATAAGCAAAATGGTGGTAGCGAAGGGGTGCTTTATTTATTCAAATACAGTAAAAATAAAGCTTTGATTAAGCAAATTATTGAAGAACAGTTTTATGATTCAAAACAAAAATTATTAGATTTAAAATCCACTATCCTATTGTATCTACCTCCAGAAATCAGAGATTATGAAATAGAACAAATCAATTTTAGTGCTTGCTTTCTTGGAATTGAACATTATGCTTTTGGTACTAGAAACACCCATAAAAATTGGGCTTTATTGCAACAGTTGGCTTTGGATAAGTTATTTTCCGTTTTAGAAGACTATTCAAATATAAAGACGGCTAATTTATCTAGTAATCGTTTGGCATATATTCCTTCTGTAGTAAGGGAGTGGACAAAATTAACGCATTTGGATTTATCACACAATGCACTGGAGAACATTGATGACTTGCTGGACAATTACATAAATTTGGAAATTTTACATTTGCGATACAATAAACTTAAGGAGCTTCCTAAAGAGCTAGAGATGCTTAAAAAGCTTCGTGTACTAAGCCTAAGTGATAATATTTTTAATACTGTTCCAGCTGAAATTGGAGCCTTATCTTCTTTGGAAGAGCTAAAATTTAATAGTTGTTTACAAACTGCTTATGGAAAAGATACAACTATCTTTGAAATTCCAGACTCTTGGGCTAATTTGAAACGTCTAAAAAAGATTCACTTCTATGAAAGTAGAATGTTTCATGATCAAGACAACTTCAGAGCTACTTATCAAAAACGCCTAGAAGAATTACTCCCTAAAAGTTGTGAAATTTATTTGGAGTATATTTGACAATGCTTACTTAGCTGCACTCATTGAGGTGCAGCTAAGTGGCAAACTTTATCAATCTTTAAAATATTCTGTTCCATCATAGGTAACATAGCCTACTTGAAAGTTCTCATTTTTCACAAATGCAAGTCCATGCTTAAATCGACGAGCTAAGATATATTTTCTAGGCACCACTTCATTTCCATCTGTATCAATAAAACCATAATTAAAAACTCCGGACAAGGAACCTGTTGCTTCTATAGAATCGGGTGTTTTCCCATAATTTAGGCTAGGATCCAAAGTCGCTACTAGAGAAAGTCCTTCACAAAATGGATCAACAATCATATATTTAGGGGCTATTATTTCTTTGCCTTCTTTATTGGCGAAGCCAAGTAAAGGACCTATTTTAATTGGGATTCTATCATTCTCAATAACTTGCAACACCTGCCCCATTGCTCTAGGCAAATCATATTTTATAGGCAAAACAAAGGAATGGTTGGCTTGTAAAATTCCCCATTGCTCATTTCTAACTACATGCATCCACAAATCTTTATTGGGACCAAATAACCTAATATAACGTTCGCTTGCCAAGACACCTTTATGATCAATAAAATAGACTTCTTCTTGGTCTAAAACAGCACAAACCCCATGGCTAAAATCCAAGACATAAGGATACTGAAAATCAATGCACATTTCGCCATACTCATCCACAAAACCATACAAGCCATCTTTTTGTGCTGCCGAAAGCCCTTCTTTAAATTCTCCCAATTCTGTAAATTGGGGTTCAAATATCCATTGCCCAGAAAGGTTCACTGCTCCCCACAAACCATCTACTTGGCAAGCAGCTTGACCATCTGAGAAGCCCCTTGCAGCAGCATACATGGCTGGTAAAACCACCTTGCCTTCTACATCTAATAAGCCCCATTTTCCATCTTGTTGAAAGGGAAAATGCTCATTTTCTAATTCATCTATCGCATCATAGGTTGCTTTCAACAAAAAAGCTCCTTTTTCTGTCATTAATCCCCAATGTTGATTATTTCTAAAACGATGAATTCCTTTTTCTGCCTTTTTCATGGCGTGAATTTGTTCCAACACAGCCGAATCAATATTGGGAAACTCATCTACTAGAACAGCACCTCGCCAGCCTTTTTCAAAAGCCACTGCTGCTGCTTCGGCTTCTGAATTATAAATTATTTCTGCCAATATCACTCCTTGTGTAGAAATCAAACCATATTTTCCATCTTTTTGAATACTGCAAGAGTTGTCTTCATTCAAGAGGACATGATCATCATAGTTACCAATATAATCGCAAACAACAGGAATAATTTCTGTTCCTGTTTTATCTATTAGGCCATATTTTTCATTCAACTGCACCCTTGCTATCCCTCCTACAAAAGGAGAAGCTTGATGATATTTGGGTTGGACAATAAAATCTTTGTCTCTAGTGCAATAACCCCATTTCTCTCCGTCTCGGAAAGGAATTATTGCAGGGTAATATTGTATTTGTTGATTGGAGCTACTCATTATAATTTAGATTAAAATAGTTCAGAAAAAGATTCGACATTTCTCTACTGAAAGTTTATACTTTAGAACGACCAATTTAATAAAGATTTCATTAAGAACAGACCCAAATCAAGTTCAGATATTCATATTCTTTAAAAAAGGCATTTAAGCACTTGTTTTAATAAGAATCTGTTATCTTTGCACCAAGTTTGAGGGGTTAAGGCAAAATATCCCTATGTTTCTCTCACTTCAGTCATCAAAATCTACTTTTTTGAGGCTTAATTTTTTCTATTCAATTGATGTTACAATATGCTTGGTATAAATAATGTTTTTATAAAATACGGTGATCGAACCGTTCTTGATAGAATTTCTTTATCTATTAATGAGGGGGATCGAGTAGGATTAGTCGGTCTTAATGGTGCAGGAAAATCAACACTATTAAAAATTATGGCTGGTGATGTTTCTCCTCATGACGGAAATGTTGTTCGTCCCAATGGCACGAGCATTGGCTTTTTGCATCAAGACATGAGCCTTCCAAAAGGAAAAACAGTTTTGGAAGAAACCCTTAGCATTTTAGCAGAAGTACAACAATTGGAAGCAGATATTGATAAGGTCAATCATCAAATCGAAACTCGTACGGATTACGAAAGTGAATCTTACTTAAATCTATTCAACGAGTTGGATGAGCTGAACGAGCGTTTTCGTGTGATGGGTGGAAACACCATACAGGTAGATGCCGAAAAGATCTTAATGGGGCTGGGTTTTATGCCAGCTGATTTTGATCGCTTGACCGATGAATTTAGTGGTGGCTGGCAAATGCGAATTGAATTGACTAAAATGTTATTGCAACGCCCAGATTATTTGCTACTGGATGAGCCGACCAACCATTTGGATATTGAATCTATTATTTGGTTAGAGCAATTTTTAGAAACGTACGAAGGAGCTGTTATTGTTATTTCGCATGATAAGACGTTTCTTGATAATGTCACAAAGCGCACCATAGAAATTGACTTAGGAAAAACCTATGATTATAAAGCCAATTACTCTAAGTACCTTATTCTGCAAGAGGAACGTCGGGAAATGCAGAAAAATGCCTTTGAGAATCAGCAAAAAGAAATTGCTAGAAAAGAGCAGCTAATCGACCGTTTCCGTGCCAAAGCTAATAAAGCAAAAATGGCGCAATCGCTCATGAAAGAGTTGAATAGAATGGATAAAATCGAATTGGATAGCGTGAATAGTGGTAAGATGAAATTGAACTTCCCTCCTTCTCCTCGCGCAGGTGAAGTCGTCGTCAAGGTCAAAAATCTTACTAAAACCTATGGAGAGCGCAATATCTTGAATGATGTTAATCTAGAAATTATTCGAGGTGAACGAGTTGCTTTTGTAGGTAAAAATGGTGAAGGAAAATCCACCCTTTCTAAAATTATACTAGGGCAGGTTCAAGCAGAAGGAACCGCAGAATTGGGATACAATGTTGCTGTTGGTTATTATGCTCAAAACCAAGCAGAAACGCTTAATCCTAAATTAACAGTATTAGAAACCATTGACCAGGTAGCTCCTTTTGAGATGCGTACTAAATTACGTGGTATTTTAGGGTCTTTCTTATTTTCTGGTGAAGATGTAGACAAAAAAGTTTCTGTCTTATCTGGAGGAGAACGTGCTCGACTGGCATTAGCTTGCATGATGTTGCGCCCCATTAACTTACTAGTATTGGATGAGCCGACCAATCACTTGGATATTCGCTCTAAAGATGTTTTAAAAGATGCTATTTTGCGCTATGATGGGACTCTAATTATCGTATCGCATGATCGAGATTGCTTGGAAGGTTTAACCGATAAAGTTATTGAGTTTAACAACAAAAAATTAAAGCCTTATTTGGGAGATGTAAAATACTTTTTGGATAAGCGTGCTTTAGATACCTTTAGAGAGGTAAGTTTGGGTAAAGCAGGCAAAAATGATGTCCCTCAAGAAACTACTAAAACTAATACTGCACCTAAAAAACCTAAATTAGAAGGTAAGGATTATCACCAACGATTAAAACAATTGAAAAAGGACGTTCAAAATGCAGAACGGAAAATCAATCGACTAGAGGAAGATCAAAAAAAGTTTGAAGCAACTATGGCAGATATGTCTATTTTTGGATCGGTAGAATATGACACTGCGGTTGCTAAATATGAGGCAAATAAAGTTAAACTAGCCGAAACAATGGAGAAATGGGAAGCCGCAGAAATGGAACTCGATGAGTTAGAAAACAATGCGTAAAATGAGTTGATTTGAAATTTTGAAGATTTGAAAATGACACACTTATAGTCATTTTCAAATCTTCGAATCAAAAATTATTTAGGATTAGTAATTGTCCCCCATTTATCTTCCAACGTTTTAAAACGATAGGTAAAAATTCCTTCTAATTGACGCTTTACAAACAAAGCATGTGCAATGCTCCCCAAAGGTCCCAAAGGAAGTCGGTAATGAATAATGTCTTCCATTTCAACACCACCTTCTATTGCTTTAAAAAAATGTTGGTGATGCCACATGGCATAAGGTCCAACTCGTTGCTCATCAATGAAAAATTCCATATCACGTACTTGTGTAATCTCTGTCATCCAATACATTGGAATTCCTAAAACAGGCTTGACAGTGTACTCAATAATTTGTCCAGGATAAGCACGCTTGTCTGCTCCTGATATAATATTAAAGCCCATGTATTCTGGCGTAATTGCCTTCAAATTCTTTGGGCTAGAAAAGAAGTCCCATGCTTTTTCTAATGAAATTGGTAATTTCTGTGTTCTCTGTAAAGTATATGTTGCCATTCTTGTTTTATGATTTTATGATGTTTTTTTTACTTAATCTTGTAGTGTTACTCATAAAACAGCAGGCTTAAAATTATGTTGAGTTTTTCTGAATAAAAATAATTACACATATCTTGTTCAGAGAAATTGAGTTAATTTAAAAAATCAATTGATAACGGGTATTCTCTGTATTTTTTGATATTGATATTTTTTGGTATTTTAATTTTCATGTCCTAGGTTTTAAATATGAAAATTAAAGTACCCCCCAAAAAAAAGCACGAATTCGAAATTAATTTCAAATTCGTGCTTTCATAAATGGATTAAGAACATTATTTCAAACCATGTTGAAATAAAATATGCCCCATTTTATCACGTTTGGTTTTTAGGTAAAAATTATTGTACTCATTTGCCTCAATTTCCAAGGTCACATTTTCCACTACATTTAACCCATTTTTTTCTAGTGCTTCTTGCTTTAGAGGATTGTTAGACATTAGGCGTATTTTTTGAACCCCCAATAATTGTAAGGCTTGAGCAACCGCTTTGTATTCTCTCTGATCTGCTTCAAAACCAAGATTCAAATTAGCTTCTACTGTATCAAAGCCCTGTTCTTGCAATTTGTAAGCTTTCATTTTATTTAGAAAACCAATGCCTCTACCCTCTTGTTCTATATAAATGACTACTCCTTTTCCTACTTCTTCTACTTTCTTCATTGCAGCTTGTAGTTGAGGCCCACAATCACAACGCAAAGAACCTATAATATCTCCTGTAATACAAGAAGAATGTACCCTTACTAAAATGGGCTCTTCTGATTCCCAACTACCTTTGGTTAACGCAAACAATGTCTTTTTAGTTGATTTGTCATCAAAGGCAACCAACTCAAACATTCCATATTCTGTTGGCATATTAATCCTAACGACTTCCTCTACAACCATTTCTATATTTTGACTTTGACCTTTATTCATCTTGAAATTTTATAGCTCTAAATAATAATAATTAGTGTTCTTCTGAATGTAACAATAAAGATTACTTACTACTATCCTAGTCGCTATTAGAATAACATCCCCCTAAAAAAGCACTGTAATAAATCAAATTTCTTCTTTCATTCAAAAGCAGTATTGACTTAAACACAGTAGCTAACAAGATGTTTTCTTATTAAGCAAAAAAAGTTGCTTAGAACAACTTTTTTTGCTTAATTATGACAATAATATTTCCAGTTCTTATTAAAAAAAATAGGAATTTATTATTTAGGTCCCGTTTCGTAAACAATTTGTTCTTCTTGAGATACTGCATGTAGTTTCCCATCAACATCCAAAGGAACATTTTCTACAATTTCTAAACCGTACCCAATCAAACCAATCCGTTTCTTAGGATTATTCGTCAACAAACGCAATTTGCTAACTCCTAGTTTTCTCAATACTTGCGCACCAATTCCATAATCTCTTTGATCCATTGGAGCTCTCAGTCTACTATTGGACTCTACAGTACTTAGACCTTCTTCTTGAAATTTTTTGTAGGCTTTTAATTTATCCATTAAATCAGCTCCACCTCCATCTTGTTCTATATACAAAACCACTCCTTTACCTGCTTCGTTTACTTGTTTCATCGCAGCATGCAACTGAGAACCAGAGTCTCCCATCAACGCACCAAAAATATCCGTTGTAGTGAAAGAAGAATGAACTCTTACCAAAATTGGCTCGTCTTTTTCCCAAGAACCTTTCGTGAGTGCAAACAGATTTTTCTCTGTTGTTTTGTCCTCAAAACCAATAACATCAAACTCCCCATATTCAGTTGGAGCAGTTAAACGTACGACTTCTTCAATTAAGGTTTCTTTTTCTAAACGATATTTGATTAAGTCTTCTATAGAAATAATTTTCAAATCGTGTTTTGTTGCAATCTCAAACAAATCTGGTAAACGAGCCATACTCCCATCTTCATTCAAAATTTCAACCAGTACTCCAGCAGGTTTCAAACCAGCTAAGCGAGCTAAATCAACGGCGGCTTCTGTATGTCCAGCTCTACGCAAAACACCACCGTCTTTTGCTATCAATGGAAAAATATGTCCTGGACGAGCATAATCACTAGAAACTGTGTTAGAATCTGTTAGTTTCTGAATTCCAGTTGCTCTATCATAAGCTGAAATTCCAGTAGAACAACCAAAATTAAGCAAATCAATAGAGATGGTAAAAGCGGTCTCATGGACTGCTGTATTTTGTTGTTGCATTGGGCGCAATTCCAGCTCATCACAACGCTTTGCGGTAAGTGGAGTACAGATCAAACCACGACCATGCGTTGCCATAAAGTTAACGATTGGTGGAGTTATCAGCTCCGCCGCGCAAATAAAATCACCTTCATTCTCTCGATCTTCATCATCTACAACAATGATGACTTTTCCTGCCTTGATTTCTTCCAAAGCGTCTTCTATGCTGTCAAGCTTACGCTTAGCTGTCTCGTTTTGTAGGTTGCCAGATACCATTTTGAACTCCTTTTAAATATTTAAAAAATCCATTAAATAATGCCAAATTCATCGCATTAAAATAGGTTATATATCGTATAATAACTACATTAAAATTCATCTTTTTGAATCCCCAATCTAATAAAGGGATTCCAAACAAACCAAATGTTTCAATACAGAACAACCAAAAGTAAAATTGGTTGTCATAAAAAAATCCTAATATTGCTGCACAAAGATACGAAGCTAAAATAAAAAATGGTCCATACCAACGTAATACTTTGTGAGATAGAAAAGCGAAACTCATAGCTCCTGGAGGCCAAAGCAAGTGTTTAAAGACGGCTAAATTTGCAAAATTCCCTGCTGAAATACGCGTTTTTCGGCGAAATTCTTCGCTCATATCACTTGGAACTGCTTCATAACAAATGGCATTCAAATCATTAATTGCTAATCCACCTTTTTCAAATACTTTCATAGCAATGTAAAAATCGTCTACCAAAAAATTAGGTGGAACAGGCTCAAAAAGCTTAGCTCGAATTGCATAACAACCACCTAATGGTCCCATTGTACGTCCCCATGCTTTCCCTTCTAGGTTTTTGATATATACCTCTCTTGAAATGTAGTTCTTTTCAGAAGCTGCTATTCCTTCTTCTCCTAGAACCTTGGTTTTTGGATTTTGAATATTTGAATCTACCAACCCTATTCGTTCATTCTTAAAATGCTTGACCAATTCATAGATCGTAAATGGCTCTAACATGACATTAGCATCCGAGATAATTAAAATATGGTTTTCTGAATCTAGAGCAGCAATTTGTGCTTGTTGAATAATGTCATTAATAACACTTGGTTTTCCTCTTCTTTCTGTAAAAGGAAAAAAATGAAAGGTTGTTTTATCTTTTGCAAAATTTGCCACGATCTCATTCGTAGCATCTGAGGAACAATCAGAACCAATAAAAACATTCAACTTTTCTTTTGGGTAATCAGAGTTGAATAAAGTTTGCAATTTCTCTTCGATAACAGTTGCTTCATTATACAAAGACATTACAAAAGAAACAGAAGGAAGAGATTCATTAGGCGCATAGATTTCTTGATTGTTAGCTTTTGAGGAAGCGACAACTTTAAGTATGATTGGATACAACACATAAGAATGAAATAAACAATACACACAAAGCCAGAAAATGATGGCACCTATTAACATATAGATTTGTAATGCTTAAAAAATAAGGCGTTTGAATTGATCTATTCCAAACGCCTTATTGAAATTGTTTAAAGAAATAGCCTTGAATATAGCTTATTTTAAACAGTTTTTATAAAAAATTAAACTGTAACGGCATCCAAAACACCACAAATACGTTCAAATATTTCTTCAATAGTACCAATACCATCAATACGTTTTGTTTTGTTCACTTTATCATAATGATCAGCGACTGGAGACGTTTGGTTTTTGTAAATATTAATTCGATTTTGTACCGTTTCAGGATCTTGGTCATCTTTTCTTCCCTCTATTTTCCCACGGCTCGTAATACGCTTGATTACCTCTTTATCTGCAACAATTAACTCAATTAATAAACTTACTTCTGTCCCTTCTTTCTTAAAGAAAACATCCAAAGATTCTGCTTGATTGACATTACGAGGGAAACCATCTAATATATATCCTACGGCATCCGGAGTCTTGTCCATTTCAGCCTTTAAAAGGCGAAAAGTAATAGAATCTGGAGCTAATTCTCCTTTGTCAATATAACGTTGTACTTCTTGCCAAATCGGGCTGTTACTTTTTTTTTCTCTTCGAAACAAATCTCCTGTTGAGATATGCACCAAGTTGTATTTTTCTACCAATTTAGCTGCTTGGGTACCTTTACCGCTACCTGGAGGGCCAAAAAGAATTAGATTTAACATATTTTTTTATAATTTGATTGATGATTAATGGTATACCAGTTTATATTTATTAGAATGAATAATATCTTCCTCAACAACACACACACCTAATAGTCAATAATTTAATTTAAAAACTAATAAATCATTCGTAAACACAAAAATAAGGATTAATCCCTATTACGCTGCAAAGGTACGAATTTTATATTTTAAATGCGAGTACTAACAAAAATTGTCCGTGTCTTTATAGTAATTTTATTGGCGCTGCCAATTACATCTCAAAAGCTTCTTTATTGATAATTTTAGCAATTTCTTCTGCTCTATCTAAGACCATATTATGTGTCCCTCCCTTTATCAAGTGTGTTGCTTGCTTTTCTGATCGCTTAAAAACATGATCTTTTGTTCCATTAATATGAATAAATTGAGGAGGATAATCCATATTGTCCCAATGTACAATCGCTTCTCTACCCCACGAAAAATGTGTCGCTGATCGAGCCCTTAGCATCAACTTAAGTAGTTGGCTCTCTTCTTTGGTACAAATACCTAATATCCAAGCCAAAAAAGGTAATATTAAACGAATATACCAAGTGGGTACTAATCGATACAAAGGAAGTACACGTGCTATTTTAAATAAAAAAGGAACCTCTGTTTGGTGCTTAAAAGAAGAAATTAGAATTAGTTTTTTACAGGGCATTCGTTTAGCCATTTCTGTTGCAATTGTCCCCCCTAAAGACATTCCAATTAAAACAGGAGGTTCTTCCAAATCAGAAATTTCGTCTACCAATCGTTGAGCGTATGATTCTATAGATTCTTTAACATTTAGGGGTTCTAAGTATTCTAAACAGCAAATATCTTGTTCGAGCAGCAGAGGGCTTAATCTAGAAAAGATTCTAACATCGTTTCCTAGACCAGGTATCAAATAAACTTTTGCCATTTATTTTACTTTAATTTTAAGAATTCTTTTGGTGCTAACAATAGATCTTACAATCCATCATCTACTTCTACCACAGGAGGTTGCGTCCCTACAAAAAGACTGTTATAATTGACCGCTTTCCAAATCCCTTTATTATTTTTTCGGAGTGTAATTGGTCTTGGAGTTGAAGCCCCAGAGCATTTTATAAACACTTTAATATCTCCATTAGATTGTTCACTGTAAGGGTTCCTGGTTAACTTAAACTTCAAGTTATCAGGCAATTTATACCCATTCTGAGGACTTGTTTCTAGTACATAAGAACGTGCAATGTAAGGCTTTTGAAGCAAATTATTTAAATGATAATTAATACTATTTTGAGGTATCGCTTCCGGGTAAAGATAATT